>Ga0163144_10000184_pt1 | contig 145955 bp, 153 predicted proteins | sample OliLak19BULKMAT1_FD_123175 | JGI IMG/M metagenome (GOLD analysis project Ga0163144, IMG submission 123175) | Freshwater microbial mat bacterial communities from Lake Vanda, McMurdo Dry Valleys, Antarctica - Oligotrophic Lake LV.19.BULKMAT1 | ecosystem: Environmental > Aquatic > Freshwater >...
CCGCCACCCTGCTTCGCGCTACCCGCGCTTCGCAGGAGTGGTAACCGTTGATCAAAAGGCAGTCTTCTTATGACCATTCCAGACTACCAATCCATCATGCTGCCTGTATTGCGTGCGGCGGTAAAGGGAGAGGTTCAAATCGCAGACGTCGTGGAGCGCCTCTCTGAAGAACTCGGCTTAACGGATGAGGAACGGCGCGCGCCACTTCCATCCGGGCGTCAGACTGTATTCGCGAATCGAGTTCACTGGGCCAAGAGCTACCTTAAACAAGCCGCGCTGATTGAGGCGGTCCGAAGAGGTGTATTCCGGCTTTCTGAACGAGGTAGAACGGCGCTGGCTTCCGGCGCGACTCGAATCGACAACGACTATCTGTCTCAGTTTCCGGAATTTCAAGCATTCAAAGAGCGCGCCAGGCTTTCGCAACAACGCGATGATCATGAGGATGAACAGCTTTCAGTCCCGGAGCCGGAGAAAGACTCTCCCGAAGACATGCTGCGTACGGCACACAAGCGGGTCGAGGACGAATTGAAAGCCGAGCTGATCGACCGGGTGTTGGCCGCTAAGCCTGAGTTTTTTGAGCGATTGATCGTGCGCCTTCTCACTCAAATGGGCTATGGCGGTTCCGTTGCAAATGCGGGTCGCGCGATTGGAGGATCAGGTGATGGCGGCGTGGACGGCGTCATCGACCAGGACACGCTGGGTCTCGACCGCGTCTATATCCAAGCGAAGCGTTACGCTCATGGCAACAACATTGGCGCCGCCGCCATACGGGACTTTTTTGGAAGTCTCGACAGACACAAAGCGAGCAAAGGAGTTTTCGTCACCACGTCTGATTTTTCGAAAGACGCGAGAGAAACCGGTCAACAACTTAGCAAACGAATAGTGCTCATTGATGGCCTCACTCTTGCACAACTCATGGTACGGTTTGGCGTCGGTTGCCAGGTTGAAGAGACGTTTCGATTGCAGCGACTTGATGAGGACTTTTTCGATGACATTTGAATTGGGGCTCTGAATTCCTTTTCGCTTTTCAACCTGTGCCGCCGCTGCACACGCTTAACGCCCGTTCGCGGTTTGATTTCAAAATGGCGGCCTTCCTCTCTGCCGCCAATCATTGCTAGAAGCGGACTGAAACCATATCCAGGCCGGGACAGACTCATTTTTGGCGCATTCTCGCGGTAAGCCTTAATCGGTTGGAAGGTCACACTGCTTCAATATTGGTGCGGGCAGGCCTGTCCCCCGGTTCCCCATTCGTGAGAAGATCGCACCGTGCGAAACCGAACCGTAACCGCCTCAGAGACACGCTTATGACGAAAGCCTGGTTCAACGTTCGCCGAGCGGCGCAAGTGGCAGCCTATTTCGCAAAAGCGGAGGGGGGGGAAATCAATGTCCTCAAATTGGTGAAGCTCATCTACCTCGCGGATCGCTTGGCGATGGAGAAATACGATTACCCACTGCTGTTCGACCGCCTCGTTTCGATGGATCATGGCCCTGTGGACTCTCTTACTTTTGCCTACATCAACGGCTGCCAGGATGACCGCAGCGAGTGGGAGAAATTCATCACCGACCGGAGCAACTACTCGGTTGGATTGGCGAACTCTGCGCTTTCCGAAGTGGACTTTGACCAGCTCAGCGAGGCTGATCTGGAAGTGCTGGCATGCACTTGGTCTAGCTTCGGCAACATGACGAAGTACCAAATTCGAGACTACACTCACGCGCATTGTCCGGAATGGGAAGACCCGGATGGTTCTTCGCTGGGCATCCCGTACGAGCGCGTATTCAAGTTTCTTGGAAAGCGCGACAGTCAGCTGCTCGCGCAGCGCATCATGGAAAAGCGAAGGATCGACGAGGTGTTTGCGGGAGGTGCGTAATGACGTATCTGCCAGCCAAAAAAGATACCCTGCATATACCGTCGGGGCCTACTGGAAACCACCTTTTTGCTATCATCACGGATCCGTGCCACGAGGGCACGCAATTGTTGGTGTGCTTCTCGTCGGTGAAACCCGGCGTCCATCACGATACTGCTTGCCTGGTTGGCGCCGGGGAACATCCCTTTGTAACCGTCCCAAGCGCAATCGAATATCGCTTTGCTCGCGTCGAACCTTCTGCCCACCTGGTGAAGTGCGTAGAAGGGTGGACATTTAAGCGTGGTGAACCTGTTTCGGATGCGCTACTTCAAAAAATCAGGGTCGGAGTTTTGAAGTCCAGGTTTGCAACGCGTTTTATCAAAGACTACTTCACCAAAAATGCCTGAACATTTCCCTTCCCAAGTGCGCGCTGCGATGTTGTGACCTCGTGTGGCCAGCCCTGTCAGCCGCCGGGCTTTGGATAGAGGATTGCCTGTTCCTCGTTCGTCACGGCGCGACGGCCGTAGAGAGGGAGGCACGTCTTGACAGGATTGTTTCCCTTGCAGTCAACTGCGCCATAGCGTTGGGAGCTACGACCATGAACGCGATCCGATTGCGTCTCTGGATGACCGCCGCACTGGCAAGCCTTGCGTTGACGGTGCCTGTGCAGGCAGACCCGGCGAAGAATTCGTTCTTCATCACCAGCGCCGGCAAAGGCGACGGCGCAAACCCGGGCGGTCTGGAAGGCGCCGAAGCACACTGCGAGGCACTCGCCAAGGCCGCCGGCTCCACAAAGATCAGCTGGGTTCTTACTTGAGCACGACCGCGCCAATGGGTGAGGCTGGCATCGACGCGCGCACGCGCATCGGCAAGAGGCCATGGCAAAACGCCAAGGGCGTTGTGGTGGCAACGGGCGTCGATGACCTTCACGGGCCAGCGGCCAATATCAATAAGCAAACGGCGCTCAATGAAAAGGGCGAGGCGATGAGCGGGCGCGGTGACGGCGTGAACATGCACGACATTCTCACCGGCTCAGACCCGCAAGGCATGTACTCGACCGCGGGCGGTGACACGACTTGCGGCAATTGGAGCAAAAACGGCGAGGGCTCGGCGATCGTCGGGCATCACGATCGCATCGGCCTCAAGGACACGCGCCACATGAAGTCGTGGAACTCCGCCCATGGCTCGCGCGGCTGCAGTCAAGTCGCTCTCAAATCGTCAGGCGGTGCAGGATTGTTCTATTGCTTCGCGCCCGATTGACTGCACAGAACCATAGGCAGATTAAAACAGCCCCTCCACTTCGCCGCGTTCGTTCAGGCGGATGGTGCTGGCGGCGGGGGTTTTGGGCAGGCCGGGCATGGTCATGATGTCCCCGGTGATGACGACGACGAATTCGGCGCCGGCCGAAAGGCGGACTTCGCGGATGGCAACCGCGTGGCCGGAAGGGGCGCCTTTGAGATTGGGGTCGGTCGAGAAGGAGTATTGGGTCTTGGCGATGCAAACCGGTAAATGGCCGAAGCCTTCGATATGCAAATCGCGGAAGCGCTGGCGTATGTTCACGTCGGCGGTGATTTCGCTGGCGCCGTAGAGAGAGGTGGCGACGGTGTGCACCTTGTCCCATAGCGGCATGTCGTCGGGGTAAAGGGGTTTGAATTGCGCCGTGCCGCTTTCGCAGAGAGCGACCACATTTTGCGCGAGGCCTTGGGCCCCTGCCCCGCCGTCGCGCCAATGGGTGCAGACGAATGACTCCACGCCTTGGGCACGGGCGGCAGCACTCACCGCTTCGAGTTCGGCTGCCGTGTCGGCTTCAAAGTGATTGACGGCGACCACCACGGGCACGCCGAATTTTTTTACATTGGCGATATGGCGGGCGAGGTTAGCGCTGCCCTTGACGACGGCGGCCACGTTTTCCTTGCTCAAATCCGCTTTGGCGACGCCGCCGTGCATTTTTAAAGCGCGAACGGTGGCGACGACGACGGCAGCGGACGGCGAGAGTTCTGCCTTGCGGCATTTGATGTCGAAGAATTTTTCTGCCCCCAGATCGGCGCCGAAGCCTGCTTCGGTGACGACATAGTCGCTGAGCTTGAGTGCCGTCGTGGTTGCCAGCACCGAGTTGCAGCCATGGGCGATGTTGCCGAAGGGGCCGCCATGCACGAAGACGGGATTGTTCTCCAGCGTCTGCACCAGATTGGGCATTAGCGCGTCTTTCAGGAGCACCGTCATCGCGCCGTGCGCACCGATGTCTTTGGCAGAGACGTTGCGGCGGTCGCGGGTTTGTCCAACGACGATGTGGCCCAAGCGGCGCTCGAGGTCCTTCAAGTCGCGCGCCAGGCAGAAGATCGCCATCACTTCGGAGGCGGCCGTGATGTCGAAGCCGTCTTCGCGCGGGTAACCATTGGGGACGCCGCCCAAGGAGCTTACGATCTGGCGCAGCGCGCGGTCGTTGATGTCCATGACGCGGTGCCAGAAGACGCGGCGCGGATCGATGGCCGGTTCCTTGCCCCAATAGATGTGGTTGTCGATCATGGCGGCGAGCAGATTGTTGGCAGCCGTAATGGCGTGAAAATCACCTGTGAAGTGGAGATTGATATCCTCCATCGGCACGACTTGGGCATAGCCGCCGCCGGCCGCGCCGCCCTTCATGCCGAAGCAGGGACCAAGCGATGGTTCCCTGATACAGCCCATGGCGCGCTTGCCGATCTGGTTGAGCGCATCGACGAGGCCGACGGTGGTGGTGGTCTTGCCTTCGCCCGCCGGGGTTGGGGTGATGGCGGTGACCAGGATCAGGTTGCCGTTGCTCCGGTGTTTCAGGCTGTCAATGAATTCGAATGACAGCTTGGCCTTTGTAGGGCCATAGTGGAGGAGTGCTTCGACTGGAATATCGATTTTGCGGCCTATGTCGGCGACCGGTGCGGCTTTGGCGTCGCGTGCGATTTCGATGTCGGTGCGGACCGGCATGGTTCCCCCTTGGCGTGGTTCGTGAACGCAAATTCAACGATTAGCGCGTAGTTTGATTTAAATGGCGGTCTCCCGGCAAGGGGGGTGTTTTTCCTAATGAAATATGAAGCAGGCGTTCAGCCCTGCTCCTTGGCGGGAGTTTTTCGATGCATAATCCTTCAATCACCACTTTTAATCCCCTGCAGCCGATCGTCGTGCGCACGATCCGCGAAGCGTTTGACGACGTCGTGCAGCAATTGGAGCAGCGCCGCGGCGATCTGGCGCCGCCGTTGCCCAAAGATGCGCGTGCAAAGCTGGCACGCCATCTGGTCGAACTCGCCCGGCATGGCGAGCGTGACTATGACCGCTTGCGCTCCTCGGTGTTGAGTTCGGTTCCGAACTGAGATTACTTTTAGACGCTGAACCCCGGGTGGGTCCCGTGTCAGCAACGCAGCACAAGGGTGCTGCGTTGCTGACACGGGATGACCGGCGTTTGCTTTAGGACGCGATGCGCACCGGCAGCGTGGCGTAGCCTTTGACGAAGCTGGAATAAACGCGCTCGGGCGGGGCCATCACTTCAGGGATGATGTCGCGCTTGAGCAGTTCTTCCCAAACGATCTTCAGCTGAAGTTCGGCCAGGCGGTTGCCGACGCAGCGGTGAATGCCGAAGCCGAACGACAGATGCTGGCGAGCGCGCGGGCGGTCGATAAGGAATTCGCTTGCACGCGGGATCGCCTCTTCGTCGCGGTTGCCCGAGACGTACCACATCACGACCTTTTCACCCTTCTTGATGTGCTTGCCGCCCAGTTCGGTGTCGACGAGCGCGGTGCGGCGCATATGGGCGAGCGGCGTCTGCCAACGGATGATTTCGGAGACCATGTTCGGGATGAGGGCGGGGTTTGCCTTGAGCTTCGCGACCTCCGTCGGATTCTCGTTGAGCGCGACCACACCGCCGGTGATGGAATTGCGCGTCGTATCGTTGCCGCCGACAATCAGCAGGATCAGATTTCCGAGAAATTCCTTGCGGTCCATGTTGCGCGTTGACTCGCCGTGAGCGAGCATCGAGATCAAGTCGCTGCCGGGTTCGGCATTGATGCGCGCGTTCCACAATCTCGCGAAATAGTCGGCGCATTCCCATAGTTCTTTTTCGCGGTCTTCCTCTGTTGCAACAATGCCGCCGCCGGGAACCGAGGTCGCGACATCGGACCAGCGTGTCAACTTGCGCCGGTCCTCGAACGGGAAATCGAACAGCGTCGCCAGCATCTGCGTCGTCAGCTCGATCGAGACGCGATCGACCCAATCGAAGGTTTCATTGCGCGGCAGGGAATCGAGGATCGACTGCATACGCTCGCGAATGGTGATTTCGAGTTTCTCCAGATTTTCCGGGGCCACGATGGGGCTGACGACTTTGCGCTGGGCGTCGTGCTTGGGTGGGTCCATGGCGATGAACATCGGCAGGCGAAAATCTTCGCGCGCATCGCGGATGGTGATGCCGCCGAGGCCGGATTCCGATGAATAGACCTGGTGGTTGGTATCGACGCTGAGGATGTCTTTGTACTTCGTCACCGACCAATAGGGGCCGAACATGCTGTCGGCGCAGTAGTGGACGGGGTCTTCGTTGCGCAGGCGTTCGAAGTAAGGCCACATCGTGTTGTTCTGGAACAACGCCGGGTCGGCGACGTCGATCTTGTCGAGCGGCATGTCGTAGGCGGCGGAGCGCGCCTGCTGTTGACCCAGATTGTGTGCTGCGGTGGCCATGACGATCATCCTTTTGCGGCGCTTGGCACCATGTTCTCGCAAGCGCGGCGCCGTGGCAAGGACTGGTTTTTCTGTGAGGGGTGTAACCAATGGCGGCGTGGCGCCGGGTCCGGCTGGGCGTGTATTGTTCCGCCACCACAGAGGAGCACCTTATGGCCGCCGACACCGCAGACGGTTCAACATTCTTAAGCTTGGGCGCCAGCCGCTTGCTCGTTGGGTTGGCGCAGGGGTGCGCGGCGTTGGTGCTGGTTAAGGCGGGTGAGACTCATGCCTGGCCCGCGACCGAGCCATGGCTGTTTGCAAGCCTGATCGCCTTTGTCGCGCTTGTGCCGCCGACGGTGTTGACGGGCCTTGGGCAGATGCGGATGGCGATGCTGAGCGTGTGGACCTTCTTGGCCACGGCCTGTGTTGTGTACGTGGCCTATCACGGTGTGACGCGCGAGTCAGTGCCGTTTGGAGACTCAACCGGGCTTGCTTTGCTGCTTCTCGCGGGCGCTTTGTTCGTCGCCTATCATTTGGTGGCAGCCGCCGATCAAGACCGGAGGCTGGTTGCGAATTATCGCACCTATTTTGATATCGCGTGGAGGAACGGCGTTCAGTTGGCGCTGTCGCTGTTGTTTGTTGGTGCGTTTTGGCTGTTGCTGTTTTTGGGCGCTGCTCTTTTCGATCTGATCAAGATCGATGCCGTGTCCGAGCTCATCAAACGCGACTGGTTCATCTACCCGACCTCTGCAATTGTGTTCGCGCTGGCGGTCCATGTCAGCGACATGAGAGTAGGGTTGATCGACGGAGCGCGGGCGCTGGCACTTGTGCTGCTGTCGTGGCTGCTGCCGGTGATGACATTGTTCGCGGTGGCGTTTCTTGGCGCGTTGCCGGTTACGGGACTTGAACCGTTGTGGGCAACGGGCAGTGCTACTGCTCTATTGCTGGCGGCGGCCGTTGCACTCGTGGTTTTGATCAATGCCGCCTATCAGCATGGCGATCCCGATATGGTACCGCATGCAATTTTGAAGATCGCCGCTCGATTTGCGGGATTAGCTTTGCTGCCGATCGTAGCTATCGCGGGATATTCGATTTGGCTGAGGATCGGCCAGCACGGCTTGACGCCCGAACGCGTGATGGCTGTGGCCTTCGTTGCGGTTGAGGCATGTTACGCGGTTGGGTACGCGATTGCAGCACTCTGGCCGGGGCGATGGATGCGACCGTTGGAGGCCACAAACATTCTTGCCGGCTTTGTGATGGTGGGGATAGTCGTGGCGCTGTTGACACCGATCGGCGATCCGGCACGACTTGCGGTGGACGATCAGGTGCGGCGGCTGAAAGCGGGCATCGTTTCCGCCGAAAAGTTCGACTACAATTTCTTGCGCTTTGACGCGGCGCGCTATGGGGTAGAGGCGTTGAACCAGCTGGTGGCTGACAAGAGTAGCCCGCGAGCGCAAGCCATCGCCGCGAAAGCCGAAGAGGCGCTCGCGAAAAAGGTGCGAGGTGTAACCGAACAACTGCCACAGGAATTGCTGGCGCAGATTGTTGTTTATCCCAAGGGCGCGACGTTGCCCGATAGTTTCCTGGCACAAAACTGGGCAGGCGTAGCTTACTCGCCGGTCGATTGCGCGCGCTATCGTTCGCGCGAGAACCGTTGCGAAGCCTTTTTGACCGACTTTGATGGCGACACCGTCGTAGAAGTTTTGACCGGCAATGGTCATCGCATCAATGTCTGGCGGTTGTCGGTTGAAAAGGTCTGGACCCTGTTCGGTTGGATCGATTCTTCGTACTGTGTCCAGAAGCCGGGCTGGACGATGCTGGAGGCCTTGCGCGCTGGCCGGTTCAAAACTGTTGCGCCCGTGATCAATGATCTGGAAGTCGATGGCAAGCGCGTGCGGCTTCAGGATTGCCCACAGTGATGCGGACGAAGGCCGCCGCCACGGTTGACGAATATCTGGCGGACGTGCCGGAACCGGGGCGAAGCACGCTCAGAACAATTCGGGCCCAGATCAAAGAGCTGGTGCCGGAGGCCAGCGAAGTCATCAGCTATCAGATGCCGGCGTTCAGGCTGGAACGGGGCTTCGTGTTCTATGCGGCGTTCAAGAATCACTGCAGCGTGTTTCCAGGGGCGCGCGCGGTCGCTGCGCTTGCGGATGACCTGAAGGACTACAAGACTTCGAAGGGTACGATCCAGTTTCCGCTGGATCGCCCCCTGCCCGCCCGCTTGCTCAAAAAACTTGTGGAGGCGCGCTTGGCTGAAATCGCACAGCTTGCGCTCAAGACGAAGTCCCGGCGTTCATGATTCTTACCCGCCTTGGGACGATTGAATGTGCCGCACATTCCAAGTAATGTCGTCCGCCCAACGGCGCGAGCTTGATCGCCGCCTCGCCACCCTTCAACAAGGGAGTTCGCAAGTCGTCAGTTGGCTGGAACTCAAAACGGAACTCGCTGCACGAACACCGTGACAAAAGCCGTTTGCCTCACGCCACCGCCAGACTGGATTTTCACTTCCCATAATGTTTGCTGATGTGCGCCGCGCGCGGTAAAGCCCCCAATCGTCTGCGAGCCACAAGAGCTGCGCAGCCATTTCCCCCGCAAGTGCGGGGGCAGACAGAAAATCCGGTGTCTTCCCCCGTCTGCGGGGGCAAGTGGCTGCGCAGCTCTTGTGGCTCGCAGACGATGGGGGAAGTCCGTCAGGGGATGGGAACGCTGGGTACACTCACGTGTCAATGCTTTGGGCCACTGGTAGAAGCACTCTCATTGTCAGTGGACCTGATTGAAGTCGCTGATCGCCTTGAGGAAGATGTGGGCGAATTCTTTGAGTTTGGCTGCGCCGACGCCGATGATTTGCGCGAACTCGCCCGGGGTTTTGGGTTTGCGGGCGGCCATGTCGATGAGGCTGCGGTCGGAGAAGATGAGATAGGCCGCGACCCTGCGTTCTTTGGCGAGGCGCAGGCGCAGTTGTTTGAGCGCGTGCAGCAGACCCTCGTCACTGTCCCCGGTTAGTGGCAGAGATTGTGTGACAGCGGGTACTTTCTTGCGCGGGCCCGCGGCGCGGTAGTGGAAACTGCCTTCGTCGCGCTGGAGAGCCTGGCCTTTGGGGGCGATTGTCAAGGCGCCATAGGAGGCCATATCGATGGCGAGGAATTCGGCGCCGACAAGCTGGCGGATGAGTGATTGCCAGTTTTCGCGCTTGAGGCCTTTGCCGGCACCGAAGATTGCGTGGCGGTCGTGACCGAATTTGAGGGTGCGCTCGTTGGCAGAGCCCATCAGGACATCAACGATATGCACGGCGCCAAAGCGGGCGCCGGTCATGCGGATGGCGGTGAGCACTTTCTTCGCATCTTCTGTGCCGTCGGTCAGGCTTACCGGCGAGAGGCAGGCATCGCAGTTGCCGCAGGCATCCTTGCGTTCGCCGAAATAGCCTAGCAGGATCTGGCGGCGGCAGCCTGCGGCTTCACAGTAGCCAAGCAGTGCGCCCAGGCGCTGATGCTCGCGGCGTTTGCGGTCTTCGCCGGCGTCCTCTTGATCAATGAACATACGGCGCATGCGCATGTCGCCGAGACCGAACAGCATGTGGGCTTTGGCCGGCGCACCATCGCGGCCGGCGCGGCCGAACTCCTGATAGTAGGCTTCAATGCTGCCCGGCAAATCGGCGTGCATGACAAAGCGCACGTCGGGTTTGTCGATGCCCATGCCGAAGGCGATTGTCGCGGTCATGACCAGGCCTTGCTCGGTCATGAAGATGTTCTGGTTGGCCTCGCGCGTTTCTTTCGACATGCCGGCGTGATAGGGGCGCGCCTTGATGTTGTTGGCCAGCAGCACTTCCGATGCTTCCTCAGTGCGTTTGCGCGACAGGCAATAGACGATGCCGCTTTGGCCCGCATGGGCCTTGACGAAGTCCAGCATTTGCTTCGTCCAGTCGCGCTTTGGTTCGACCGAGAGACTGATGTTGGGCCGGTCGAAGCCGAGCACGAAGGTGTCGGCGCGATTTTTGAAGAGCTGCTGGGCGATATCGGCGCGGGTGACTTCGTCGGCGGTGGCGGTGAGCGCCACGACGGGGACGCCGGGAAAGGATTCGCCCAGCTGGCTGAGAGCCTGGTATTCGGGACGAAAGGCCGGTCCCCACTGCGAAATGCAGTGGGCCTCGTCGATGGCGATCAGCTTGACGTCGAGCTTAGCAAGCGCCGACAGCATGCGTTCGGTCATCAGGCGTTCGGGCGCCAGATAGAGCAGCCGCGTTTCGCCCGAAGCGGCACGGCGCCAGATAGCGACATTCTCGTCACGGTCCTGGCCTGAGTTAATGGCATCGGCAGCGACACCGGCGAGGCGCAAGGCCTGCACCTGATCCTGCATGAGCGCGATGAGCGGGGAGACGACGATGGTCAGGCCGCCGAGCACGAGCGCCGGGATCTGGAAACACAGCGACTTGCCCGAGCCCGTCGGCATGACGGTGAGTACATTGCGACCGGCCAGCAGCGCATCGACAACACGCTCCTGGCCCGGACGGAAATCGTCGAAGCCGAAGACGGATTTGAGGATTTGGTGTTTGGAACCAGACACGACTGGGGCGAGGTTGAGCACTGGGTGAACCTGGTGTAGGTGTTGGGTAGGCGCTTGCGGCTCGACTTATTCGTATTCCACGCGGCTCATAATCTACAATCGTGGTCGGCCTTGGCGACTTATGACAACTCCGGAGCAGACGACGAGACACGCGAGGCGCTAGATGAAACTGGGATGGCAGGCGGACAAGTGGTTGTCAAAGAAGTCATAGGGTGGGTTTCGCGGTTATCCGGTCGGAACGCTTGCTTTTTACGGACCGGATGATCAGCGGGCAAGTAAGTTGGTCGCCTGTGTTTTCTTTGCTCCAGGTTCCGAACCCGCAGAAATGCAGAAATGGTTCGACGAACACGGGGATTTGCGAGCGTCGGCAGCTGTGTTGACCGAAGTGTCCATGTTCCTGCGTAAGCACGGCGTACGTTCCGTCACGCTGGTGGAGGGCATTTTCGGGTGCCCGCATGAAGAGGCTGTGGATTATCCTCAAGGTCAAGACTGCCCGCAATGCGCTTATTGGGCGGGCCGCGACCGTTATGTGCCTCAGTCGCATACGTGACCGCTGATCAGGGCGAGAGGAACACTATGAACCATCAAGATCGCAATTCGGATTGTGCGGTTCGTAGCTTCTCACGCGAAGCCGCGAAACAGCAAAGTGAAAGCGCAAAAAGGAAGTCAAAATTGCCCTGCAGCAAACACGTCCGCGCTCCAGAACTTGCGGTACGCAATATTTTATTCCCGGCTTTACTTTGACTTTCCGCGTGTTTCACCGGCGCAAGCCTTGGCCAGGGGGGGCTGCACAGACTTTTTCTGTGCGGGAGTTATGGTGGTGCCGGGCTCGTCTGGACCGCCAAACGCATGAAGACTTCCACGCGCATTCGGGCATTTTCGCGGATGTCCATGTGGAAAAGCGGGTAGTCGAGGCCGTGGTAGTTTTTGCCGCCCATGTCGGCGCGGTCGAAGGGTGTGCCGCTTTGGTCGGCGACGACCAGCAATGCGCCTTTGCATTCGGCCCAGGTGTGGTTGGGGATTGGCGCAGTGAGAGGCGGGAATGTCATACCTTGCGGGCTGTCGTCGCCCCACATTTTGAGCGAGAATTTTCCGGTGAAGGGTGCGCCGCCTTTGTGCAATGACGCAGGCGCGCGTTCGCCGTTACGCTTCCAGCTCAGCGGATTGACACAAACAAGATCGCTGGACATGCCGGGATAGGGCGTGCCGCCTTCGCCGAAGGTTGCCCAATGGATGATGCAGTTGATCTCGGCCTCGCTGTCACAGACGCGCACGGTTTTCAGCTTTGCGGCGTCAGCGTTGGTCACGTCGCTGCCAATGAGATAGGCCGCAATCATTCGGCCGGCGGTGTTGGTGCCATCGACATGCTCCTTGATCAGGCGGAAGGCGTGCGTAGTGCCCTGGCTGTGGCTGGCGATGATGAAGGGGCGGCCCTGGTTTTCGTGATCGAGGTAGTATTTGAAGGCGCGCACGACATCGGCGTAGGCGAAGTTCATCGCTTTCTCGGCGATGTCGGGCGGCGCATTCAGATAGCGGAAGATCGAGGCCTCGCGATAGCGGGGTGCATACATGTTGCAACAAGAGCTGAAGGCGCTGGCCTGATTGGCCATCATCCATTTGGTGTTTTCTTCGGTGCGGCTGTTGGGATTGAGAGTTGAGTTCCATTCCGTGCCTGACAGGAAACCGGTCGGGTGAACGAAAAAGACATCGACGGCGCGGGCGCCGGGCTGGATTGCGGTGCCTTTGGGCGCGAAGGATGCGAAGCTGTCTTTGCCGGGGCGAGCGGCCCAGCTTTCGGCTTGCGCGTAATCGGGCGCAGGTGCCTTGCGCGCGAGGTCCCAGCCGTGGCTGGGTTTGGTCAGCCAGACAAAGACATTCAGCGTGTTGCCGGTAAAATAGATCGTTGCCGCACCGCCGGCAAGCAGCGCCACGAGCAGTGCGAACGCCTTCAAAATACGGACCATCAAACTTCCCCAATAGGTGTTGCGAGCGAGAGTAATGGGGCTGTATGGGTTGTGCAAGGATGGATGAATTGAACCAAATTTTTGTCGATGCCGATGCTTGCCCGGTCAAGGACGAGGTCTATCGCGTGGCGCGGCGCTATGGGGTGAAGGTTTATGTGATTTCGAATGGCGGCGTCAGGGTGCCCGCCGATCCGCTGATCGAGATGGTGGTCGTCGAAGCGGGGCCGGATGTGGCGGATGATTGGATCGTGGCGCGCGCAGAAAGCGGGGACATTGTGATTACGGCGGATATTCCCCTCGCCCACCGCTGTTTGCAGGCCGGTGCCGAAGTGATTGGGACGACGGGTCGGGCGTTTACGTTGAACTCGATCGGGGCGGCGATGGCGCAACGGGGATTGATGGAGCATCTGCGCTCGACGGGGGAAATCACCGGCGGACCGAAGCCTTTTGCGGCCGGCGACCGGTCGCGGTTTCTGCAGGCTCTTGACGAGGCGGTGAACAGGGTGAAACGTAGACGTGGTTAGATACAGGATGAAAAAGCGATGGCAATTTCACTTTATGATTTGAGCGTAGCGAGTTACCTGCAGACTTTAGGCGGCGTTATCGGCGTTTTGGAGAAAGGGCTTGCACATTGCACGGCCAACGCTATCGATCCCAATGAGATCGTCGAGACGCGGCTGACCTCCGACATGCTGCCATTCCGGTTTCAGGTGCAATCGGTGGCTCACCATTCGGCGGGCGCCATTGAAGGCGTGAAGGCAGGCGTATTTTCGCCGCCGAGCGGGCCCGACCTCGACTATCGCGGCTTGCAGAAACTGGTGGGCGATGCGCGCGACGCGCTGAGCAAGCTGACGCCCGCAGAGGTGAATGCGCTGGAGGGACGCGACGTGACCTTTCAGCTGCGCGATTTCAAGCTACCGTTCACGGCGGAAGGTTTCCTGATGTCGTTCTCGCTGCCCAACTTCTATTTCCACGCCGCCACGACCTATGACATTTTGCGGATGAAGGGCGTGAAGCTGGGCAAGCGCGATTATATGGGCCAGATGCGGATGAAGGTTTGAGGCTGCGCCCCTACGCGGCACTGCCCCCATCGTCTGCAGCAGCAAGTGCTGCGCAGCCACTTCCCCCGCACGCGGGGGCAGACAGAGGGGCCCGACGCGCACACTCTCCGCTCACGAAAGGACAGTCTTTGAAAACCAATTATATCCTGATCGACTTTGAGAACGTGCAGTCCGGCACGGCTGGCGCGCTGGATGAAGGGGCGTTCAAGATCAAAGTCTTCATCGGCGCCAAGCAGACACGTATTTTGCTGAGCATGGCCAGTGCGTTGCAGGCCCTGGGAAAGGCCGTCGAATACATCCAGGTCGAGGGCAGTGGCAAAAATGCGTTGGACTTTTTCATTGCGTATTATATTGGCCGCCTTTCGGTCGAAGACCCGGGAAGCGCTTTTCACATTGTTTCGGACGACAAAGGCTTTGACCCTTTGATCGCGCATTTGAAAAAACTAAAAATCAATTGTCAGCGTTGGAGTGCCATCACTGATATCACCCGCGCCCCTGTTCCACGGACGGCGGCAAAGCCTGCGCCCAAGGTTGTGGCAAAGGTGGTGCCCAAAGTGCTCAGCCGCGAAGACATGTTTATCGACAATCTGAAAAAGCAGGTGAGCGCACGCCCCGCCACGCTCAAGACCCTGAAGAGCAGCATCAAGGCGCGCTTCCGGGCCGATGCCATCACCGACCTGGAGGTTGACAGCATTGTCGATGAGCTGCAGAAGCGTGGAACAGTTTCGGTGGAAGCGGGGAAGGTTACGTATCTGCTGACGTGAGGCCCTTTTGGGAGGAGACTTGTCACATGCTCAACACCGGCTCTTTGCACCGGGCCCTGATTGCAGCCGGCACATTGTTTTGCATGGCCGGTCTTTCAACGGCATCGCAGGCTGGCGCGCCCGTGATTGTCGATCTGGGCCGGGCGCCTGCGGGCACGATCGATGGATTTGAGGTGGAGGCGCGCAATGCGTCGTGCGATGAACCGCAGAGCTTCAGGTTTGTGGCGCGCGATTTGCCGTGGCTTAGGCTTATCTATGGCAACAGCGTTCGAAGCGTGGGCCGGGGCCGGACGAAGATTTTCACGGCGGAGATCAACCTCTCCGGCCTGACGCCCGGACGCTATAGCGGACAGCTCGACATCATTTGCGAAACCTGCGGCGACTTTGTGATGTCGCGCTGCCATATCGACAACGAAAGCGTGACCCTCAAGGTCGAGGTCGTTGCGCGCAGGAAATGAAACGGAAGCGGTAGCGCAGGGCACAAAAAAAGCGGAGCCCGGTTTGGCCGGGCTCCGCTTGTGGTCAACTCGATCCGCTGACTTTAGTTGCGGCCGCGTGGGCCTTCGCCAACTGCCCAGAATACATGGGTGATGACCCGTTGCCCAGGCCCGTCAATGCGTTCATAAACGTCGGGGCGGCCGTCTCTGGTGAAATGGATGGCCCTGCCCCACGTCGCGGGCGTATCGCCGACTTCGGCGGCGGACGACGCAGACTGCTGTGCGCTCAATGCCGATTCCAGATGGTTATAGATGGTCCCCAATTGCTGATAGTCATGAGCGTCGGGATGTTCATTGCCTGCGGGTAGATTGGTGTAGTCCATGCAGGAATTGGTGGTGTCGGTCGCGAAGTCTTCGTCTTGGTGGCCAAGGCCATAGTCGTGACCGATCTCCTGACATGTCACCAGCGCGCGCCAAGGTGGCGTGTTGTATTGCGCGGTATTGAAATAGGTGTCGTTGAGCTTGGTTGTGCCCTGCGAGATGTGTCCGCCGGACAGCCAGATGCTGGCAATGCCCAGCCAGCCATTATTGCCGTAGGTGCGATTGCAAACCTGAATCGTCCCTGCGACGGCGCGGCAGTTATTGTTAGAAGATCCAGGCACTTTGGGCGAGGCAATCACGGCCGATTGGTTCCAGTCGGCGATAGCAGTGTCGAGATAGGGGTCCCAAGTGGAATTGACGTTGTCGCCGACGGCCACCGTAATCTCTGCGGTGGTTCGCTTCCAATGATAGTTGCTCCACGAATGAACGGCGAGCGCCGGCACTGTCATGGCGAGAAGCGGTGCGGCAACTGCGGCCCCCAACAGCAAGCGACGCTTGCCCGAAATTTTATCCCAGATTTTCACGTTGATTGATCCTTCCGTTGGACGATTGACAATGAACCCCGATGGGCTTGCAGACACTTCAAGGACACTGACAAGCGAGATGCTTTGGAGCGCCCCCCATTCGGCGTCTTTGCTGGCGCCAAGGTATCAGCCTATTCGCAAAGGTCAATCAAACCGGCCGCCCCAAGAGTGTGACCGTGGTTGACTGACGTGCAAATTTCCCGGGCATTTCGGCCAATGCTGCAGCTGCGTCGGCAAATTGGCTGATCAGCCGGCAACGCTATCCACAATGCCAGAGATTACCGGGCATCATCGTCAGGATAGTCAGGTGGACTATCGGCAGGCGGGCTCACCGGTGGCGCTCTTGCTTCGGGAGCTGCGAGGGGAACGGCGGGCGGGGGCGAGAATTCTTGCGCTTCAAACCGGCGATGACGCACGATGTGCGGGGTGATGACGATATAAAGTTCGGTTTTGGTTTTTGTGGATTTTTCCAAGCGAAACAATTCGCCGAGGAGCGGAATATCGCCCAGGATCGGCACCTTGAATTCCTGACTGATGACGTTTTCCTGCGTCAGCCCGCCGATGACGAATGTTTCGCCGTCGCGCACCGAGGCCGACGTTTCCGCTTCGCGCTGGCTGATGGTGGGGTAGCCTTGCGAAAAACCGGTGACGCTGGAAACGACGCCATAGATGTTCGAAGTGACGAACCCATCGGTGCTGACGCGCGGGGCGATCTGCAGCGTCACCCCGACATTCACGTATTGGACTTGTTGCGACACACCATTGACGCCGGACAGGGTGATGGCGGTGAGGATGGGCAGCGCGTCGCCGGTGATGATCTTGGCCGTCGAGCCGCTTTGGGCTGCAATGCGCGGCTTGGAGAGGATACGGCCTTCACCGGACTGAACCTGCGCATACAAGGCCGCTTGCAGCGAGGCGCTGTCCAGGCGGTTGGCGCCAAAGCCGAAGGGAATGAATTGGCCGGCCTGCACGGTTCCCACCGCCAACTGGCCGCTGGCGTTGGTGAAGTCGATGCCGATATTGCGCGCGCCGGTTTCAGTGAGTTCGACGAATTGTGTCTCCAGAATAACGCTGTCGACGGGCACGTCGATCAGGGCGATTTGCGCCTTGAGCCGGGCCATGCGTTCGGGTGAGCCTTTGAGCCACATGGCATTGAGGCGCCGGTCGATCGCCAGGTTGCTGTCTACCGATTGCCCGAGTGGCTTGTCGTCTTGGGCGGCCTGGGTCTGCGCTGTGTACGTTGTGCCGCTGGTGCCGGGCGAACCGAAGCCTGGTTCGCGGCGGATGAAGGTGTTGTTGGATTTGACGGTGATGCCTTCGGTCAGGAGGCCGACAATTTCGCTGACGTCGGCATATTTCAGCATCACCAATTCATAGCCGTCTTCGCCGGGAAGCGGATCTACGGCCCTGGGGAGCGGCGCGCCGGGAGCATAAGAAGAGCCCGGGTCGTCCGTGCGCGAACCGGCCGGGCCGGTTATGACAGCGGCGTTGCCGGTGGACTGTTTCACCGTCACCAGCAGTTTGCCGTCGCCGCCGGGCGAGACTGTGATTTGCGCGGGCCTTGTGGTTGCAAAGCGCAAGATGAGGGCTGCGCCGGTCTGGTCAAAATCGATTGCGCGCACGAGCCCTTTCATGCCGGGCGGAGAAACCGCGCCTTGTGTGCGGCTTGTCGAGGCGAGACTGAGGCCGGGGTGTGTGGGGTCGGTCGAGACGGTGGAATAGCTCGCGATCCTGGCTGCAAAAGCGATCTCGAAAATGCTTTGGTTGGCGCCTTCGGCGATCAAAGTGATTTTGACGAGCGAGGCCGTGTCGGGCTGGGCCAACACGGCGCGCATCGGCGCCAGCAATGCGAGCGCCAACACGAGTATGATCGAAAGGCAGGAGCGTTTGCGCATCAAGGCCGGTAAGTGGTGAATTCTTGCTTGGACCGCGACGAATCGAAGTCCATGCGTTCACACCTAACACGGGAGAATCGGCGCCAGAGTCATTTCACCGCCGTGTACCACTGTTGCCGTCCGCGGCGCGGCCTTTCGGCAACGCGGCCGCAATTTAGTCCGGTGCGTAGCGCATCGCTAAGCGGCCGTTGATGGCGCTGTCCCCGCATTATAGTCCCGCCCGGAACGGGCATGAGCCTGTATTGCCGGGTCGCTGGTGATTGTCGATCTGGGCCGGGCGTCTGCGGACGTGATCGATGAATTTGAAGTGGAGGCGCGCAGGAAGTGAAACGGAAGCGGCGGCCAGGCTTTGGAGCCTGACCGCCGCGTTTTATGCGACCAGTATTGAGTTCCGCTTAGTAACGGCCGCTCAAGGTAATACCCATCATCCGCGGCTCACCCAAGAAGGCATCGATTGTGCTGGTGCCTCCGGAAGTCGGGGACATCGAAGAGCCTTGGAGAGGCGCATCGAAGGCCGTGTTGATGTATTTTTCGTCCAACAGGTTGCGGGCGAAGAACTCAAGACCGAATTGCTGGTTGTCGGTGTAAATGCCGAACTTGGCGCCGACCACCGCGAAGGCTTTCTGGATCTTGCGCGGATCGAGATTCGAACCGGTGTTCATTTCGCCCTGCCAACGGGCGTCGGTGTGGAAGAGCCCGGTCATGTTGTTGAAGAGCGGGAATTTGTAGTTCAAGCCACCGGTCACCGTCCATTCCGGCGAGTGCGTGATGGTCGCATCTTTGAGCGCGAAGAGGCCCGGGTTCAGCGCGATGAACGAGCCCGGCGTTGTCAGCGAACCGATATCGCCATAGTGGGCGTCGGTATACTGCACGGCTAGGTTTGTGCTGAGGCCATCTATCGGCGTCCTCCACGACGATTCAATTTCCAGACCCTGGCTGATGACTTCGGGCACCGAGGTGACAATAAACGAGACGCCAGTGAAGGTGTTCAGCTGAAAGTTCTGGAAATCTTGATAGAAGGCCGCTGTGTTGACGAGCAGTTTTCCATCGTCGAATGTCATCTTCAAACCGAGTTCGTAGGCATCGACGAATTCGGGAGCGAAGCTGGTGTCGGGCGCACGTACTGTCTGCGCACAACCAAATGGACCAAACGGCGCGAAGCCATCCGGATCGGCGCAGGTGGAACCAGATACAATCGATCCCAGGCTGTCCGAGTAGGACCGGTCCAGATTGAAGCCCCCGGCCTTGTGACCGCGCGAGTACGTTGCGTAGGTGTTGACGTCTTCTTCGACTTCCCAGGCCAATGTCATTACACCTGAAAACTCTCTCTCGGTTTTCTCCTGGTGATGACCGCCAAACGATGTGGTCAGTACGTCAAGTGCATGACGCGAACCGGGCAAGCAAGTCAGAGCGACAAGGCCCTGAGCGCCGGCCGAGAAGCCCAAGAACGCCGCTTGCGCGCCAGGGTTTAGGCCCAACGCTGCTTCTACAGAGGTACAGCCACCTTGACCGTTTGTGTCATACGTAGCGTCGAAGGTCTTTGTTTCCTCCGTGTAGCGCAGGCCCAGCGAAAGATTAACGTCGTCGGAGAAATGGACGACGTTGTGGGTGAACACTGCAAAGCTCGACGAATTTTGCTTATACAAATCGTCCTGGCCCAGGCCACCGGTATAGACCGGCGTTCCAGCACCGTGACCAAACAATGCCGTCAGGCTTCCGCGCATCGAAAGCGGTGAGTCACCGATGCGGTGCAAACTCATATAGGTTTCTTGTTCGAAGCCGGACAACAAGGTCGAACGGCGCGTAATGTCTTCGTTTGAGACGAAAACACCGAGCAGCCAGTCGAGCTGTCCGGTGTCGCCCGTGAGGCGCATTTCGTGGGTGAAGGTTTCGAACCTGGTCAGATTGGTGCCGTCGTCGGCAAAATAGAGAATGTCGGCGCCTGAGAAGTCCGAGTCTTGTGCGTAGGTGGTTTCCCAGTCGCGCGCTGCGGTGATCGATGTCAGGTTCGCCCAACCGAAGTTCACATTGAATTCGGCCGATACGCCTTTGTCGACGATGTCGTTGTTGGTCGAGCGATTGCCAAAGGCCACCTGCTCATCAACCTGGTTTGAGGTCCCCTTGCCGAGAAGCGGTCCTTCTATGAAGTTGATGATCGATGGTCCCGAGGTGCTGGGGAACGGTATCGTGGCTGCCCGCCCGTTGCCGCCGGGGAACAACGTCGCCGCCGAGCAGCATTGATCGGCGCGATCGGCGTAGTCGGCGATGAGGCGAAGGTCCGTCATTTCGCTGAGCTGAAAGAAGGCCTGGCCGCGGACGGTGAAATAGCTCTTGGCGTTGCCGTCATAGGCGTCCGGCCTGCCCGGGTTGACGTCGATGAAGCCTTCTTGCTCGTTGCGGGTTCCGAATAGGCGGATGGCAATCTTGTCTGCAACAGGAACGAAATTGATGCTGGCGCGGCCCGAATATTGGTCGAAGGAACCAAAGGTTGACTCGGCGTCGATCTCGGTGCCGTCGAAGGTTGGCTTCTTGGTGATAACGCTGAGGATGCCGGCCGAAGTATTACGGCCGAACAGGGTGCCTTGCGGACCGCGCAAGACTTCGATGCGCTCAAGCTCGCCCAGATCGCCGAAGGCAACGCTGGCGCGGCTGCGATAGACGCCGTCGATAAAGGTACCGACCGCGGCTTCGAGGCCGGCGTTGTTTCCCTGCGTGCCGACGCCACGAATACGCATCGTGAATGCGGCCGGGTTGCCACCGTTGGTGACTTGCAGCGAAGGGACCACCGCCATCAAGTCTTCGATGTTTTCGACTCTCGCATCTTTGATGGTTTGCTCGCCCACTGCCGTGACGGCGACCGGTGTCTTTTGCAGCTCGGTCTTGCGCCGCGTCGCAGTGACGGTGACTTTTTCGACTTTGGTTTCCGTCGTGGGCGCGTCAGCGGCGAAGGCTGATACTGATGTGACGATAAACAAAGCGGTTGCAGACAGCAGCACTGATTTACGCGAGACGTTTCCCATTTTTCCCCCAGCGGCGCACGGATCCCCACGACCGGCCTTTTGGCCTTAGCGCCTTATTTCAATGAGCAAACGCTAGCAGGGTTTGCAGGGTGGGCAAGCATTTTGGGCTGGAAGTGATGCGAAGCAGGCCGCTTTGACTCGCGATGTGACATTGCAACAACGCATTCAAGCGGCGGTTGTGCGTGTTCGCCTAACGGGGGACGTGTAGCGCTCAGGGCGCTTTTTGTTTTGGCCTAACGAAACTCGTCCGGTGTTTCCACGCGGCCTTTCCAGTGGCGTTGCAGTTCGGCGGCGATGCGTTTGCCTTGGGCCTCGTAGGCGAGGCGCAGGGCCTGGGTTTGGAAGCCGCTCGCTGGCGGGTCGTCGCCGTTGTAGGTTTCCTGCCAGCTGTCGTCCCAGGTTTCGATGCGCCCGGCCAGTTCAATTGGCAGGTCGAGGTGATTGTGGCTGACGTTTTCGCCGCTGTCTGCGTCCCACAGGGGCCAGTGCTGCCAGCCGGGCTGGAGGCGCAGGTTGACGGGTGCGGGCGGCGGGGGTGAGGCGAACGCCTCGGGGATGGACCGGTCGCGCGCGCTCGACCAGCGCGGAACGAACATCAGAGCCCAGCCCGCGAGCGTGATCGCGCCCACAAGCAGGCCTTCCAGGGACAGTGTGTAGGTGCCGGCCGGCCAGGGCCGCAAGATGCCGTTGGCGTGCAGCCAGACGACGAATGCGGTGGCTACGAGGTAGATCACGAAGGCGTTTTGGGTTTGGCGGCGCCCTTTGGTTTCGTCAGCGTCTTCGGGCGGCAGGGCGCGGGCGGCCCAGGCGAGGTAGCCGCCCTGGACGATGGCGTTGACGATGAACAGGGTTGGCGCGAGGGGGCTCAAAGTCGCGAGCGCGACCCCGCTGGCCAGCGTGAACGCGGCGCCTGCGGTGAGGATAGCGCCTTTCAAGCGCCCGGCCACAGACTGGGGCTTGCCCTCGAGCGCCTCGAGCACGGTGTCCATCAAGCCGTCAAAGCGCAGCGCGCGCAAGGCGACGACGCCTGCGAAAATGTAGAAAGCACCGATGGCGATGGCGAGGAAGTTCATGCATGGGCGAATAGCATGGGCGGGGCGGACTTGGCTAGTGCGTGGACTACTTCGAGGAATCAAAAAAACTATAGCGCTTCTCCCTTTGGGAGAAGCTGGCCCGCCACTTCGGCGGGACTGATGAGGGGACGCAGTGCTGGACGCAGTCCCTCATCCGTCACGGGCCGCGAAGTTGCGGCCCGCGCCACCTTCTCCCGCGCGCGGGCGAAGGGCTATAAATCCTATAGGTTGCCGTGTCACTCACTAATGATAGTTGGTACTACTCAATGGGTGAGGAAGCTGGCCCACTATGCCCGCCTGCATCTCCCTGATCGGTTGACTGCGCGGCCGCAGAATATGGCGAGAGTGGTGGGTTGGCTGGGCGCTTTAGAACATTTACTGAATCGCGGGTGATGCGCGTGTCACCGGCGATTCCCAGCCGTCGTAGTTACTTCCGAGCGACTCTGCCAGGTCGTACAGTTCAATCGTCAGATCATCGCGGCTGCCAAGCGCAGGACGCCAGAGCGGATGCGGAATAAGCGGATACAGGTTGAGATGCAACCGATCGAACCGAACGGTTTCTTTGTCACGGTTGACCGCTTCGACATCAGTGTTCAGCGGCAGCTAAACGACACAAAAAGGGCCGGCTGGAAGCCGGCGGTCCCAGGGAAGGTGGCTTAACTTTTTTCTGCTCCGGGGGTTGACTTGCAGAGACTTATGTTCCCAATGTATTCTTACATGCCTACTTTCACGATATATTGGTGGCACGGTTTGACATTGTGAACTTAATTTGAAGGTGGGGCGGCGCCTTCTCGTGAGCTCGCGCGGAAAAAATAATTGCGGGTGGGTGGGGCGGATTTTGGCCTCGGCCTGAACAGGACACTTGGGACAGGACGTTTGGGACAGGCGTTTTGAGACAGTGTCTTGTGTCCTGTTTGTCCTGAAAGTCCGGGCTGATTTGTGCGGTTTTTTGGGTTAAATGAGACACGGTATATGCTCAAGTCCTCGCAAAGGAGGCTTCGATGCGCAATTTGATGGCGGCTTTGGTTGTGGCGGTGGCGTGGGGCGGTGTGGCGGGCGCAGGGGAACCGCAAAAGCCCACGCATAGCGCCAACCCCGAAAGCTGTGTCGTCGCCCGCATGATCAAAGGCTGGACCTATGTCGATCCCACCACGATCACGCTTAGGGGCGGCGGGAAACGCTACAAGGTCGCGTTCCACAGCCCGTGCCGCGAAGCGAACTGGGGCTTCACGGTGCGCGTCGAGAGTTTCGGCATGTGCCTGCGGGTGGGCGACGTGTTGGTCTTCGGCAGCACGCCGCACATGAGCGGACGCGGCGGGTTCCAGGAACGCTGCATCATCAAGTCGATCGAGCTTGTGCCTTCTTAAGCCCTGAGTTTCGCGCCCGCAAGCAGCCTCAACACGCGCCGGCGGCGGGTGAGAGATTTGTAGAGCAGATAAACGACGCCGAACGGCAGCGCGAGGACGAAAACCGCGTAGTAGCCGTTGCGCGACGTGCCGAGGCCGCCGCCGAAGAGCGCCCACGCGGTGGCTCCCGCGAAGGCGAGCGTGAAGAACATCATCACGACGAGGACGATGAGCCCTAAAGGTCTGTTCCAGAAGCTCATGCCATCGCTCATGGCCAGCGGCTTGTGGCCGGCTGTCGCCGAGGCGCTTGCGATTTGCGCGGCGAAGGCTTGCAGGTCCGGCACGCCCGCGCCGTTCGCCATCACGCGGTAGGCGTTGCCGTCGCGCGTGGCGATTTCGATGACGATGTCGAGGCCGCTTTCGAGGTGACGAAGCGCGGCGATGTCGGCGAAGGCGATCGTACGCTTGCGCGAGATGCCCATGAACGGGATTTTGGGCTCTTCCTCGATGCGGATGCCGGTCGGTTCGATCGTCCAGCGGTGCGTCGCGTAGGCCGGGACGGCGGCGAGAATGACGAGCACGACGATGGCGCCCACCAGGTAAAGGATGACCGACAGGATCGTCTTGCCGTCCGCGATGAAGGTGACGGCGGCGGCGATGCCGGCGAACATCACCACCATGAGCACGCAGATCGACGTGAGCACGAAGGCCACGTGACGGAAGGTGCACTCGTAGGCCGGCGCGCTCATCGCCCTACCTCAACTTGCCGCCGGTGGCTTTCGCGACCGCGCCAACGATTTTGCTCGAGACCGTTTCGATGTCGGCTTCGGTCAGCGTACGGTCACGCGGTTGAAGGCGGACGCTGATGGCGATGGACTTCTTGTCGGGTTCGATGCCCTGCCCTTCGTAGACGTCGAAGACGTTGACGCTTTCGACGAGCACGCGGTCGACCGAGACCGCGGCCTTCACGATTTCGGATGCCGCGACTTTGGCCTCGACCAGAAACGCAAAGTCGCGCTCGACGGCCTGGAACTCCGGCAGTTCGAGTTTCGGTTTGGTTTTGGTGGGCTTGGCTTTTTGCGCGGGCAGGGTTTCGAGCATCACTTCGAAAGCCGCCACGGGACCGGTGAGATCAAACGCCTGCAGGACTTTGGGGTGAATCTCGCCGAAATAGGCGAGCACATTTTTTGGCCCCAGGCGCAAGGCACCGGAACGGCCAGGGTGATACCAGGCCGGCGCATCGGTGGTGATTTGCGCCGCTTCGCCCGCCACACCGCAGGCCTCCAGGATCGCCAGAACATCGGCTTTGCTTTGAAAGGCATCGGCGTTCCAGGATTGTTTGGACCAGCCGCGCGGACCGGCGCCAATGCGAATCCCGGTGGCCGCGGTCAGTTGCTCGCCGGGTTCAGGTCCGTAGAATTGAGGGCCCACTTCGAAGAGGCCCAAGTCCTTGACCCCGCGCGCAGCGTTGCGCTGGACTGCCGCCAGCAAGCCCGGCAATACACTGGGGCGCATGGCATCGAGGCCTGCGGAGATCGGGTTTGCGAGGATCAAGGCATCCGGCACACCGCCGAAAAGTGCCGCCTGTGACTGCGAAATGAATGACCAGGTCATGGCTTCGGACAGGCCGCGTGCGGCGAGAGTCCGCTTGGCCTGGCGCACGCGTTTTTGCATCAGCGTCAAAACAGGAAGGGAAACCGGGGTGCTGCGCGGCAGCGGGGTCGACGGAATTTTGTCGAGGCCTACAATGCGTACCACTTCCTCGACGAGGTCGGCGGGGCCGTGGATATCCGGGCGCCAGGATGGAACGCTGACGCGGGTGCCGACTATGGCCCTGAAACCCAGGCGATCAAGAATGCCCATCGCTTCGGTCTGATGAATTTTTATGCCGCAAAGTCTCTCGACGAGTGCGGGATCAAAGGTAATTTCGCGCTTGGTGTCGGGGCTGCGGCCGGCGACAGTAACGTCGCTAGGTTCGCCGCCGCAGAGTTCCACGATCAGCTTTGCCGCGAGGTCGAGGCCGGGCGTGACGTATTCGGGATCGACGCCGCGTTCAAAACGGTAGCGGGCGTCGGAGTTGATGCCAAGTTCGCGCCCGGTGCGCGCCGTGCGAACTGGATCGAACCAGGCGCTTTCGATGAGGACGTCTGTCGTGCTTTCACTGACGCCGGTGGTTGCGCCACCCATAACGCCGCCCAACCCCAGCACGCCATTGTCGTCGGCGATGACACACATTTCGCTGTCGAGCGTATAGGTTTTCCCATCCAGTGCCGCGAGCGTCTCGCCGGACTTTGCCAGGCGCGCATGGATCTCGCCCTTGAGTTTGGCCACGTCGTAGACATGCAACGGACGGGCGCGATCAAGGGAAATGAGATTTGTAATATCTACGAGAGCCGAGATCGGACGCAGGCCCACAGCTTTCAGTCTTTGCTGCAGCCATGCGGGCGATGGGCCGTTCTTGACGCCGCGGATGACGCGCCCTGCAAAGACCGGGCATGCAGACTTTGAGGTGTCGTCGAAATGCAGCCCAATGCTGACTGGATTGTTGAAGCGGGCGGTTATTTTTGTCGCGGTTTCCAGCTTCAGGCGGCCAAGGCCTGCCGCCGCAAGATCGCGGGCGACGCCACGCACGCCGGTGCAATCGGGGCGATTGGGGGTGAGCTTTATTTCGATGACAGGATCGGTCAGGCCCATGAACTCGGCAAAGGGTTGGCCCACAGGCGCATCCAAGGCGAGTTCAATGATGCCGTCGTGTTCTTCGCTCAATCCCATTTCGCGTTCAGAACACAGCATGCCGTTCGACTCGACGCCGCGAATGGCTGACTTCTTCAGTACAACGCCGGTACCTGGAATTGTGGTGCCAGCATGGGCGAACACTCCCTTCATGCCGGTGCGCGCGTTCGGGGCGCCGCACACGACTTGCAGCTTTTCCTTGCCGGTGTCGATGATGCAGACGCGCAGTTTGTCGGCGTTGGGATGTTTTTCCGCCGAGACGACGTAAGCGACTGTGAAGGGCGCCAGCGCCTTCGCCTTGTCTTCGATGGCTTCGACTTCGAGGCCAATGTGGGTGAGAGTCTCGGCGATCTTGTCGACGGAAGCGGTCGTGTCGAGGTGATCTGCGAGCCAGGAGAGCGTGAATTTCACCGGCTGAGCCCTCCCGCGAGAGAGGGCACGTCGAGCGGCGAGAAGCCATAGTGCTTGAGCCAACGCAGGTCGGAGTCGAAGAAGGCGCGAAGGTCGGGGGCGCCGTATTTCAGCATCGCCAGGCGGTCGAGGCCCATGCCCCAAGCGAAACCCTGATACTTCTCAGGATCGTGGCCGCACATTTCGATCACCTTTGGATGGACCATGCCGCAGCCCAGAATTTCGAGCCAATCATTGCCTTGACCCAGCTTGATTTCACTGCCGGAACGATCACAGCGGATGTCGACTTCGGCCGAGGGCTCTGTGAAGGGGAAGTGAGAGGGCCGAAGCCGCATTTCGACTTTCGGCACTTCAAAGAGCGCGCGGCAGAATTCTTCCAAAATCCATTTCAGGTGACCCATGTGCGATGTTTCGTCGATAACCAGCCCTTCGATCTGATGGAACATCGGTGTATGGGTTTGGTCGGAGTCCAGGCGATACACCCGGCCGGGCACCACAATGCGGATTGGTGGTTTCTGCGCCATCATAGTGCGAACTTGCACTGGCGAAGTGTGAGTGCGTAACAGATGGCGTACGCCATCGGGCTTTGGCTTCAGATAGAACGTGTCATGCATCTGCCGGGCAGGATGCTCGGGAGGGATGTTGAGCTTGGTGAAATTATAGTCGTCGAGCTCGATGTCGGGTCCTTCGGCAACGGCAAACCCCATGTCGGCAAAGACGGCGATGGCTTCATCCAATATTTGGGTGACGGGGTGAATTCGGCCCACCATCTCAGGCCGCAGGGGCAGTGATACATCGATGCGCTCGGTGCTGAGCTTTGCTTCCAGCGCCACATCAGCAAGCGCCGACTTGCGCTCAGTGATGGCCGCCGTTACGCGGTCGCGCATGCCGTTGATCACTGGGCCATTGGCCTTGCGTTCTTCCGGTGACATTGAGCCTAAGGTCTTCAAGGCCTCGCTGATCGAACCTTTCTTGCCGAGCAAATCCACCCGTGCTGCCTCAAGCGCCGTTTCGCCGGCGCTGGCGGCAATGCGTGCCAGCGCGCCGCTCTCGAGTGATTTCAAATCCTGCATTTCAATTTCTCCAACCTATCGCTTCGCGCCTGTGAGGCGCATGTTCTCACGCCCTGGCCTCTTGGGGTCAGAGGGGCTTCACGCGATTGAAAGCGTTCAGGAGAAGCTAGAACCGCTTACGCTGTCGCCGCCTTTGCCGCCTGGGTGACCAGGGCCTTGAAGGCCTCGGGCTCGCGCACGGCGAGGTCAGCGAGAATCTTGCGGTCAACCGCAATGCCCGCAATCCCGAGACCGTTGATAAATCGGCCATAGGTCAGACCGTGCTCGCGCACGGCGGCGTTGATGCGTTGAATCCACAAGGCGCGGAAATTGCGCTTCCTCAGCTTGCGGCCGATGTAGGAATGCTGGCCTGATTTGTCGACGGCGGCATTGGCCGTGGTGATGTTGTTTTTACGGCGGCCGCGAAAGCCTGCTGCAGCCTTGAGAACTTTCTTGCGTCGAGCTTTGCTCGGGACGCTGCGTGAGGCGCGTGTCATGTGTGTTCGTCCTTACCGGTTATAGGGCATCCAAAGCTTTACGCGCGGGGTATCACTCGCTGAGAGAATGAATGTTCCGCGGGCGTGCAGCTTGCGCTTGGATGAGCGCCGGATGAGACGGTGGCGCTTCATCACGCCGCCATGTTTGACCTTGCCGGTGGCCGTCATTCGAAAGCGCTTCTTAGCGCCTGATTTGGTCTTCAACTTGGGCATTTCGGTCTCCTTATGATGGAACGCGTGTTCGAACGGCCTGGGCATGCCCTGCCCGGCTGTTCCGCTTGAGGCGCGGGAAATAGCCTGAAGTTCGCCTGCGTTACAAGAGGGGCGCGGCGGTTTAGCCCGCTTTTTGGGGCATCATGGCCGACCGCCATGCCGAAAACTGTTGCCACGCCACCCACGTGAGGAGTGAAAGGCCCACTAATCCCAATGCCAGCGCCACCCACGGCGTCCATGCGACATCTGCTCTCGCGGCGTCGGCTACCTGCGAATAGGTCCGAATGGGAGCACCATTCACAAAGACGACGTACGCAACATGCGAGCGCCGGGACGACCACATTGGACCGCTTTGGCGGCTTGGGTCGTAGAATACTGTGAATCGTACGCTTGGCGGTGCGCGGCGAACCGACGGTTCGGCGCCCGAATAATTTGAAAGCACGAAGTAGTTATCGCTTCCGGACAACCGGAAGCGAAGCCCTTCGGCGTTTGTGAATTGGTGAAAGTCCGAGATCGTGCCTTCGGTTTTCTGCAAGCTGGCTTCGTTGGGCACAATGGCAAAGAGTCCGTGCAACTGCGGCAAGGCCAGAAATATCACTAGCACAAATAGTACCGCCGCCCACGCGCACGCAAAGACTGGGCTCGTTATGGCTTTTTGGACAATGGGCGGCATCGAGGAATTACATTCGATCTGGCGGTGGAACGCACATGCGCTAACGGGCAAAGCATCCCATAGTCGCGAATGCTAAACACGCTATGAATGCTATTAAGGCTAAGATCGCGATGAGCCCTAAAGGCCACACTTTGCAGTTTACAATTCACGCCGTGATAGAATTTCAAAGCGCCAGACCATGCCCGTGGCGGCTGCAGCGAGGCCTGCGGCCAGTCCAATCCACACACCCAGACCCTGCATGTCTACCCAGTAGGCCAAACTGAAGGACAGTGTGAACCCGATCAGCCAATAGCTCAGGCCTGCGATCCACATTGGCACTTGCGCATCTTTCAATCCTCGCAAGCTCATTTGTGCCGTTACCTGCAGTGCGTCGAAGATCTGGAACAGCGCTGCCACATACAAGAAGACCACGGCCAGTTGGACAACTTCGACGTTCGAGGTGTCAGAGGTCGAGATATAGATTCCAACCAGTGCCTTGGGAAACAGAGCGATCATGATTGCGAACAGCAGCATGAAGCCGCCGCCGATGATGATCGCGGTGTGACCTGCACGGCGCACGCCCTCGGCGTTTTTTGCGCCGGCAAAGAGGCCAACGCGCACGGTTGCCGCCAGGCTGAGACCGAGTGGCACCATAAACGTTACCGATGCGATGTTGAGCGCGATTTGATGGGCTGCAACTGATGCGGCGCCGAATGTTCCCATGATCAAGGTGGCGGAGTTGAACAGCATTGCCTCGAAGACCATGCCCATGCCGATGGGGCCGCCCAGGCGGAACACCTCTTTGAGCTTTGCCCAATCCGGGCGCGTGAAGCGATGCAAGAGGTGATATTTTCTGAATGCGGGCGACAACAAGACGACACCAAGCATGGCAAAGAACGACAGGGCGTAGGCCAAAGCGCTGGCAATCCCGGAGCCTTGGACACCCAAAGCCGGCGCACCGAAATTTCCGTAGATCAGCACGTAGTTTGCAAAGATGTTGAAGACCACTACGAACAGCGCGATCGCGAGCACCGCATGCTGACGGCCGATTGCCGTGGCAAAACCTCGTAGCACACCAAAGCCGAGCGAGAACGGCAATCCCAGGGCCACGGCGTGCACCCACGGTTCGGCCACCGCTGCGATTTTCGGATCTTGTCCCAGGAAAATCAGAATGGGTTTGGCCCAAATGAGAAACGCCATCAGGGGCAAGGACAGTAGAGCTACCGCCCATAGCCCCATCCGCACCGCAGCACGCACACGAGCGCGGTCGTTTGGGTGAGCGCCCAGAATCTGGGCCACCATGGGTGAGACTGCAGCCACAGGACCATAGCCAATGAGCCACGTGAGGTAGAACAACACGGCGCCGATACCGGTGGCCGCGATCGCCTCTTTGCCCAGTGCGCCAACCATTATGATGTCGGCAGTAAGCGAGCCGATCTGGGCGAGCTGCATCGCGATCAAAGGCAAAGCGAGCTTGAGCAGCGCGCGCGCTTCCTCGAGCCAGGGCTTCAGCAACGCGCGGCGCGCTGATGGGCTGGTGGCGGGGTGAAAATAACTGGTCATGGTTTTCAACATATTCTGCTCGTCACTGCCCGGTTGGAACTTTTCTTCGCGCGGGGGGGGGGGCGGGCAAACAAAAACCCCTCCGGAGCGATGCTCGGAGGGGTGGCGAAAGCGCGGGCCTGTCAGGCTTTGCTTTACTCCATTGACCCCTCACGAGCCGTCGAAACCGCGAGACGCGGCGCCGGATATCCGGCGCGGCCTGCAGCGGTCATGGTGAGAATTGACGTTTTCATCAATTGGATGGCTCGTGTTGACACGCAAAGGCCCATGCCGCGCGCGATTGGCAGGGTGGTACGCGCGCGCAAATCCAAAGTCAAGGCGTGGGCGCGAATTGCGGCGAGCGACTGTGTTCCAAGTGTGATCTGGAAGTGACGCTCTCCCAAAGATCAGCCTTTCACGCACACGATCTGGCGCAGGGTGTGCACTACCTCCACCAAGTCGCTTTGGGCCGCCATCACCGCGTCGATGTCTTTGTAGGCCATCGGGGTTTCGTCGATGACGCCTGAGTCCTTGCGGCATTCGACGTGGGCGGTCGCCGCAATGTGGTCTTCGAGGGTGAAGCGCTCCTTGGCCGCCGTGCGCGACATGGCGCGGCCGGCGCCGTGCGAGCATGTGTTGAACGCTTCCGGATTGCCCTTGCCCCGCACGATGAAAGACTTCGCGCCCATCGAGCCCGGGATGATGCCGAGTTCACCTTTGCCGGCGCGCACCGCGCCTTTGCGGGTGAGCCATACGCGCTCGCCGAAGTGTTCCTCGCGCTCGACATAGTTGTGGTGACAGTTCACAGCGACGTCGAGCGTTTCCAGATCGGGCCAAGTTTCCTTCAGCACCGCCAAAACTGCCGCCATCATCACTTCGCGGTTCGAGCGTGCGTAATCCTGCGCCCAGCCCACCGCTTCGACGTAATCGTTGAAGGACTGCGAGCCTTCGCCGAGCCAGGCGAGATCGCGATCGGCGAGCTTCAAGCCCGCCTGCTCGATCTCCTCTTTCGCTCTGGCGATGAAGTAGGTTCCGATGCGGTTGCCGACGTTGCGCGAGCCCGAATGCAACATCACCCAGACACGGTCCGCTTCGTCGAGGCAAAGCTCGATGAAGTGGTTTCCACCGCCGAGCGTGCCGATTTGAAGCGCCGCCGATCTCTTTGCGGAAATCTTCGGGTGCTTGGCTTCGATCGCTTCCCACCCTGCTTTGTGGCGAGAGTACCAAGCGGCCTCCGCGCGGCGAGGCGGTTGCTTGTGCGAGCCTTGGCCGACGGGAATCGCATTCTCGATGCTCGAGCGAATGGACTTCAGCGAATCCGGCAATTGTGCTGCGGTGACATTGGTCATCACGGCCGCCATGCCGCAACCGATATCGACTCCCACGGCGGCCGGAATGATAGCGCCCTTGGTCGGAATGACGGAGCCCACCGTTGCGCCACGGCCCAGATGGACGTCCGGCATGACCGCGATGTGGCCGTAGACGAACGGCAGCTCGGCGATGTTCTTCAGCTGCTGGCGGGCTTCCGATTCGACGGGCACGCCCACGACCCAAGCTTTGATCGGCACACCGCGCGATTCGATAAGTTTGTGCATGTTGGTTCACCGAGGCCTGTTCGTGCCCGCTCCTTCTACCCTGGCGTTCTGGCTACCTTGGCGTTCTAGCCTTGTAGCCATGGCGCATCAGGATCTTTACGGCGTCCTTGTCGAAGGAAACAAATGTGTCGCTGCCGAGCTGGGCGCCCTCATGCGCGATAGCACCGTCCGCAAAATCGGCGCCATCTTCGAGCAGTGCGACGCCAGCTTCAACCGCTTGGCGGTTCGCGACGACATTCCGGCTGTCGAGAAAGACACGGATCGCCGCAGCGATTTCGGCCACGGGTTTCTTGTAGCCCTGGACGAGAACCCAAACGAATTCACAGAACACCGGTGTCGGGATAGCGATCACCTCAGCGGCCGCCAGCTCGGTCTGCGCAAGTTTCTCCTGTCTCGGGTCGTCACCGACGATTGCGCGAAGGAGAATGTTCGAGTCGGCTATGATCCTCACCTCTTGCCGGCCCATCCGCGGGCGGCGATTTTCTTGATCTCGTCAATTGAGAGTTTCGGGTCGCCCTTGCGCTTCAACAGACCGAAGGCCGCAGTGATGCTGCCGCCCGGCGCGGCTTTCACCTGGACTCTACCATCCGGGAGCTTGTCGACGACGATCTTCTCGCCAGGCTCGACGCCCAGGTGTTTCAAGATGTCCTTGCGAAGAGTGACCTGCCCCTTCGATGTCACGGTCAGCGCGCTGCTCATACTCGCAGAGTAAGGCAAGCCCTCCTTTTTAGCAAGGCAAACTTACCTTACCCAATCATTGATGAATACTCTCACCGTGGAGGGCGAGGTCGAGGCCTTCGCGTTCCTGGTCGGTGTCGACGCGCAGGCCTATGACCGCGTCAATGAGTTTCAGGATGCCCCATGTGGCAGCTGCACACCAGCCGACGGTGACGATGACGCCGATGGCCTGAATGCCAAGCTGGCCTGGGTTGCCATCGATGAGGCCGCGCAGTCCTTCGGGTGAAACGGCCGTTGCCGAAACGACGCCGGTTGCAAATACACCCGCCATTAGTGTCCCCAAAATACCGCCGACACCGTGGACGCCGAAGACGTCAAGCGTGTCGTCGTATTTCAGGCGCTGTTTCAGGATCGTGCAGGCCCAGAAGCAGACGCCGCCGGCGATGGCGCCGATGACGATGCCGTGCCAGGGCAAGATGTAGCCGGAGGCCGGCGTGATGGTGCCCAGGCCCGCAACCGCGCCCGAGACGATGCCGAGCACCGATGGCTTTTTGCGCTGATACCACTCGATTGCCATCCAGACCAACGCTCCGGCGCAGGCGGCGAGGTGGGTGGCGACAATCGCCATGACAGCGCGCGAATTGGCAGCCAGTGCCGAGCCGCCGTTGAAACCAAACCAGCCGACCCAGAGCAGCCCGGTGCCGATGACGGCGAGCGACAAGTCGAACGGCGCCAAATTCTCCTTGCCGTAACCGAGGCGCGGACCAAGCAAATAGGCCGCAACCAGACCGGCGATCCCGGCGTTGATGTGAACCACCGTGCCGCCGGCGAAATCTAGCAGGCCCATGCTCCCTAAGAACCCTCCGCCCCAGACCCAATGCGCGCTCGGCACATAGACGATGAAAAGCCAGAGCACGCAGAAAGCGAGAAAAGCCGAGAACTTCATGCGGTCAGCAACGCTGCCCGCGACGAGGGCGCAGGTGATGACGGCGAAGGTCATCTGATAGGCCATGAACAGGGCCTCGGGGATGTTGGTGGCGAGCTCATTGGCGCTGTTCATATCCATGCCGAGCATCAGGAAGCGATCAAGCGTGCCGATGATACTGCCGCCGCCGACGAAGGCGAGCGAATAGCCGGCGATCACCCAGAGCACCGAGACCAACGCCGTTGCGGCGGCCGACTGCGCCATGGTGGCCAGCACATTTTTGCGGCGGACCATGCCGGCGTAGAACAGGGCCAGGCCCGGCAGGGTCATCAGCAACACCAGCGCGGTTGCGACCAACATCCAGGCGGTGTCGGCGGCGTTGAAGGTGCTTTCGGCCATTAAAAATTCTCCGTCGTGAAGCAGGACTGCAGGGCTGCATTCCTACGTCCGGGTTATCGTTGCTGTCCACACGCGCTTTGCCCATTTGTTGGGCATATGTGGTTTGAAGCCCGTCAGGTAACGGACAATCTCCTGCCCTCCAAGGCCTGGCGAAGCGCTGCTGGAAGCGTCATGGGTCCGGCAGCGCCGATCACGACCTGGGTGGTGTCGCAAACGCCGACGCATCTGCCACCGGTGAACAAACCACAGCCGATGCCAAACGAGGTCTTGCCGAAATTGGTGACACCCAGTCCGACATCGTAGTCGCCGGGGTATTGCGCCTCAGCGAGGTAGCTTATCGAGAGGTGGGCCACGACCATGCGGGCGCCGCCACGCAGATCGGTCGCGGCCAGCTCGCGCAGAAACGAAACCCGTCCGTCTTCGTAGAAGGCCGCCAGTGCGACGTTGTTGAGATGGCGCTCGGAATCCATGTCGCTGAAGCGCGCGATGACGCGGCGGAAATAGGGATAGGCTGAGCGGACGAGTCGGGAGGGTTCAGGTTTCATGGCGACAGACACCTGCCTTGGAGGCGTTTGTGTGTCAACCACCCGTCCGCTACACTCCGCTCATCACAACATTCCAATTGGGAGACGCCGTCGATGGATTTTCGCATTCCGCAGGAGACGAAGGAGCTGCTGGCCGAGCTCGATGCGTTTATTGAGCGCGAGATCAAGCCGCTTGAGAATCAGGACGACAATATCCGCTTTTTCGATCATAGGCGCGAGCACGCGCGGACCGATTGGGACAATGACGGTTTGCCGCGCAAGGAGTGGGAAGAGTTGTTGCGCGAAATGCGGCGGCGCGCGGACAAAGCGGGTTACCTGCGGCTGGCGCTGCCCAAGGAATATGGCGGGCGGAATATCGGCAATCTTTCGATGGCGATCATTCGTGAACATCTGGCGGCCAAGGGGCTTGGTCTGCACAATGATTTGCAGAACGAGAGCTCGATCGTGGGCAATTTTCCGCAGGTTCTGATGTTCCGCGATTTCGGCACGCCGGCGCAGAAAGAGGAATTCATTCAGGGCATGCTGAAGGGGACGCATCGCCCGGCGTTCGGTTTGACCGAACCCAAACACGGCTCGGACGCGACGTGGATGGAGTCGCGAGGCGTCAAGGACGGCAAGGGCTGGCGCATCACGGGCGAGAAGTTCTGGAACACGGGCGTGCATACCGCCTCGCACGACATGGTGTTTGCGCGTACGTCGGGTAAGGACGGCGAAGCCAAGGGCATCACCTGTTTCCTGGTGCCGATGAAGGCCGAGGGCGTGAAGATCGAGTTTTATTACTGGACGTTCAACATGCCAACCGATCATGCGCATGTGTCGTTCAAGAATGTGTACGTGCCGGACGATGCCGTGTTCGGGCCGGTCGATAATGGCTTGTCGCTGGCGCGGCATTTCGTGCACGAGAACCGCATTCGCCAGGCGGCGTCGTCTTTGGGCGCTGGCGTTTATTGCCTGAACGAATCCGTCGACTATGCCAAGGTGCGCAAGCCATTCGGCAAGCCGCTGGCCGCCAATCAGGCGATCCAGTTTCCAACGGTCGAGTTGTTGACGCAGGCGGAGATGCTGCGGCTGTTGATCCAGAAGACGGCATGGGAGATGGATCAGATGACGGGGCCGGAGATCCAGATCAATCTCTCCGACAAAGTTTCTATGTGCAATTATTGGGCGAACCGCTTCTGCTGCGAGGCGGCCGACTGGGCGATGCAGGTGCATGGCGGCATGGGCTATTCGCGGCACAAGCCGTTCGAGCACATCTATCGCCACCACCGGCGCTATCGCATTACGGAAGGCTCGGAGCAGATCCAGATGCGCAATGTGGCGGGATATGTCTACGGGTTCCTGGGCAGCAACCGGAAGGGGGAGTAGCGCTGTTCCGACGGACGGCGTTAGCGCCGTCGCTTGCGCTGCGGCTTCGATATTCCGAATGCGTCGGTATGCTCACCTTCCAGCCAAGCCCTGTCTTGCCTGCTCAGAGGCTTTAGGAATGCGTCGTCGGGAATCTTTCAATGCTTTGCCGCGCCGGGTTTGCGCGGTTGCAGCGCGGCGACAGGTGTGAGCTTCACCATCGGCTTGCCGTTACGCGCGATTACGATGTCGTCGTCCGCAACAGCGGCGTCGATGAGTGCGGACAACGTCGCCTTCGCATCCGCTATGTCGACTGTCTTGTTCATGAAGGCACTCCGCTGAATATCGTTGTGCTGGTCAAGTGATATGATCAACTGGGAAACCGGTGCCGGGCTCCAACCATTGCGCGAAGGCCGGCCAGGCGGCAATGTATTGAGCCAGGGCCGCGTAGCCTAGCTTGTTCGGGTGCGCGCCGTCACCGGCGGCAACTTCGCGCCGCCAGGGCTCGCATTGGCCCACGAATGTCGCCGTTTCAAGGAACGGCAAATCGAGTCGAGCGCAGAGCTCAGCAATTTCGCGCGACAAGGCAGCCAGCCGTCCGTTGGCGACTGCGTCGCGCAGCGGAGGCGGCGGTCCGATCATCAGGGTGGGAGCGAAACTGCGCGCTGCAGTTAGAATCTCTTCCGCGTTGTTGAGCGAACGTGCGAGCGGCACGCGCGCCTCGCCGATGTCGGCAGCCGCGCAATCGTTGGTGCCGAACGAGAATGCGAGACGTGGGTTGCAGCCATCGGGAAGGCGGCGGCGCGCTTCGTCCTGCCAACGCGCGGCGATGTCGTCACTCGTGTCACGGCGGATGCCCAGATTGTAGAACGATACGTCAAGGCCTCGATGCCGCGCGGCTGCGACCAGGCGTCCGGGCCAACCGAGCGCCTCGTCGTCGCCTGTGCCGTTGACGAAGCTGTCGCCAAAGAAGCAAATGCGCATGGCCGAATTACACGTGCCCCATCACGCGCTTGGGCTTGTAGGGTTCTTCCAGCGTTTTCATATCTTCGGCGTCGAGCTTGAGGGTTAGCGCGGCGACGGCGTCTTCGAGGTGGCCTGGTTTGGAGGCGCCGACGATGGGGGCGGTGATGCCTGGTTTCGACAGCAGCCAGGCGAGCGCCACTTGTGCGTTTGGTTTGCCGTGCTTCCTGGCGACCGAGGTGACGCGCTCGACGATCTGGAAGTCTTGCTCGGTGTAGTAGAGCATGTGGGCGAATTCGTCGGTTCCGGCGCGAGAGGTTTCGGCGTTGGCGGCGCCCGCCTTTTTTGGATTGTCGCCGGGTTTGCGGTTGCCGGTGAGGAAGCCGCGGGCGAGCGGGCTCCACGGGATGACACCGATGCCTTCGGAAATCGCGAGCGGCAGCATTTCTCGCTCCTCTTCGCGGTAGGCGAGGTTCATGTGGTTTTGCATCGAAACGAATTGCGCGAAGTTGTTGGCGCGTTGCAGGCCGAGGGCTTTCATGAACTGCCAGGCGTGCATGGATGAGGCGCCGATGTAGAGCGCCTTGCCGGCTTTGACGACGTCGTTCAAAGCTTCGATTGTTTCTTCGATGGGTGTTTCGGGATCCCAGCGGTGGATCTGGTAGAGATCGATGTAATCGGTGCCGAGGCGTTTGAGGCTGGCGTCGATCGATTCCATGATGTGTTTGCGCGACAGTCCGCGGTCGTTGGCGCTCTTGCCCATGATCCCGCACACTTTGGTGGCGATGACCACTTGATCGCGCTTGGCCAATTCTTTAAGCGCGCGGCCGGTGACTTCTTCGCTGGTGCCGATCGAATAGACGTCGGCGGAATCGAAGAAATTGATGCCGAGGTCGAGCGCCTGCTTGAAAAATGGACGCGCGGCGGCATCGTCGAGCACCCAGTCGCGCCATTTCGAGCTGCCGTAGGTCATGCAGCCGAGGCAAATGCGCGATACTTTCAGGCCGGTTTGGCCGAGACGAACGTATTCCATGGAAATTCTCCGTGTGGTGAGCCATCTTCGCGCAAGGTTCGATTTGATGCGAGCGAAATTCGATGGATGTTCGCCACTACAGCGATGGGCAGGCATTCTGGCACGAGATCGCCGCGCCTTTGTGCGCGCAGCCGGTGCGCAACAATGTGTTCGCGGGCGTTGCCAACCGCATCCGCAAGGAAACGCGGAAGGACATTTTTCGCGCCGGCGTCTTTGACGGGACGGCGTTGGTGCTGGGTGCGCTTCGCCTGCCCCCGCACCGGCTGAGCCTCGCGCAGGCCGGGCTGGGGCTTGCGGGCGTGAACGCGCTAGTTCGCCATCTCGTCGAGGCCGAGATTGCGGTGCCCGGCGTGTTTGGCGAGCAGCACCTGGCTGAACAGTTTGCGGCGCGCTGGTCGATCGCCACGGGACAGATGCGGCAAGGGCCGAGGCCTGGCGGGGTGCAGAACCTCTATGAGATCACGAAAGTGGTGGCGCCGCCAAATGTCCCCGGTGCGATACGGCCGGCGCGCGCGGGCGAGCGCGATCTTGTTTTGAAGTGGGAGTTGGCGTTTGCCATAGATGCCGGATTGCCGGAGGCCGAACGCGGCGTCGACTATGTGACGCGTTTTGTCAACGAAGGTATCAGTGACGGCACGTTCCGCGTTTGGGAGGTCGCTGGCGAAACGGTCGCCACGGCGCGGTTTCGTCCGATCGGCGAGAGCGGTGCACGCGTCTCCGGCGTCTATACACCGGATGAGTGGCGCGGCCGGGGCTATGCATCGGCGTTGACGGCAGCCTTGTCGGAGAATGTGTTGGCGGCAGGTCTATGGTGCTGCCTGTTCGCAGACGCCGACAATCCGGTCACCAACCGGATGTATCAGCGCATCGGCTATGTGAAGGTGGCGAGCTTTGCCGACGTGTTGTTTGCTGAACATTGACGCGCATTATTCTTTAAGCAACGCTTCAAAGCGCGGATCGCCGCGGAGTTTGTCGTAGATGGGGTCGAGGCGCAGGTCTACCTTTGTGAGGGGACCGAAGTATGAAAGTTTCAGCAGGCGTGCGATCTCCGGGATCGCTCGGTCGCGGCCGCCGAAATAGGCCCAGATGCGCATCCGCGTTTCTTCATGGTCGAGACGTTGGGAAACGTCTTTTGCTGCGATGCCGATGGCCTTTTCAACATGCTTCAATGCATTTTCGCGGTCAACAAGGAAGCAAAAGGTCCATGCCAAACCCACAAGGGGGGTAGGATTCTTGGGTTGTCGCTTCATCTCAACGAGATAAAGGGTGCGAGCCTGTTCGAAGTGTTCCGCCCCGCCCTTAGCGTCGCCTGACAGGGCGTGAAGGCGGCCGAGTTGCAGATTGAGGTTGGCCGTCGTCAATTTGTCGGACTTCTGGTCCAGCATGGCCTGAAGTGCTGTGATGGCCACACCATATTGCCGCTGGAGAACGGCCTGACGGACAATAGAGTCATATGCTTGGTTTTCCGGTCGCGATTGCAGCAGCGGCTTGAGCACGATTTCGGCCTCGTCGAGGCGGCCAAGTGACTGCAGGATCCGGGCTTTCATCGAGATCAGCTCAACATCCCCTGGCGACAGATTGAGGGCGCTGTCGACTATGCGCAATGCCGGTTCAAAGTCACGCATGCTCACAAGCACACCTGTCAATAACCAGTGAAGATCGGCACGCAGCGGGTCGAGCGAAATAGCCTGTTCGATATGGGACTTGCTTTCCTCCCACCGGCCGAGGCGCCGTTCGACCAAGGCCAACGCCCGCAGACTCTCGTAATTACTGGGCCATTTCGCGCGCACTTTTTCAAATTGCGTTCGCGCCGCCGCATAGTCCAGTTCGACATAATACTGATAGAACCCCTTCGCGAGCTGTACTTCAGCTATTTCGGACTGCAGGCGCAACGCGGTTTCCAGAGCTGTGTGCGCCGCGTCGCGTTGCGCATCGGTTTGCTCATTGTTAAAGTAGACGAGCGCCTCGTTCCACGCCAAAGCTGCCCAAGCGATCGTAAAGTCCGGATCAAGGCGGACGGCATCCCGGAACGACTTCGCCGCCTGCATGTATCCCGCCAGCGAGTCGTTCTGGCGAGAGAGCGTCAGGCCGCGCAGATAGGCGTCGTAGGCGTCGGTGTTTGTGGTCGGTGTGGCGGAGATCGACCTCTTTTCTGCTCCGGTCACCGTGGCGCTCAGGGTATTAGCGATGGCAATGGCGATTTCGCTTTGAACGGCAAAGATGTTGTCGAGTTTGCGGTCGTAGATCTCGGCCCAAAGGTGGCCGTCGGTTGAAGCCTTGATCAGCTGGACGTTGACGCGAACGTTGCCGCCCTGGCGCTGAATGCTGCCTTCGAGGATGTTGGCGACGCCGAGTTGCCTGGCGATCTCCTTCAGATTGTCGGGCCTGCTGGATAGATGCGATGTCGAGGTGCGTGAGATGACTTTGAGCGACCCGATCTTGGCCAGCCGCGTCAGGATTTCATCCTGGATGCCGACGGCGAAAAAGGCGCTGTCTTTTTCGGAACTGAGGTTTTCGAAGGGCAGCACCGCGACGGACGCTTCGGGGATTGACGGCTGAGGTTTCTGCGCTTCGGTCTCTGGCGCATCCGGCTTTGGCGCTTCGGCGGTGGCGGATGCCTCCAGCGGTTCGCGGTTGGCGGGCATGAAGAACTGCGCGAGCGCGATGACGACGACCAGCGCCAGCATGCCGGCCAGAATGATATCCGTCGTTTGCGGCTTGATCATTGCGCCGCCGGCCGAAGGGACGGTGCGCTTGATGCCTTCGGGCGTAATCTCGAAGAACCAGCTGGCGACGAGGGCGGCCGGAAAGCCCATGGTGAGTAATGCGACGATAATGGTTGAAAACGAATCCGGCAGCTTCAGCGCCGTCTGCAGCGACAGCGCCACCTGCAGAATGATCCACCCCGCCACGACATAGCCGGAGGCGATGCGGAGCACCTTGCGGCGCTGGAGTTCTGATATGAATCTCTGCATGGATCGCCGATCTGGAATCGCGGAAAGGGAGGTCGCGCCCCGTTGTACCAGAATGCGGGCGAATGGGAACGCCTTAGCCAAAGGTTAAAACTGGGAATTTGGTTTTCGGGGGTTGACATTTGAGATGGTTCGTTCTATATACGTTCTTTCTTGTGTTTTACTTATTTTTCTATAAGCAGGATTTTTCAATTCACGGCCTGTTTGGATGGGCAGTTGGCGGTGCGACTTAGTCGTTGAGTAAGCACCGGTGATTCGATTTCGCGAGATTCGATTTCGCGAGAATGGCCCGGCCTGTTACGCTCTGTTTCGGAGTTTAGAATCAGCTACAAGTTGTGTCCGCCCCAGCTGCGGTGTGCTTTGTGAGGTGAAATTTGCGATTTGCGAGGAATCATCGATGTCCGCCCGGCACTTTTTGAATTCTGACTTGATCGGCAGGCTTGGCGGGCGCGGTTTGCTGGCGACGCCGGCACTTGTCGTCGATCTGCGGGCGTTTGAACGCAATGTCGAAGCGATGCAGGCGCATTGTGAGCGCGCTGGGTTGAAACTTCGCGCGCATGCCAAGACGCACAAATCGGTGACGATAGCGCGGCGGCAGATCGCAGCAGGCGCGGTTGGTGTGTGCTGTGCGAAGCTGGGCGAGGCGGAAACGCTGGCGGAGGGGGAGATTGAGGGATTGCTGGTCACCTCACCCGTCGTAACGCGCCACGGGTTTGCGCGGATTGCAAAACTGAATGGGCAGCTCGCCGATTTTATGATTGTTGCCGACAGTGCGGTTTGCGTCGATGGCTATGCGGGGGCAGGCGTTGCGAGTGGCAAGCGGCTGAAGGTGCTGGTCGATGTCGATATTGGATTGCATCGCACGGGGATACGTCCGGGTGCTCCGGCGCTGGAGCTGGCGCAACGCATTGTGGCGTCCCCGCATCTTCAGTTCATGGGGCTGCAGGGCTATGCGGGGCAGTTGCAGCACGTGCCGGAGTTTACCGACCGGCGGACGCAGTCGCTGGCGGCGTTGAAGCTTTTGGGTGAAACGCGTGATCTGCTGATGGCAAACGGCATCGCCTGCCCCATCGTTTCAGGAGGCGGGACAGGGACGTACAGCATCGATGCCGAGGCACAGGTGTTCACGGAACTGCAGGCGGGCTCTTACATTTTCATGGACAAGCAGTACTGCGAGGTGAAGATCGCCAATGCGGCGCCTCTGCCGTTTGAGTGTGCGCTGTTTGTGCAAACAACCGTGATCAGTGCCAATATGCCGGGCCTGGTGACCACTGACGCGGGGTTGAAATCGTTTGCGACGGAGGCTGGATCCCCCGTAATTCATTCCGGCGCGCCTGAGGGGGCGAACTATTTCTTCTTTGGCGATGAGCAGGGCGGGATCATGGGGGCTCCCGGCATGAAACTTGGCGACGTTGTGGCCTGCACGGCGCCGCATTGCGATCCGACGGTGAATTTGTACGACGTCTATCACGTGGTCGACGGCGACAGGCTGATTGAGATTTGGCCGATTGAAGGGCGTGGGCGGTCGGCGTAATCACCAAAGTGAACCGATTGCTCATGGGTGGTTCATACGCCTACCGTCATGTTTTTGGTGCGGATTTTGGGGACCGTGTCGCAAATGGGAGACTTTAGATGAAAATACTGGGTACGCTTGTTTTTGGTGCGCTTGCCCTTGCCGCCGCAAATTTTGCAACGGCGGCGCAAGCAAAGGCAGACGACTTCGGCGTCTAGTTCGGATCAAACGGATTCAGCGTTCAAATCAACGACTACAATGGGCGTGGCTACAATCGGAACCGCGACTGCTGGGACCGCTACTATCGCGCCTATGTGCCATGCAGGAACTACAACTCGTATTACTCTGGCAACTACTACGGCGGCAATTATCAGAATCGTAGAGGTCACCGGAATCACGGCTGGAACAGCGGTGGCCGGCGTGGTGGAAATCACGGCCATCGAGACGGCGGTCATCGCGGCAGACACTGAACGCTCGTCAATTTTACTTTTCAGGCGGGCCGCATCGGCTCGCCTTCTTCACTTAGCTTGAGGTGCGCATTTAGACCTACGATCTCGTTATATGCGGCGAAGGTCACGCGTTCGATGGCTGGATCGGGCCTGCCGAAGGCGAGTAGATTCGTGTAAACACGTTGGGCAGTCCGGGTGGTGGCGAGAAGCGACGAGATCGGGAATAGGATCAGGCGACAGCCAAGCGCGCCAAGGTCCGCTGCGCTGAGTATCGGCGTCTTACCGTCTTCGACCATGTTGGCGACCAAAGGTATGCCTTGAAATCGTTTGGCGATTGCACGCAGTTCTGTTTCAGACTGGGGTGCTTCGATGAATAGTAAGTCTGCACCTGCCTCATGATAAGCTTCAGCCCGTCGAAGCGCATCGTCTAGCCCATTGACGCTTCGCGCATCTGTTCTTGCAATGATGAGAAAATCGCGGGAGTCTCGCGTGTGCACTGCCGCTTTAATCTTTGCTGCGCCTTCTTCCATGGGCACCACCTCTTTGCCGTCCATGTGGCCGCAGCGTTTGGGCAGGACTTGGTCTTCGAGTTGAATGCAGGCGGCGCCGGCCTGTTCGTAGGCGCGCACGAGGCGCTCAACATTGGCGATGCCGCCATGGCCGTTGTCGCCGTCGGCGATCAGCAGCACGGGTGCCGCGGCGGCTGCGAGGGCGCGGACGCGGTCCGCCATTTCAGTAGCGCTGACGATGCCGATGTCGGGGACACCGAGGAGAGACCCTGCGACGCCGAAGCCGGTCATGTAGACGGCTTTGGCGCCGGCCTGCACCGCAATGCGCGCGGTCAGGGCGTCGTAAGCTCCGGGCGCGATCAGTGGCCCCTTTGCCAATAATTCGCGCAGCGTTGCTGGACTATTCACTCGTCGTCCTCAATTGCATCGCGAACTTTTTCGTCTTCGGGAATGGCATAAACATCATTGAACCAGCGTGAGAGATCGACATCGGCGCAGCGCTTAGAGCAGAAGGGGCGCATTTTCAGGTCCTCCGGTTTTTTGCAGATCGGGCAGGAGCGCTGCGTCATTGATCTGCACCGACGTCGAATTGGTCACGGGCGAAATTCGCGCGGGCCTCGAAGCGCAGACCGGCGGCGGCGTATTTGCGCAGGTTTTGAGAGAACTCTTCGCCCTGCCCTTCGATCCAGCGCACGACTTCCGGCGCTGCATAGGCGGTGAGTTTTGTGCCGGGCCGCGCCCTGGCTTCGCGTGCGACGCGGCGCAATAATTCCGCGGCGACGGTGACCACAGTTTTGATGCGGCCTTGGGCCTGGCAGGGATCGCAGTGTTCGGTGAACAGTTTGACGACGGGTTCGCGCACGCGTTTGCGTGTCATTTCAACGAGGCCAAATGCCGACATGGGAAGTATCTGCGTCGGTGTGCGATCAAGAACAACACTTTCGGTAAGGACCGTGAGAACCTGGGCAATGTTTTCTGGTTCGCCGAGGTGAATGAAATCGATGACGATCAGCCCGCCGATGCCGCGCAAGCGCAGTTGACGGCCAACCTCGGCGGCAGCTTCGAGATTGGTTCTGAGCGATGTTTCTTCCAGACCGGTCGCTTCAGTGTAGCTTCCGGAATTGACGTCAATTGAGGTCAAGGCTTCGGTTGATTCAACGGTGATCCAGCCGCCGGAGCGCAGCCGTACGCGAGGCTGGAGCAGCGCTTCGATCTCGCCCTCTATGTTGTACTGATCGAAGAGCTGGCCTGGCCCGTTGAACAAATGGATCTTGCCCAGCGCTTCAGGCATTGCGCGTGCGGCGTAAGATTTTGCCTGAGCGACCGCTTGGGCATCGTCGATGAGTATGCGTGTTGTGTCTTCATCGACGCCATCGCGCATGGTGCGTTCGACGGGGTCAAGGTCGTGATAAACTGTCGCCGGAACCTTCACCATATTGCGGCGCGCCTGAATCGTCCGCCACTCGTCCCCCAGCCGTGCGATGTCGGAGGCGATGTCGTCCTTCGTCGCCGACAAGGCCGCCGTGCGCACGATGTAGCCGGCGCCTGCAGGTGCGCGCGGGTCAGTTTTGGTTATTTCCGTGACGATTTCAGTGAGGCGCGCGCGCTCGGGTTCATCTTCGATCCGGCGTGAGAGGGCGACGCCCGACTGATTGGGCACCAGCACTACCAGGCGGCCGGGCAACGTCACGTTGGCCGAGAGGCGGGCGCCTTTTTCGCTGATCGGATCCTTGATCACCTGCACCAGCACTGCTTCGCCTTCACGCACGCATTTCGAAATGCACGGTTGATCGGTGAAGCTTGGCAAATCGGCCAAGCATCTGGCTTCGCGGGCGGCGAGGAACCCGGCACGTTCGAGGCCGAGGTCCACAAAGGCGGCTTGCATGCCCGGCAATACGCGTTGAACGCGGCCCAACATGATGTTGCCAAGCAGCCGGTGCCCTGCGCGCGCATTCCCCCCATCGGCAATCGTGCGCTCGAAGAAGATTTCGCTCAAGCGCGCATTGTCGACAAAGGCCACCCGCGTTTCAGCGGGTCCGATATTGATCAGAACTTCAGATGCCATGATGCTTCAATAGTTAGTTTGGCTGGGAGTGTAGCAGTTTCACGCCACTCCGCACGACCTTAAGAGTTGAAAGGTTTCCAACAGCGGCAATCCTACAACGTTTGAGTAGGAGCCTCCCATAAAGCGGACAAAAATGGCGGCCCGGCCCTGGATGGCATAGCCCCCGGCCTTGCCGAGGCCCTCACGGGAAGTGACGTAATCCGCGATTTCCTTGCTATCGAGCCTGCGAAAGGCAAGCTTGGTTTCGCTGATGCGCGAGTGAATTTTTCCGTTCACATCCATGATTGCGATCGCGGTGTAGACCGTGTGCCTGCGCCCGGACAACAGCGTAAGGCATTTAGTGACAGTGCCATCATCTTCTGCTTTGGGCAGAATGCGCCGGCCGCAGGCAACGACCGTGTCGGCCGCAAGGATGACGGCGTGATCTTCCAGTGCCAGGCGGGATTTTACGGCCTGAACCTTTTGTAAAGCGATGCGCAGCGCATGAGCGCGTGGCAACTCGTCGGCCTGTTGGCTTTCGTCGATTTCGGCAGGTAGCACGCGATCCGGCGTTATGCCGATCTGTTCCAGCAAGGCCAAACGGCGCGGGCTCGAGCTGCCAAGAATGAGAAGGGAGCGCTCCACTATTTGCTGCGGTAGACGATCCGGCCCTTCGTCAAATCATAGGGCGTCATTTCGACCGTAACTTTGTCACCTGCGAGAACGCGAATACGGTTCTTGCGCATTTTGCCGGCTGTGTGGGCGATGACCATGTGATCATTGTCAAGCTTCACGCGAAATGTTGCATTGGGCAGGAGTTCTGCCACTGTGCCTTCGAAACTCAGGAGTTCTTCTTTCGCCATTCGATCGTGTCTGGAACCTCTTGATGGTGCGCGGTTGCGGGATTGGGGCGGAGAATGGCAGCGAAATCTATAAAATCAAGGTGGCAAAAGGTTTAGATTTCCGGCGCCGAACGCGTGCCGAAGTGCTCTTTGAGGAACCTTAGGATCGTATCACGTGCATCGCGATAGGCGGCCAGGCGCTGTTCACGGGAGCCCTCATAAGCGCTGGGATCGGGGACTTTCCAGTATTCCACCTCAACGGCCATACTGCGCGTGAGTTCAAGCGCTTTGTGACGCGCCTGTGGACTTAATGCGATGATGAGATCGAATGACGTATCGGCGAGGGTTTCGAATGATTTTGGGTGAAACTGGGACAGATCGATTCCCATTTCGTCCATTACAGCGACGGCCAAGGGATCGGGCGTTCCGGCGCGCACGCCACAGGATTCGATGTAAATGTGCCTGCCATAAAGATGCTTCATTAAGGACGCCGCCATTGGCGAGCGAATAGCATTCAACGTGCAGGCAAAAAGTACGGCACTGGGCAAATCATTGGATGCCATCGCTCACACCTTGACGTGCAAGGCACAGATGAGTGTGAACAACCGGCGGGCCGTATCATGATCAATCGCAATCTTTCCGTTCAAACGGTCCCGGAGAAGGTGGGAGCCTTCATCGTGCAGTCCGCGACGGCCCATATCGATGGCTTCGATCTGCGACGGTGAAGCGCTGCGAATGGCCTGGTAATAGGTATCGCAGACAACGAAATAGTCACGGATAACGCGCTTGAGCGGAGTGAGCGACAAGAGATGCGTGAATTGCGTATCTCCGGTTTCGCGCGAGATCTGAAACACCATCCGGTTTTCCTGAATACCCAACCGCAGACGATAGGGTCCATCGACGGCGCCGCTGGGAGCGAAGTAATTTTTCTCAAGAAGATCGTAGATGGCGATGCGCCGCTCGTGCTCGACGTCGGCGCCACGGTGGGCGATGCTGGCCTCATCGAGTTCGATGCCTATCAGGCGCGTGGAGTCTTGAAGACTTTCCTCCTCGCCGCTCATTGGTTTGATCTGATGCGGATTGAGCGTGCGTGGGCGTCCAGACCTTCGGCGTCTGCCAGTGTTGCGGCCTGTGGGCCCAGCTGTGCCAAAGCCCCAGGTGGGCAACCGAGGATCGTTGTACGCTTCATGAAATCCAACACCGAAAGACCGGATGCAAAACGTGCGGAGCCTGACGTCGGCAGCACGTGATTGGGGCCGCCGACATAGTCACCGATGGCTTCGGGCGTGTGAACTCCCAGGAATATTGCGCCCGCGTGCCGGATCTGGCTTGCCATCGCGGCCGGATCGGCGATGCAGAGTTGCACATGCTCGGCGGCCAATCTATTTGCCAATAGCGGCGCGTCGCCAATGTCGCGCAACACGATCAACGCACCGTGATTGGCCCAGCTTGCGTGGGCAATGGAAGAACGGGAAAGCGTGTTGAGCTGGAGATCCATTTCAGTTGCGACGGCGCGTGCGAACGCTTCGTCATCGGTGATCAGTATGCATTGGGCTGCACTGTCGTGTTCGGCCTGTGCCAGCAGATCCGCGGCGATCCAAGCCGGATTGTTGTCTTTGGCGGCTATGATCAAGACTTCGGACGGTCCGGCGATCGAGTCGATGCCGACGTGGCCAAAGACCTGGCGCTTGGCTTCGGCGACATAGGCATTTCCGGGACCAACGATCTTGTCGACGGCTGGGATTGATTGGGTTCCATAGGCAAAGGCCGCAATCGCCTGGGCGCCGCCGATGCGATAGATTTCATGCACACCGGAAAGTCTGGCGGCTACGAGGACCAACGGATTGAGCCTGCCGCCGGGCGCCGGAGTTGCGGCAACTACGCGTTTGACGCCGGCGATGCGGGCAGGGATTGCATTCATCAGGACGCTTGATGGGTAGGCCGCCAAGCCGCCAGGGACATAAAGACCTGCGGCATCTACGGGTGTCCAACGCACACCAAGGGAGACACCTGTGCCGTCGATATAGTGATCGTCCTGTGGCAGGTGACGGCGATGAAATGCATCTATGCGTGCGGCGGCGAGTTTGAGCGCTTCCACCGCCGCCGGGGACGCCAGCGAGATTGCTTTGTCAATTTCTTCTTCACTGATGCGAAGAGTTGCCTGCGTCAGGTCGCACGTGTCGAAGCGGCGCGTGTAATCGATCAGCGCGTCATCGCCGCGCCGGATGACATCGGCAATAATCGGGGCCACCACGCCGTCAACTTTCACTAATGGTTCGCGCTTGCCCGCGACAAGACGGTCAAATGCCGTGACGAAATCATTTGAGTTTTGATTGAGCCAAACGGGCATTGGGTCCAACTAACTTGCGGATTCGTCTGTGGCAACTCCATGGCCCGGACGGTGAGGCGTGGACCATGGCGCACTGATGTCGCTGAGCCAAGCATCGAGACATTCGACCTCCAGCTTCAGTGCGCCACCGCCGGCAAATGTCAACGTAATTGTGCCTGCGGGCTCACCAGCCGGTTCGAACTTCAGCGTTAACAATTCGGCGAGTGCGTTTGCGTTGGCCAGTTTTAATCCCGTCGATTGGACGCGGAAAACACTGTCGAAATGCAGCGCTGAGCGGACCCGGCGATACGGCGCATTCTTGTCGGCTTTTGCACCTTTACTTCTGTCGCCTTCGACGTCTTCCCACAGGAAGCGGTTGAACAGCGCGGCAAAGCGGCGTTTTTTGATATCAAAACCGATGTCCGACACTTTTGCGATCGCGTCTTGCAGGTGTGCTGCAATGACACTCAAGTCGATCTGGTCAATGGCGCGCAGGCGAAGGGGCGTCATGCTGCAGCTTCAGCCTTTGATGCGACGAATGTCAGCGCCAAGTGAGGAGAGCTTTTCTTCTATGCGTTCAAAGCCGCGGTCAAGGTGGTACACGCGGTTGACGACGGTTTCACCTTCGGCGGCGAGTGCGGCAATGATCAGACTGACTGAGGCGCGCAAATCGGTCGCCATCACCGGAGCACCACGCAGGCGTCCCACACCGCGCACGGTCGCCGTTTGATGATCAATCGTGATGTCGGCCCCCATGCGCAAGAGTTCCGGGACATGCATAAACCGGTTTTCGAAGATTGTCTCGGTAATGCGTGACACGCCATTTGCGGTTGCCATCAAGGCCATGAGCTGGGCCTGCAGGTCGGTGGGGAATCCGGGGTAGGCCTCGGTGGTGACTTCAATTCCGGAATAGTGAGCCCCGTTGCGCGAAACGCGCAGGCCGCGATTGGTTGGCTGGATGCCAACGCCGGCGTCCTTCAGAAGCGGGATCACAGAACTGATCAAATCGCTGCGCGTGCCGAGAAGTTCGACTTCGCCTCCCGTTGCGGCAACGGCCATCACGTAGGTACCGGTTTCTATGCGGTCGGGCAGCACTGTGTGGCGGGCGCCATGCAATCGATCGACGCCCTCAATGCGCAGGGTTCGTGTCCCAAGGCCTTCGATCCTGGCGCCCATCGCCAACAGGCAGTTGCCGAGGTCGGTGACTTCCGGCTCTGATGCTGCGTTTTCGAGAACCGTTGTGCCTTTGGCGAGGCTGGCTGCCATCATCAGGTTCTCGGTCGCGCCAACTGACACGAATGGAAACAGAATATGCGCGCCGTGCAATCCCTTGGGTGCGCGTGCGATAACATAGCCTTCACTGAGTTCGATTTCGGCGCCCATTGCCTCCAGGCCCTTCAAATGAAGGTCGACCGGCCGGGTCCCGATCGCGCAGCCGCCGGGTAACGAGACTTTTGCCTGGTGGCAGCGCGCGATGAGTGGACCAATGACCAGGAAGCTGGCGCGCATTTTGCGCACGAGTTCGTAGGGGGCTTCGGTCGATTTGATGGTTTTGGCGTGCAGCTTCAACACGCGGCCGACTTCGCCTTCGTTGTGACCGTTGCCCTCCATCGTGATTTCGACACCCAGCCCGCCCAAAATTTCAGCGAGCTGTGAAATGTCGGTGAGATGAGGAACGCTGGCGAGTGTGAGCGGTTCGTCCGTCAGGAGACTTGCCACCATCAGCGGAAGTGCAGCGTTCTTGGCGCCTGATATCCTGATTTCACCGTTGAGCCGATTGCCGCCACGAATTTGAATTCTGTCCACGCCGTACCCTTGTGTTCGCTTGGCTCTATTTTTCGGTTGACGCTTGTATAGCGCCTGGGTGGATCAAGCGTTCCCCCGAATTCAGCCTTGGTTTATATGAGACCCGGGGGCCAAACAATGGCGAGGGAGCGGCAGAACCTTGTTAATTTTCCTTGGATTTCTGGGAATTATCCTGGGGATCGCCGGCCTGGGCCCGTGCCTGAGCTTTTCGACGTTTCAGGTTTTCGCGCAAGGCTGCCGCTAAACGCGCCTGTTTGGCGTCAGAGGCGTGCTTAATCGGGGCTGCTTTTTTGCTTTCACTCATGGATCACCTTCGCGTCAGGGTGTTGGCCTGCCGCCTTTCCAAGCCTATATCGTTGGCTGCGTTCGTCAATCGCCCGGAGAACCGAAATGGCTCTATTCAGTTTAAAGCGAAAAATGGAAATACCCAGCCCGCAGAATGCTTTACCTGGCCGCGCGCAAGACATGCGCGTTTCAGACACGCACCATGTCCTCGGCACGCGCCTGAAGCCGCCGTATCCGCAGGGGATGGAGGTTGCGCTGTTTGGGCTTGGATGTTTCTGGGGGGCGGAGCGCAAGTTCTGGCCGCTCAAGGGCGTGTATTCCACATCGGTTGGCTATGCGGCCGGACATACCCCCAATCCCACGTATGAGGAGGTGTGCTCAGGCATGACCGGGCACAACGAGGTTGTGCAGGTCGTGTTCGATCCGAGTGTCATTTCCTATGAGCACTTGTTGAAGGAATTCTGGGAGAGCCACGATCCAACCCAGGGGATGCGCCAGGGCAATGATCAGGGGACCCAGTATCGTTCAGGGATTTATGTGACCTCGGCGGTTCAGCAGGAGGCAGCGAAAATGTCGCGCCAAATGTACGAGGCGGCGCTGAGCAAAGCGGGCCGCGAAAAAATCACGACCGAGGTTTTGGAGGCGCCGCCGTTTTACTATGCGGAAGACTATCATCAGCAATATCTGGCCAAGAACCCCAACGGGTACTGCGGCATAGGCGGGACCGGCGTTACCTGCCCGATTTAGAGACCCTTCCATGTGGCCGCAGGCTGCGCTATAGGGGCGCGGAGTGCTGTTGTAGCGTAGGGGTAGCGCAACGCCTTGGTAAGGCGTAGGTCGTGGGTTCGATTCCCACCAACAGCACCAGTTTTTTGAAATCGCTGTCCTGTTTTTTGGAAAAACTGGCGGTTTCCAGCGCCCAAGTTTGGGACGAACAGGACACAGGACACTGTCCCAAAAACACTGTCTCATTTGCCCTGTCCTATGTCCTATCCACCAATGCGGGCGCAATTGTGGGCACTCACCCGCAATGATTTTTCGCGCGGGCTCACGAGGCGGACCTTAACGCACCGGCCGCGCCGGCCGCGCCGATCTGTTCACACTGTCAAGCCGCAGCCGTAGTGTTAGCCGGACATAACTCGTGGCTGCTGTCAGGAACATATAGCGAACTCATTTGAAAATTGCAAGCCCCTAAATGTGTCTGTGCCAAAGACCGGCTGGGAGTTCTTGCCTCCCACCGCCCGGCGTGCTACTGTAGAACATGGGAGAGTGAGATGCGATCCACGACCGTGCGCGAAGCGAACCAGAATTTTTCCAAGCTCCTGGCCGAGGTGGAGCAAGGCGAAACCGTGCTCATCACCAAAAATGGGCGAACGGTGGCCGAGTTGCGCCCCCGCGCGGACGATCCCCGCCAAGACCCCGAATGGCGCACCGGATACGAGCGTATGCTTGAACTCATGCGGACATGGCCCGACCGGGGCTATCGGGTCGGCGAAATTAGCGAGAACGACAAATATGGCGACGCATGAGAGCGCCCATGAACCGCGTCAGCGTCGACAGCAACGTCCTCATTTACGCGGCGCTTGAGCCGCAAAGCGAAAAGGGAAGGCGCGCGCACGACACCATTGCACGCGCGGCCTTGCATGGCGTCTTGGCCAACCAGGCATTGTTGGAATTCGTCGCTGTCGTTCGCCGACGCGCGCCCGAACTCACCGGGAACGCGATCGCCCAGGTGGACGCCTGGTCCAAGACCTTCGAAACGGCCCCAACAAGCGCCCGTGTTGTCGCTGATGCGCTCGCATTGGTCCAACAACACCAGTTTCAGGTGTGGGATGCCGTGATCTGGAGCGCGGCGCGATACGCAGGCGCGAGCGTCTTGTTCAGCGAAGACCTGCAAAACGGCTTCACCAGGGACGGCATGCGCGCCGTGAACCCATTTCTCCTGGATGAGGCGCAGATCCAATCGATCTTCGAACCTGGAGTGCCGCCTTAATTAGGTGACAGTATGCGCTCAGAATATCGCGTAGCCGCCGTCGATGAGGAACGTGTCGCCGCTGTGAAAAGCCGAGGCGTTGCTGGCGAGGTAGACTGCGATGCCGCCGAAATCTGCGGGCTCGCCCCAGCGGCGCATTGGCACGCGCGGGATGACCTTTTCGGCGAAGGCGGGTGAGCTCTGCGCGCCTGCCGTCATATCGGTTGCGATCCAGCCCGGCAGAATGGTGTTGGCCCGCACCCCGTCGCGCGCAAATTCGACGGCGATGGAGCGCATCATCGAGATGACGCCGCCTTTGCTGGCCGCATAATGCTCGTTGCGCGCCGCGCCTTCGATGGCAGCAAGGCTTGCGATCCCGACCAGCGAGCCGCCCTTGTCGCCGCGTGCCGCGCGCTCGCGCATGTGGCGCGCCGCTTCGCGCATCGTGAAGAACACGCCGTCGAGGTTCACGGCCAGGACCTTGCGGTATTGCTCCGTCGTCATCTCAAGGAACGAGCGCGCGGGCGAGCCGATGCCGGCATTGGCAAACACCGCATCGATGCGCCCCATGCGGGTGACCGCATCCACCATGCCCTCGGCCACTTCGCTTTCGCTCGACACATCAACCTTGCGCGAGACAATTTTGACGCCGTGCTTGGCGAGGCTTTCCTCAGCCGCCTTGTTCTTGTCGCCGTTCGTGCCCCAGACAACGACCGAGGCGCCGGCCGCCGCCATGGCATCGGCCATGCCAAGGCCAATGCCACCATTACCGCCGGTGACGAGGGCGACCTTGCCGGTCAGGTCAAAGGGTGTGTAGGCCATGGGTGGTCTCCAGTGTTGAGCGCAAGTTTCTGGTACTCACTACCATTAGTAGGTGACATGGCAATCTATGGAATTTATTGCCCTTCGCCCGCTTGCGGGAGAAGGTAGCGCGCCGCAATGCGCCGTGAGGTATGGTGGGCCACCGCCACCGCGCCACGCCCCCATCGTCTGCAGACCACCTGCGCCGACCGGAGCTTTGGCGTAGGTGGTCTGCAGGGGATGGGGGACCTCCGCAGGAAAAAAATATTTTGAGCAACCAAGCGCAAATGGGCCGGTCGGAAGCCGGCGCTCCCAGGGGGCAGTCCAGCACTGTCACCGTAATTCTCAAATCTGCTTCAGCGCGTTGAGCTGCGTCATGCCCCAGCCGGTTTCGTAGCCGGCGTGTTCGAAGCCGTGGTGGAAGAGTTCAACCAATGTGCCGGCTAGCGCCGGGGACAGGCGTATGGTGACAAAAGTGGGGGCGGCCCAGCCGCGGTTGGGGATCCAGTTGTTTTCGAAGGTGAGTTCTTTGCCTGCTTCAAACACCTGGATGGTGCCGCCATAGCTGACGCGCTTGGCCTCCCACATCACGGCCATTTGAATGCAGCCGCCGGCGCGTGGCTCGTAGACGTCGAGGAACTGACCTTGCGCAGTTCCGGCTTCGGGCGTGCCGGGTTTCGCGCCCCACCATTGTTCCATGCTTTCCTTGGTCAGAAACGCGCCCCAGAGCTCGTTGGGACCCCTGGAAACGTGGATGGAGCGCCGCACGCGCAGTGGTGAATTTTCCGGTTTGGGTGCCATTTGCAGCGGTTTCCCAATAGTGAACGCCAGATGAAGCCTGCCGCAGGGCCGCATTCAGGTGAAGGATGGAAAAGTCATTGCAAATGGGCGAGTGTGAGCCTAATTCCCCGCCCGAAATTGAAAACCGGGCAGCGCCATGGAGGGTGCCAAGTATGTTGAGTTCGAGAATGGCAGTGACTGTCAGCACAATTGCCGTTGCAGGTTTAGTGGCGGCGGGCGGCGCCTTCGGGGCGCAGACGCTGGCGCCGGTTCCGGCTTTGGCACCGACGGAAATTACAATTTATGAAAAGCCCAATTTTCAGGGCCGCTCGCTTACATTCACGAACCGCGTACCCAGCCTGGCGGCTGTGGGCTTCAACGATTTGCCTTCGAGTGTCAAAATCAAAGGCACGCGTGACTGGGTTTTGTGCGAACACCGGAATTTCTTTGGCCGCTGTGTGCGCATTCATTTGAAAGAGAAAGACCTGAAGCGGCAGAAATTTATCGGTGTGGCGTCATCCATGTATCCGGTGCAGATCGAGCCGGTGAAGCCGCGCCCGTAAGGCGGTGGCCCGGGTCCACATTACTTGGCCAGCTTGGCTTTTATGAAATCGTAGTAGCCGAGCGTCTTGCCGCGGACGATGAATTTGGCATTTTGCCAATCCTTGGCGGCGTTGGATTCCGTTCCGTAAAATTGCTCGGGCGAATAGCCCGGCAGTTCGGCGTTCGAGGCGACGGTGAAGCGGCCATTGATGAGCGAGCCGTCTGCGGCGGTTGTGTAATCGACGAGTTTCATTGGGCGCCAGTTCCAGAAGCCTGCGGCAAGGGCCGGCGCGGTGCGGGGAAACTGGGGTCCAAATTTGCCGCGCGTGACTTCGCGGTCGGGATTTGAGTCGACGTAATGCACGGTGCCGTCGTTGTCGACCTTGTAGACATAAACAACATGACCCCACGGATCGTAGATGATGGAACCGGCGCGAATGGTGGCGCGATCTATTTTGGGTGAGTAGAAGTCACTGGCGCTGTAGCCGGTGTCAAAGGTGTGTTCAATGCGAAACATCGCGGTCGAGACGGTGCCACGAATATCGAGCAGGAGTTTCGCGGGATCGGTGTCCGACTGCCATTGAAGTTGTAGCCTTGCGACGACCTGGTTGCCGGCGTCTGAAAAGCGGAAGTCGGGCGTGGAGCCCGACCGCGACATGACATAGAGCGGGTAGGAAAACGGCAAGCCGTTCTTCCAGGCGAAATAGGCGCGCAGCTGGTAGATGAAGTCGGCGCAATCGCCGTCCATCTTCAATTCGGGCGGATCGGTATCGCGATAGGGGTTGGCGGTGCTTTTGAAGCAGGCCCCGGGTGTGTTGCAGGTGTGCTCGCCGAAACCAACAACAAACTCACCGAAGCGCTTCTCGTCGGCCGCGTCCCAATGGTCTTTGGTGATCTTCCAGCTAGAATTTGCGCTCGCGGCCGAAGCCACGAGAGCAACGCCCAAAAGCCCGGCCATGATCCAACGCATCGCGCCTCATTCCCCCTGGATGCGACCATCCCCGAAGGGCGCAGGTTCGCACGCCCTTGAGCATTTTGCAGCAGCAATTAAGCGCTGATTTTGCGCGGTTGGTTAACTGGATTCTGTTTTTGTTCAGGCATCACGTGCGTTGAAGCATCACCAGTGCGATCACCACCGCGCCCAAGCCACCCAGCAATTGCAGGCCGAAATAGGCAGTGAGCGAGAGCCCGCCATCGTGGCCGCCGTGAGCGCTTTGAAATTCGCCGTAGTTTTTCCACCCTGACGCCGTGCGCCAAATGACGAAAACAAAGATCAGGCCTGCGATCAACGCGTCGTAGACCTGGTGACGTGATTGCGGATCGATGATCGCTGCAAAGATCATGTCACCCAAGCCGTAGGCATATGAGCGGTAGGTTTCGAGGAGTTGGAGCGGCACCAACGCGAACTGTATGTTGCTTGTTGTTTGCATGAGGCTAATCACCGCCAATGCGGCGATGGTGACGCCCGCTATTCGGAATGGAGCGTGCAACGAGAACAGGTGCGACGGAAGTTTTTTGAACTCGTGCCACGCGGATGAGAAACTGTGAAACATCGCGTGACTGAAATAGGTGAACAGCTCCCAGCCAATGTTGCTGACGATACCTGACAGCGCGGTCAACCAAAGCCAATGCATCAACGGCAATTCAACGGTGTCCGACATGGCAAAGCCCTCCCATGCAGCGGACCACTATTGCACACCAAGACTGTGGCAGGAGTTGGGTGGTGAAGCCAATCGCGGAAATCCGCCATTGACTGGGACACAAGAAGGGCGTCGCGGGGCAGAATAGAGTGCTATAGTTCCAGCCGAACCGGAAAATTGAACCATCAACTCTCGTGAAGAAATCTCTCAATATTGCGCATCGGGGCGGGGCTGGACTCAAGCCTGAAAACACGCTTGCCGCCTTTGCTCACGCGCTGGATCTGGGCGTCGACGGATTTGAGCTCGACGTTCACGTGGCAAAAGATGGCACGGTCGTGGTGTTCCACGATGATGCACTCAAACGCGAAATTGTGCGCGACGCCAATGGGCAATGGCTGGACAAGACCGGCGGATTGATCAAGGACCTGCCCTATCCCGACCTGCAAACCTACGACATTGGCCGCCTGAAGCCGGGTACGAAATACGCAGCGCGGTATCCTGAGCAGCTTGCGGCGGACGGAGAGCGTATCCCGAAGCTGGCTGAAGTTATTTATATGATCAATCGGGCGGGCGGCTCACAACGGTTATGGATCGAACTGAAGAGCAATTTTCTGGAGCGATCACAAACGGCGTCACCTGAGAGCATGGCGGAGTCGGTGATCCGGGTTTTGAAGCGCGAGAAATTTCTGGATCGAACTGTGCTGGTTGGATTTGACTGGCCAGCCTTGATCGCCGCCAAGAAACTGGCGCCGGGGATTGAGTGCTGGTTCACAACACTGCCGCAAAGCTGGTTTGGGGATGGCACAGTTCCAGCCTCGCACGGCCCGCCCGCCAAGACTGAGCTTGAAAGATTGCGGGCGCTGGAGAAAAGCCGCGCGCCATGGACTGGCGGGTTCGACAGGCCCACATATGGCTCTGTGATCAAGGCCGCGAAAGCTGCCGGCGCAGACGGATGGTTCCCCTATTGCGCCGATATCAATCGCTCCACGCTGGCCGAGGCACAGGAATTGGGTTTGAAGGTTGGGGCGTGGACGGTCAATGACCTGTCAGATCTGGCGCGCTTGGCCGATTTTGGCGTTGATGGAATCTGCACGGACTACCCGGACCGGTTGAATACGGTGCTCAAGGGAATGTGACAGGTGACCACGACGATCATTGTGCAAATTGCGTTTGGTGAGCTTTGCCGCCAAGATGCCCGCCAACCCCACATCAGTTGAGTCACAAACATGAAATTTTCGCGTGTTCCCGTTTTGAGTGTGGCGTGTTTGGCGCTGGCTTCGTGCGCCAGCTGGGGTGTCCTGCCTTCGACAGTTGAGACGACGCAAACACCGTTCCAGACTTACGTTAGCGCGGAAGACGCTTTCAATCAGGTCAAGCCGTTTGTGACAACGGCGCGGGAACTGAAAGTGCGCGGGTTCGATCCCTACACAACGCCAAACATCAAGGTTTTGAATTATCTGGATCTAGTGCCGCGCTTTCTGCCGCAACAATCGATGAAGTCCGATGATCTGGACCCTGCGGTGCAGGCATGTCTGACCGCACGCGAGCGCTGCGCGGGCTGGCTTGCCGAGCCTTCGATTTCTTCGAAGGACCGTACCGGGAATGTGGCGCTGGACGTACTTGGGTTTGAGCGTGAGACCACGTCGACGGGCTGGAAAGCCTCGATGCTGCTGCTGGTTCAGGACGGCGTTGTTGTCTATAAGCTGTGGTCGGGGACACCTTCGATCCTGGAAGTGAAGACCGAGAAGAAACCTCTGGGGCCGCTCCAGGATCTGTCGGGTCCGGCTGCTGCCGCCATTTCAGGAGCGATTAAACCCTGACCCGGCGGATTGCCGTTGTTGGCGGCGCCGGTGCATTCGGCCGGTCGCTGGTTCAGGGATTGCTTGAGACAACAGACTGCGACGTGATTGTCTGTGGGCGCTCGCGAGACAAGGCCGAACAGTTTGCGGCTTCGCTTGGCGCATTGCGGGGACGTGTGACGGCTGTGGCCATCGACCGGCAGAGCGCGGACGCGTCAACGATTTCGCAGCTGAAAGCCTTTTGCGTTGTCGATGCGGCGGGGCCTTTTCAAGACAGTTCGCTGAACTTTGCCAGGGCTGTGATCGAGGCCGGCTGCCACTATGCCGATCTGGCGGATGCGCGCGGGTTCGTGGCCAAGTTCCCGCAACTGGATGAACTTGCCAAGCTGCGCGGCGTGCTGGCTGTGTCGGGCGCAAGTTCGACGCCGGCCTTGTCGATGGCGGTGATCGAGGCGCTGACTGACGGGTGGCTTCGTGTGGACGAGGTTGAGACCGTCATCTTGCCAAGCGGGCGGGCGCAGATGGGGCTGTCGGTTGTGCAGGCGATTTTGAGCTATGTGGGCCGGCCGGTCAGGCTGTTGCGGCATGGCCGTTGGACGGTAGCACCGGGATGGGGATTGCTGGCGCGGCGACGGTTCACCGGATTGGGGTGGCGGTTTGCGTCGCTGGTTGAAACGCCGGATCTCGACCTTGTTCCGGCGCGCTTTGCGGCCCTGCGCAGCGCAGTGTTTTATGCCAATGTCGAAGTTTCTGTGATGCATTTGGGTCTGTGGGCGTTGAGTTTTCTGGTGCGGCTGAAACTTGTGAAATCTCTTGTGCCTTTTGCGGGGGCACTACACGGGCTGACCCAATTGCTTCGCCGGTTTGGCAGTGATCGCGGCGGCATGAGTGTTTGCGTTGAAGGGGTCAATGCCGACGCGCGCCTTGTGCGGGCGCAGTGGTCGTTGATTGCCGACGCCGGTCACGGTCCGCACATCCCTGCACTGCCCGCGCTGTGTGTCGTGCGCGGTTTGCTGGATGGGAGTGTGTCGAGGCGTGGTGCGTTGGCTTGCACCGGCATAGTCGACCTCGCCAGCATCGAAGAGCAGTTCAAGCGCTTTGCAATCCGCACAACGCGCAGCGAGACTGCCTTGCGTTGCAGCGCTGGCTAGCGCCCACGCATGGAGCGACAACGCTGGGCGCTATCGTGGCTGGCTGACGCCGGTCAGCCCTTAGGCGCGATGACCATAACCATTTGACGGCCTTCGAGCTTTGGTTCCTGCTCGACCTTACCGATCTGGTCGGTGTCCAGCTTGACCTTTTGCAGCAGCTGCATGCCCAGTTCCATGTGCGCCATTTCGCGGCCACGGAAACGCAGGGTCACTTTGACTTTGTCGCCTTCTTCGAAGAAGCGCTTGATCGACCGCATTTTAACTTCGTAGTCGTGATCATCAATCATCGGACGGAGCTTGATCTCCTTGATCTCGATGATTTTCTGATGCTTGCGGGCTTCGGCTGCTTTCTTCTGTTCCTGATACTTGTACTTGCCGAAATCCATCAGTTTGACGACCGGGGGCTTGGCCATCGGGGCTACTTCGACCAGATCCAGTCCTTCGACTTCCGCGAGCCGGAGAGCATCGTACTTGCTCATCACGCCGCGTTTTTCGCCTGCATCGTCGATTACCAAAAGTTCGTGGGCGGTAATCATCTCATTTATGCGCGGGCCGTCTTTCGTTGGTACCTGCGCAGGTTGGAAAGAACGTTTATTGATTGGCTAACTCCTTTTTTGTGTGCCCGGAACGTACGGTCAAAGCGTGCAGAGACCACCAACGCTGCTTCGAGGCGGGCCGCACCGCCTTGAAGTCTGCTTTGGTTTTCACCGTGGCACTTCTGGTAGCAGTGGAAATCCCCTCGTCGTGAACGGGAGTGGCCCTTGAACCACTTTGGCGTGGTGTCCTGGGACTTGTCGATCTGGACCGGGACCTCCCCGATGCAAATCCAAGGGTGCAGAATAGGAATGACGGGAGTTAACGCAAGGCGAACATGCGAGGTTTGGATAGATTTTTGGCCTTGACCGCCCAATTGAGCCGCAAAGTTCCCCAAACGGTTGCGCGATCAGCGCTGATCGGGGGGGATTGACTCGCTGGTCAGCAGTTTGACGGCGGCCTCCAGGCTCAACATTTCCTGTTTTTCGGAGCCCAGACGACGAACCGAAAGCGTGCGCTCCTCGGCCTCCTTCCGGCCAGCGACCAAGAGGTAGGGGACCTTGGCCTGCGAGTGCTCGGCAACCTTGCGGTTGATCTTTTCATTGCGCAGGTCGGTTTCGACCCGGATGCCGGCGAGCTTCAGGGCAGCGGCGACTTCGCGCGCATAAGGGTCGACGTCGTTGACGATGGTGGCGACCACCGCTTGAACGGGGGCGAGCCACAGCGGGAACTTGCCGGCGTGATGCTCGATCAAGACGCCGATAAAGCGTTCGAGCGAACCCACAATGGCGCGGTGGAGCATGACGGGGCGCTTGCGGGTGCCGTCTTCGGCTATGTATTCAGCGTCGAGGCGTTCGGGCAGGACATAGTCGAGCTGGATTGTGCCGCATTGCCAGTCGCGGCCGATGGCGTCGCGCAACACGAATTCGAGCTTGGGCGCATAGAACGTGCCTTCGCCCGCGTTGACGGTATAAGGCAAGCCGATGGTCCTGCAGGCGTTTTCCAGCGCGCGCTCGGCGTGATCCCATTGTGCTTCAGTGCCTCCGCGCAGTTCGGGGCGGGTCGCTAATTTCGTGATGAACGAATCGAATCCGAGTTCGCGATAGACCTCGGTCAGGAGTTCGACAAAGTTCTTCGTCTCCGAGACAATCTGTTCCTCGGTGCAGAAAATGTGCGCGTCGTCCTGCACGAAGCTGCGCACGCGCATGATGCCATGTAGCGCGCCCGAGGGTTCATAGCGATGGCAGGCGCCGAATTCGGCAAGGCGCAACGGAAGGTCGCGATAGGATTTCAAGCCCTGCTTGAAGATTTGCACGTGGCCGGGGCAGTTCATCGGCTTGACCGCGAGGATTCGGCGGGCATGGTCCGAGCCTTCGTCGACTTCGGCGATGAACATGTTGGGGCGGTAGTTTTCCCAATGGCCCGATTGTTCCCACAATTTGCGGTCGATCAATTGCGGGGTTTTGACCTCGCGATAGTCGGCGTGCTCGACCTTGCGGCGGATGTAATTTTCAACCGTGCGATAAAGCGTCCAGCCTTTCGGATGCCAGAAGACCTGGCCGACGGCTTCTTCCTGGATGTGGAAGAGATCCATTTCCTTGCCGATCTTGCGGTGGTCGCGCTTTTCGGCTTCTTCCTGGCGCGTGAGGTAAGCGGCGAGTTCCTTTTCGTCGCGCCAGGCGGTGCCGTAAATGCGTTGCAGCTGTGCGTTCTTTGCGTCGCCGCGCCAATAGGCGCCAGCGAGTTTGGTCAGCTTGAAGCCGAGACCGATTTTGCCGGTCGACGCGAGGTGAGGTCCGCGGCAGAGATCGTGCCAGTCGCCGTGATAGTAGACGCTAACTTCTTCGTCGGCCGGCAGGTCGCGAACGATTTCGGCTTTGTATTGCTCACCCATGTCGAGGAAGTGTTTGGCTGCCTTGTCGCGTTCCCACACCGTGCGTTTGGTCGGCAGATCTTTCGCCACAAGTTCGCGCATCTTGGCTTCGATCCTGGGCAGATCGTCGGGCGTGAAGGGCTCGTTGCGCGCGAAGTCGTAGAAAAAACCGTCTTCGATGTTGGGGCCGATTGTCACTTGCGTGCCGGGGAACAGGGCTTGCACGGCTTGGGCCAACAAATGCGCAGTGTCGTGGCGGATGAGGTCGAGCGCTTCTTCGCTTTTGCGGGTGACGATTTCAATTTTGGCGTCGGACGGGATCGGCCAGTCGAGATCCTTGAGTTCGCCGTTGACCTTTACCGCCAGCGCCGCCTTGGCGAGGCCGGGCCCAATTGACGCCGCGACATCCGCGCCGGTGCTGCCCGGCGCCGTCGTCCGCACCGAGCCGTCTGGCAGGGTGATCCGGATTTCGTTGGCGGGTGCAGCAGACACGAGGGCATTCTCCACTTGGTTAAATGGCTGACGTTGCGAAAACGCGGCAGATTGGTGACGCGCCAGCCCCAAGTCAAGGAGGACTGTCTTGCGATGGCGCGGACGTTGTGTCACTGCCCTGCAGATCGAATTGGGAGGCAATGTTTACAGTGCCGCGCATTCCGTTGTCCTGCTTTATCATTGCGAAGAATGAGGCGGACCGTCTGGAGCGCACCATCGGCGCGGTGCGTGACTGGGTTGACGAGGTCATTGTCATCGATTCGGGCAGCACTGATGGCTCGCAGGCGGTTGCGGAAAATTCGGGCGCGCGCGTGATCTTCAACGCCTGGCCGGGCTTCGGACAGCAGAAGCGGTTTGGTGAGACACAATGCCGGAACGACTGGCTGCTGAACCTTGATGCCGACGAGGTTGTCTCGCCGGATCTCGCCGTTGAAATCCAGAGGATGTTCGTGAATGCCGAGCCTGCTCTGGCTGCTTATTCGCTGCGGATCAATGATGTCTATCCCGGGTGCCGCCGCCCCAGGCTTTGGGCGCGAGACTTTATTGTGCCGCGGCTTTACGACCGGCGGCGAGCGCGGTTCAAGGACTCTCCCATTCATGATTCCGTCGATGCGGCAGGGCAGTCGACTGTGACGCTGAAGGGTGAGGTGTACCATTTTTCAGCTAGAACGTATGACGATCAGATCCAGAAGGCCGTGGAACGGGCGCGGTACAATGCTGACCATTCAAAGCTCAAATCCGTGACAACACTAAGGCTGAGACTGGTATTCGAGTTTCCCTTGGCGTTTCTCAAATACTATCTGGTGCGACGCCATTTCACGGGAGGTCTCAAAGGCTTCGTGGCATCAATGATTGGCGCCTACTCAAGGTTTTCGCGTATTGCCCGGATGCTTGAAATGGCGGAGCGTCCCGATAGCATCAAGGCGCAAGCTGAACCGCTCAACTTGCGGAAACAATAGAGACTTCAGTCACGACAAAAGCCGTTGATAGATCTGGAGTGTTGAGGCGCACATGACATCGACAGTGTATTTTTGAAGCACACGCTCGCGGCCGGCTTGTGCCATTTTGTGGCGATCTGCTTCTGGCATTGCCAGCGCCTTCGCAATGGCTTGAGCCAAGGCTGCCGCATCGCCCGGTGGAAAGAGAAATCCTGTTACGCCGTCGAGGATGGTTTCGGTTTGGGCACCCAGGCGCGAGGCGACGATGGGGCGTCCCATTGCCTGGGCTTCTACGGCGATGCGGCCAAATGCTTCCGGTTCGATTGAAGGGGCGACGATCAGATCGGCGGCCATCAGGGCTGCGGGCATGTCGTTGCAATGGCCAGGAATGCGGACGTTCTGAGATAGTCCCGCACGATCGAGGGCTGAACGAAGCTCCGCAACATATGAGTCCCGTTCCTGGGCGTCGCCCGCCATTACCGCTTCAAAGTTTTTGTCCGGCAGTTTTTCCAGTGCCTCGATGAAGAGCAGTTGACCCTTCCAGCGCGTCAGGCGGCCCGGCAGCAGGATGACGCGTCTATTGGGTTTCAGGCTCCAGTCTTTCTTGATGGCTTCGATACGCTCTGCGGTGACGCTCTGGGGTGTGAAGGCTGCAACATCGACGCCGCGCGGGATCGTAAACAGTTTGTGCGCATCCAACCTGTGCTGAGCTTTCACGTGATCTGCGGTGAACTGGGAATTGGCGATTACGGCATCGCCTTTTGCCATGATTGAATTGTAGTAGCGCTTGAACGGATTGGAGGCGTTGTAAATGCCGTGGTAGGTGGCGACAAATTTTGCGCCAGCGCGGCGGGAGGCGATGTATGCGCTCCAGGCCGGCGCTCGCGAGCGTGCATGAACGATTGAAATGTCATGCTTGCGGATGAGCGCGCTCAACCTGGCTGCGTTGTTCCAAATCTCCAGCGGATTTTTTGTGCCAAAATTTCCCAAGGCCAGCTTGGCGCCGTATTTTTCCGCCTCGGTCACCAGCCTGCCGCCTTCAGTCGCGATCCAGGCCTGACCACCCGCCTGCACAATGGCGCGCGCTACATCGACGGCGGTGCGCTCTGCGCCGCCGGTGTCGAGGGCCGGGATGACTTGGAGCACGACTAATTTTTCAGAGCGACGCTCGGGCATCAATTCGACAATGCCGCTTTCACTTGCTTGGGCATGCGTGCGATTGTGTTCAAGTAGGCAGACGCGGTTGCGTCCGGCCCCCGGCGCTCTTGCTCCCAACCTTGTAGTGTATCGAGCGGGATACGGTATGTGGCTGCAAACTCTGACTGAGACATACCAAGTTTTTTCCTGATTGCTTTCACATCTGGAACCCGCAAAACATGAGTTTTGGTTCCGGCGCGCTTGCCGTCCATGTAGTCGACAGCTTCTTTTAATCCTTGCAAGATCGTTTTGCCTGCCTTGGTCATCTTCAGTTTCCTTTCCGCCGATTTTTTACGGCTCGCACAAATTCTTGCGCTTGGCGTTTTTCTGGCGGGTCGAGATCCGATTTTGAGCTCTTTGAAAACATTGCAAGCAAAAATAGTGGAATTTCATCGTCGTGATAGTAGTACACAATTCGAACGCCACTACGTTTTCCCATACCACCTCGACTCCACCTTACTTTCCTGACTCCACCCGTCCCTTCGATTATTACGCCAGCCAGGGGATGGGCCGCTATGTAGTCCATGAACTCCGTAAGCACTGCTTCGGACCACGTTTTTGCTGCGGCACGAGAGAATTCCTGCAATTCTACGACGGTGATCAAAGACGACGCATCGGTCATCGTCCATTTATACGCCAATGACGTATACTTTGTCAATCAGCGGCTGTTACATGCCCTCAGTCCTTCTCGATATGTTGGATATAGCAACGTGACAGCGAGTTCGGACTTGACGCGTTGGTTGCCGACGCGCTTAGATTCAGCGTAGAAACTTAGTGCCATTTCCGACATTGATTGAGCGGCGCCTTCAAAGGTTTCTAGTGGTGGCGGTGATACGCCGATCAGGCTTGCTGCATATTCCACGACCACATGCGGTGGTGCGGGTTCGTCGTCGCAGACGTTGTAGATCCTTCCCGAGTTGGGGTGTGCCATCGACGCTGCGAGGACGGTCGCGACATCGTCGACGTGGATACGCGAGAACACTTGTCCTGGTTTGACGATGCGGCGCGCGGTGCCCGCGCGTAATGCGTCGATTGGGCTGCGGCCTGGACCATAGATTCCGGCCAGGCGAAAAATGTGAATTGGAACGTTTGCATTGGCTCCCCACTCCAACCACGCGAGTTCGGCTTCGACCCGGCGCCGGGCGCGCGGGCTTTTGGGGGCGACCGGTGTCGTTTCGTCGATCCAATTTCCGCCATGGTCTCCGTAGACTCCGGTTGTGGAGAGATAACCCAACCATTTGAGTGGCGGCGAAATGGCGGACAGGGTGGCTGCATGCATTGCCAGGACCGGATCACCCTCGCCTTCTGGCGGCGCACTGATCAAAACATGCGTCGTGCCATGCAGCGCATCACTTAGGCCGGAGTCAAACGGAAAGGACTGGTAACCAACCGGTCCGCGCGTGGATGCGCCGATGGCCCAGCCCCTGGGCGCAAGATTTTGTGACAACGCTTTGGCGCAAAAGCCCATTCCGAAACAAAACAAGCGGTTCATGTGTATGCCCGAGGAACCTTAAAAACGATTTAGACTTGAAATTGCCTGAAAGTCTGCGAACTCTCCGGCCATGATCATCCAACTCATTCTCGCAGGCGTGCTGACCAGCGCCAATAGTTTCTCTTATGAAGCCTGCCTGAAAAAGGCCGAGCGTCATCCCGATCAAGCGCTTGAAATGGCGATGAACGCCCAAGTGGATGGCAGCAACCCGCTGGCCGAACATTGTGCAGCGGTGGCGCTTGTGGGGTTGAAGCAGTACGGGGAGGCCGCGCGCCGCCTGGACAAGCTGGCGCGCAAGGGTTCGGCCGGCGATGCCGAAATGCGTGCGGAAATCATGGACCAGGCCGGCAATGCGTGGTTGCTGGCGGGACAGCCTGAGCTGGCAACCGAATCGTTTTCAGCGGCGCTGGCGCTGATGCCAAGCGAGGCGATTTATCTGATTGATCGCGCGCGCGCATCGGCGGCTTTGAAGAAATGGGCAGCGGCTGAATCGGATTTGTCGGCCGCTTTGGCTGCCGAACCTGGAAATGCCGAAGCGCTGGTGTTGCGGTCGAGCGCGCGGCGCGCACAGAAAAATCTCCAAGGCGCCAAAGGTGACATTACGCAGGCGTTATTGCTCGAAGAAAAAAACGTAGAAGCGCTTGCGGAACGCGGCCTGATCCGGGCGGCCGGTGGCGACAAGGCCGGAGCCCGGCTGGATTTTCTCGAAGTGTTGAAACTGGCACCGCATAGCGCTGCGGCCGCGAGCGCACGCAGGGAAATCGAGAAACTGGAGGTCAAGTCCGGACGTTAGGCGGCCTGCCATTCTTCCAGGACGACTGCGTCGTGTTCGCGCGTGGCCCATTCATCCCGCAGGCTCGAGAATTCCAATTCGGTCATCAAGCGGCTCAATGCCCAAATCGCGGCACTGCGCACCAGGGCCGACGGGTCCTCAAGCAAGGCCAAGGCTGATTTTACCAAGGTTTGGTCGTTCGAGTTGCCGATGGCGATGAGGATGTTGCGCATGAAGCGATCACGGCCGATGCGCTTAACCGGTGAATTCCTGAACAGGGCACGGAAGGACTGGTCGTCGAGTTTGGCAAGATCAGCCAGGCGGACGGCGTTCAGTTCCGCGCGGGCGTGAAACGCTGTTTCGCGCGATGCGGCGGCGAACTTGTTCCATGGGCACACAGCCAGGCAATCATCGCAGCCATAAATCCGATTGCCCATGAGTGGGCGCAGTTCACGCGGGATTGGCCCTTTGTGCTCGATCGTCAGGTATGAAATGCAGCGGCGGGCGTCGAGTTTGTAGGGTGTTGGAAATGCTTTGGTCGGGCAGACGTCAAGGCAGCGCTGACAGGTGCCGCAATGATCCGGCTCGCTTTCATCGGCGTTGATTTCAAGTGTCGTCAGGATGACGCCGAGGAATAGCCATGAGCCGTGTTCGCGGCTGACAAGATTTGTATGTTTACCCTGCCAGCCGATGCCTGCAGCCTGGGCAAGCGGTTTTTCCATGAGAGGCGCGGTGTCGACGAAGACTTTTACGCCGCCACCGCATTTTGCGACTAGCGCGCGCGCTATCGTTTTCAGGCGCTTCTTGATCAGTTCGTGATAGTCGCTGCCCTTGGCATAAACCGAGATTGTGGCGCGGTCATTCTGTTGAAGAGCCGCCAGCGGGTCGTCCGCGGGCGCGTATGACATCGCCAGCACAATCGCACTTTTTGCATCGGGCCACAGCAGGTTGGGGCTGGAGCGCTCGGCTTCCCTTGTTTCCATCCAACCCATGTCGCCGTGATGGCCGGCCAGAATAAATTCCCTGAGAGCTTCGCGGGTGCGCTCAGCCGTTTGTGCGGCTGCAAAGCCCACGGCGTCAAAGCCCTGCTCCAGGGCGAGTTCGCGAATGTCTATCGCCTTAAGCGGGCGTCTCAAGGCCGTGCGCACCGGTCAACACCGTTCAGATCAACGTTGTAGGCACGCGCGGAAATTGTGTAACCGCGGCTGTTCACGTAGGGGCCTGGCGGATTGGCGCGGTAGCGGACCGGGTTTGGCAGGATTGCCGCAAGCCTTGCTGCTTCCAGTGGTGTGAGTCTGGCTGCGGATTTTCCGAACCATCTTCGAGCGGCGGCGTCGGCGCCGAAAATCCCGGGACCCCATTCGATGACGTTGAGATAGACTTCCATGATGCGCTGCTTGGGCCACAAAACTTCGATGAGAACGGTGAAATAAGCCTCAAGCCCTTTACGAATCCAGGAACGATCAGGCCACAGGAAAACGTTTTTCGCTGTCTGCTGGCTGATGGTTGAGGCGCCGCGCAAACGCCCGCCGTTTTTGGATTCCTTCCATGCATCTTCAAGCTCTTTGAAGTCAAAGCCCCAATGCCTGCAAAACTCGTTGTCTTCGGAGGCAATGACCGCGCGGATGAGGTTGGGTGAAATTTGCCTGAGCGCCACCCAGTTGTTGCGAATGGTGCGGCCTTCAATAATTGCTTCGCTGAGCATCAACATCGTCGTGGGCACGGGCAGGATCCGATAGGCCAACGTCAATATGATCGATCCGATGAACCCATAAATCAACGTGCGCGATCCGATGTGCCAGACCCGTTGCCAGGTCGAGCGTGTGGGCGAGTCCTCGTCTTGATCACCTGGGAACACCTGAGGTGGCGGTTGAGGTGCTGGCGGGGGCTCAGGATGGATGGGTTCGGGAGGATCATCCGGTTCGTGTTGCAGATGAAAGAACTTATCGGGACCGGCACCAGGCGCAATGAGAAGCGCGTAGCCAGCCGCCTCTACGGCGTCGGCCAAATCGTCGTTGCTGACGTTCGACGCCACACGAACAATGGCTTGTTCGAGTTCGATGTCGACGATCGCATTTTCCACGCCAGGCACCGACAAGAGTGCATGTTCGACGCGCGCGACACAGTCATTGCTGCCCAGACCAGCAACAGTGAAGCGGCGTGTTTGCGCGGGTTCCTGTGATTCCCCCATATGGCTTCTTACGAGGGGGCATCGGCACAACGCAAGCACTTGGCTTGAACGGGGCGGAAAAAACCTCAGATTCCCTTGGCTTACGCCTGAACCGACTGCGGTTTGTCGCTGAGCGCATGCTTCAGGCGTGCGAGCATTTCTTTCGGGCAGACTTGCCAGAAATAGTCACGCTCAAGGTCCCATTGCTGGAGGATGCGTTTGGCATGGCGCGAACCGGTTTCGGCGGCATGTTCCTCGATGAGCCCAACCAGCAGATCCGTCCAATAGCGCGATTCCAGGCGCTGCCAGACGACGCTTTCGGCGTTGATCCTGACGCCGAGTTCGTTCCTGGGATCGCGCACAAAGGCCATGCCGCCTGTCATGCCGGCGGCAAAATTTTCACCTATGTCCCCAAGTATAACGGCAACACCGCCGGTCATATATTCGATGCCGTTTGAACCGCAACCCTCGACAACTGTCGTGGCCCCCGAATTGCGCACAGCAAAACGCTCTCCAGCCTGACCTGCCGCGAAAAGCTTTCCGGCTGTCGCGCCGTAGAGAACGGTGTTGCCGATGATGACGTTGTCCTGACTTTCGAGCGGGCTTGAGACCATGGGCCTGACGACAATGGTGGCCCCCGACAGGCCTTTGCCGACATAGTCGTTGGCGTCGCCAAACAATTTCAGTTTCACGCCCTGGACGGCGAAGGCGCCCAGCGATTGGCCTGCGGAGCCGCGCAATTCGAGGGTGAGTTGCCCGGGAGGCAGGCCCTTCATTCCATATTTGCGCACAATGTGAGAGGAGATGCGGGTGCCGATGGCGCGCATCGTGTTGCGCACGGTGTAGGTCAGCTGCATTTTTTCTCCGACTTCGAGAAAGCGCGCGGCGTCCTGGACGATTTCCTTGTCGAGCGTGTCTGGAACTTCGTTGCGGCCCTGGATAGTGCAATAGCGCGGGTTCGGTCCGGGGTCGGCCTGCACCAGCAGCGGGTTCAAATCAAGATCGTCGAGATCGTGCGCACCACGATTGACTTGCGTCAGCAGGTCCGTGCGGCCAATGACTTCCTTGAGTGAACGGAAGCCCAGGCTCGCCAAAATCTCGCGCACTTCTTCGGCGATGAAGCTCATTAAATTGACAACTTTTTCGGGGGTGCCGGTGAACTTCTTGCGCAGCTCTTCGTTTTGCGTGCAGACACCGACCGGGCAGGTGTTGGAATGACACTGGCGCACCATGATGCAGCCCATCGCGACGAGGGAAGCTGTGCCGATGCCGAATTCTTCAGCACCCAACATTGCAGCCATGACAATGTCGCGGCCTGTGCGCAAGCCACCGTCGGTGCGCAACACTACACGGTGGCGCAAATTGTTGAGGGTGAGGACCTGGTTGGCTTCGGTCAAACCCATTTCCCAGGGGACGCCAGCATATTTGATTGATGTTTGCGGCGAGGCCCCTGTGCCACCAACATGGCCGGATATCAGAATGACATCAGCGCGCGCTTTGGCGACACCGGCAGCGATGGTGCCAATTCCGGTTGACGCGACAAGTTTAACGCAAACGCGGGCAATCGGGTTGATCTGTTTCAGGTCGTAGATCAGCTGGGCCAAATCTTCGATCGAATAGATGTCGTGGTGGGGCGGCGGTGAAATCAGCATCACGCCGGGCGTGGCATGACGGAATTTGGCGATCATCCCGGTCACCTTGAAGCCGGGCAGTTGCCCTCCTTCGCCGGGTTTGGCGCCTTGAGCTATTTTGATTTCGATCTCACGGCATTGGTTCAGATATTCGGCCGTGACACCGAAACGTCCTGAAGCGATTTGTTTGATCGCCGAGTTGGCGTTGTCGCCGTTGGCTTTGGGCTTGTAGCGCTCCGGATCTTCGCCGCCTTCGCCGGAGTCGGATTTTGCACCGATGCGGTTCATGGCGATGTTGAGGGTGCCGTGCGCCTCCGGCGACAATGCGCCCAACGACATGCCTGGCGTGACAAAGCGTTTGCGGACTTCAGTGATCGACTCGACTTCTTCCTGCGGTACCGGCGTGCGCCCACGCGGGCGGAAGTCCATCAGATGGCGCAGGCTGGTGGGCGGTGCTTCACGGATGGCTTCAGAATAGCGGCGAAAGAGCTGGTAGCTTTCCTGGCTTACGGCCGATTGCAAGAGGTGGATGGTTTCGGCGGAATGGGCATGAGTCTCTCCGCCTTTGCGATAGCGATAGAGTCCACCGATCGGAAGCGCGATGGCATCACCGGCAAAGGCTTTGGCGTGCTGACGGCAGATGCGCTTTTGAATGCCGCCAAGGCCGATGCCCGAAATACGTGAAGGCATGCCTGGGAAATATTCGGCGACCATGGAGCGCGACAGGCCTACCGCTTCAAAATTGTAGGCGCCACGGTAAGAGGAGATGACCGAGATGCCCATCTTCGAAATGATTTTCAGTAGTCCGGCGCTGACGCTATCAAGATAGCGCTTCACACATTCGCCAAGACCCCGATTGCCAAACAGACCGCGTTCGTGCCGGTCAGCGATGCATTCCTGGGCCAGATAGGCGTTGACGGTTGTTGCGCCGACGCCGATGAGAACGGCAAAATAGTGAGTGTCCATGCATTCGGCGGAGCGCACATTGAGCGAGCTGAAGGTCCGCATGCGCGTTTTGATCAGATGCGAATGCACGGCACCGGTTGCCAAAATCATCGGCATGGCAGCGATTCCCGACCCTGCCCGTTCGTCGGTCAGAATCAGGTGCGAGTAACCAGAGGCAACCGCGTCTTCGGCCTGCTTGCAGATCTGGTCCAGCGCTTTTTTCAAGGCACCTTCAGACGCCCCGTCTATGCCTGCTTCGAATAGGCAATCGATTTCAAAGAAATTGCCGACCAAATGATCTTTCATACGAGCGAACATGCCGGTTGAGATGACCGGGCTTTCAAGCGTGAAGACTTCGACTTGCGATTTGCTTTGATCCAGCACATTGCCGAGATTCTTGAAGCGGGTGCGCAGGCTCATCACGCGGTCTTCGCGCAGACTGTCGATGGGGGGATTCGTGACTTGGCTAAAGTTCTGACGGAAATAGTGGGACAGTGGCCGGTATTGCTGCGACAGCACCGCGAGCGGGGCGTCGTCACCCATCGAGCCCACCGGTTCCTTGCCGTCGTCGACCATGGGATGAAGGATCATCTCCAGATCCTCCATCGAGATCGCGGCTGCAAGCTGGTGGCGGCGGAAGTCGGATTTGTCTTTGAACATCCGCGGTTCCGGGCCGGGGCCGATGATCGGTTCGAGATCAATTATGTTTTTCGTCCAGTCGATGTACGGCTTCTCGGCCGCGAGTTCGTCCTTGATCGCGCGGTCGTCAAAGAATTTGCCGCGCTGAAGATCCACGCCAATCATCTGACCGGGACCCACCCTGCCCTTGCTGACGATTGTCTGTTCCGGCAGCACGACCATGCCGGTTTCGGAGCCAACGAAAAGCAAGCCATCCTGGGTGATCGTGTAACGCAGCGGGCGCAAACCGTTACGATCAAGGCCCGCCAGCACCCAGCGCCCATCGGTAATGGCCAGAGCGGCGGGGCCATCCCATGGTTCCATCACGGCGTTGGCGTATTGATACATCGCGCGATGAGATTCGGGCATCGCGGTTTTGTTCTTGGACCATGCTTCGGGAATGAGAATGGTCTTGGCCATGGGAGCCGAGCGGCCCGCACGGCACAGCACTTCGAAGACGGCGTCGAGAGCTGCCGAGTCGGACGAGCCTGGTTGAATGATCGGTTTGATGTCTTCCTGGTAGGCGCCGAAGGCATCCGCGGCCATACGGATCTCATGGCTTTTCATCCAGTTGATGTTGCCCTTGAGCGTGTTGATCTCGCCGTTATGCGCCAGCATGCGGAAGGGGTGGGCCAGGTACCAAGTGGGAAATGTGTTGGTTGAATAGCGCTGATGGAAAATCGCCATGGGTGAGACGAAGCGCGGGTCAAGCAGATCTGGATAGAATGTCGATAGCTGCTCGGCGAGGAACATGCCTTTGTAAATGAGCGAACGGGTGGAGAGCGAGCAGATGTAGAAATTCGGGATCGAGGCTTTGCGTACCTGGGTCTCGATGCGGCGGCGGATGATGAACAGATCGCGCTCTATCGCCTCGACATCTTTTTTGGCGCCGGTGTCGAACATGATTTGTTCAATCTCGGGCCTTGTAGCGTTGGCTTTTTCGCCTGTGACGGAAATGTCGACCGGCACCTGGCGCCAGCCATAGATATAATAGCCGAAGCGCAAGATCTCGGCTTCGACGATGGTGCGGCAGGTTTCCTGGGCATTGTAATCGGTGCGCGGGAGGAAAATCATGCCGATGCCGATACGCCCGTCTTCGAGCGCGTGGCCCGTCAGCTTGACTTCGTCGGCGAAGAACTCTTGCGGCACCTGGATGTGCAGGCCTGCGCCATCACCGGTTTTGCCGTCGGCATCCACGGCGCCGCGATGCCAGACGCATTTCAGGGCGTTGATCGCATGCAGCACAATTTCGCGGCGCGGCTTGCCGTCGATGGCAGCGACCAGGCCGACACCGCAAGCGTCGTGTTCCTGATCGGGCGCGTAGGCGTGACCTTCTTCGAGGCGGCGTGCGTTTTCGAGGTAGCGGGTTAGTTCTGTTTGTGCGGTATCGCTCATTTTTTATTCTGCCGCGACGCGGATGGTGCGCGCGCCTTTCGTTTCAACGTGAAGGTGGATGGCTTCAGCTGCGTCGCGTCCGTCGCGAATGGCCCAGACAACCAGTGAGGCGCCGCGCACTATGTCGCCTGCTGCAAAAAGGCCCGGGATCGAGGTCATCATGGTGCGATTGTCGATTTTCACTGTGCCCCATTTGGTCAAGCCCAAGTCTTTCTCGCCGAAAGCTGCATGCATGTCTTCGGGATCAAAGCCCAGCGCCATGATGACAAGATCGGCGGCAAGCGTGAAGTCACTGCCCGCGATTTCTTCGGGGGTCTGGCGGCCGCTGGAATCGGCGGCGCCCAGGCGCATGCGCGTGGCGCGCACACCGGTGATGCGCTTGTCGCCGAGAAAGGCTTTGGGAACACCAAGCCATGAGAACACCACACCTTCTTCTTCGGCGTGAGCGACCTCGCGCAGGGATCCCGGCATGTTTTCACGATCGCGGCGGTAGAGGCAGGTGACGGACTTTGCGCCCTGGCGAACCGATGTGCGAACACAATCCATCGCGGTGTCACCGCCACCGATGACAACGACGTTGCGGCCTTCGGCGTTCAGAGTGCCGTTGTCGAAGTCTTTCACTTTGTCGGCAAGACAAACGCGGTTTGAGGCCGTGAGATATTGCAATGCCGGAACGATGCCCGCCAGGCCGATGCCGGGGGCCGCCATGTCACGTGCCTTGTAGACGCCGGTCGCCAGAAGAACGGCGTCGTGCTGCTTTCGCAATTTTGCGAGGGTGGTGGTCTTGCCGATTTCGGTGTTCAATTTGATTTCGATGGCACCGGCGATGAGGCGTTTGGTGCGACGCTCGACGATGTCTTTCTCCAGCTTGAAGTTCGGGATGCCGTAAATCAGCAAGCCGCCTGCCCGATCATAGCGATCATATATCGTGACGGCGTAGCCCTTCATGCGCAGTTGCTCGGCGGCCGCAAGCCCAGCGGGCCCGGCGCCAATGATGCCGATAGAGCGACCGAGTTCACGCGCGGGCTTGACCGGTTTGACCCAGCCGCGCTCCCACGCTGTGTCGGTGATGTATTTTTCGACGGCACCAATGGTGACGGTGCCGTGACCTGATTGTTCTATGACGCAACTGCCTTCGCACAGGCGATCTTGCGGGCAGATGCGCCCGCAAACTTCGGGCATGTTGTTGGTGGCTTGAGAAAGCTCGTAGGCTTCTTCAAGGCGGCCTTCGGCCGTCATCTTCAGCCAATCAGGAATGTTGTTTTGCAGTGGGCAATGGACCTGGCAAAAAGGTACACCGCATTGAGAACAGCGGCCGGCCTGTTCTTCTGCTTTCTTGGCTGCATACTCTTGAAAAATCTCGTCGAAGTCGCTGGAACGCGCAAGCGGAGGGCGCTTTTCCGGCATTTGCCGGGCAACGCTGACGAAGCGAAGTAGTTTGTTTTCGGCCATTGCCCGTGCTCGTAAGAATCCTGCGAAAAGAGGCCATACACAGACTGAAAGTTTTGCCGCAAGTGCGAAGTTGCGTATTATGACAGAATATATTACCTAAATTGTGAATATTTTTTAGGTCTGTGTAAATTTTTCCCATGGATTTCATAATATTAGTTCCGATACGGAACTATCCTGCGAATATTTGTGTGGCGGAAATTCGTCATGTACGGTCCCGGCCCCATTCCCCTCTTGGCTGAATTTGGCGCTTCATGGATCTGCTTTGGAAGATTGTTTCTGCCGTCATTCTGGCCCTGGTTGAAGGGGTGACCGAGTTCCTTCCGGTTTCGTCAACCGGGCACATGATTTTGGTGCGCGAGTTGCTGGATCTCGATGTGCCGCCGGGCGGCGTTTTTGAAATCTTCATTCAGTTCGGCGCGATCCTTTCGATCTGCCTGATCTATTTCGACTATTTATGGAACGTCACCAAAGCGGTGCCGTTCAACGAGAACGCGCGGCGGTTTGCGATCGGGCTGATCCTTGCCTTCCTTCCCGCCGCCTTTTTGGGTGTTTTGCTTTCGGATTTCATCACCGAGTATTTGTTCTCGAAATATGTCGTTGCGGTGATGCTGATTGTTGGCGGCGTAGCGATCATTTACATCGAACGGTTGGTGAAGATCCCGCAATATTATGCCGTCGAAGATTTCCCCTTGAGCCTCTATCTCAAGATTGGGCTGTGCCAATGCCTGGCACTGGTCCCCGGCGTTTCGCGTTCAGGGGCCACCATCATGGGCTCGCTCTTGATGAAGGTTGAGCGGAGTGCGGCGGCCGAGTTCTCGTTCTTTCTGGCGATACCGACAATGTTCGGCGCGTCGGCTTATTCGCTCTACAAGCATTGGGACGAGTTGCATCAAGAGGATTTCTTGGTGCTGGGTATTGGTTTCGTGGTCGCGTTTATCAGTGCCTACTATGTCGCGAAAATGTTCCTGAGCTTTGTGTCGACCAACGGATTTGGAGTCTTCGCCTGGTACCGGATCATTCTGGGCTCCGTCATGCTGGGCTATCTTTTTACGAAGGAAGTGATCCTCGCCTAAACCTCACGCGGTTCAATGTATTGGCCGGTGGGGCGATAGGTGTAGAGGTAACCGGGAACGACGGCTTCCAGGGCTGTTGGCTGAACGCCAAGATCGGTGATCGTGCCGACGGCGGCGGCATCGGGGCCTGCCTTGACAATGTTATCCTTGCGCAGCAGGCGCGCCTGATCCAGCGTGATGGGCGAGAATGGCAACCAGCCGAACAGAGCGACGAGCGGCTCGAGCACGAATGAGGGAAACGGAAAGAATTTGCGCTTGCGCCCAGTGGTGGTGGCGATGAATTCCAACAGGTCCTTCAGCGAATAGACTGCCGGTCCGCCGAGCTCGAATGTCTTGCCCCGCGACCGGGGGTTGGCGATGGCGTTGGCGACCGCATTGGCGACATCACAGACATAGACAGGCTGGAACTTTGTCTTGCCGCCGCCGAGAAGCGGAAAGGCAATGCGCGACATGCGAAGCAGGCTGGCAAACATGCTGAAGAAGCCATCGCCGCTTCCAAACACGATTGAGGGGCGCAAGATTGTCGTCATGGGGAACGCGTGAAGCGCCGCAGTTTCGCCTTTGGCTTTGCTGCGGGCGTAGAGCGATTTCGCGTTCGCGTCGGCACCTATAGACGAGATGTGGATGAAGCGCGAGACCCCTGCCTTGGCGCAGGCTCCAGCCACGGTTGCGGCGCCCTGGGCATGAATGTCTGCGAACGAGGCGCCCCCAGATGGCCGCAGTATTCCCACAAGATTGACCACGATTGCGGCGCCTTCGACCGCTTTGGCAATTTCATGTTCTTTACGGATATCGGCACGGACAATGGCGATTTGGCCGACTTCGCCCAGCGGTATGACCGAATGGGCCAGGCTGGGGTGGCGGGAAGTCACGCGGATGCGGAAGCCGTCGCGGGCCAGCCGGCGCACAATCTGGCGGCCCAGGAAACCGGTGCCACCTATGACTGTGACGATTTTTGGCGCTGGGGATTTGTTCAAGGCTAAGGCCCTTCAAAATTGATTTGTGGCTTGATAACGAAAAGAACCTGCAAGTTGAAGCCGCCTTTTCGTTGACATGGGGCAGTCTCCACGGATACCACTCGCGCCCTTAACCGGTCCTTCGTGCCCTGGTGGCGGAATTGGTAGACGCACTAGTTTCAGGTACTAGCGCCGCGAGGCGTGGAGGTTCGAGTCCTCTCCTGGGCACCATTTGACTGATCGCAGTGGTTCGCATCAGTTCGTAGTAGACCAAAAATAGAGGCAAAATGCGGCTTTCTTGGGCCGTTGTGGTTCGGGTTCGCCCCTTGGCATCCGGCCAGGCTGTTGGTATCGGTGTTGGTATCGGCGCTCCCGAGCCCCCGCCCTGTTGGTATCGGCCCGAAGCGCCTGACATAGCCAGTCTGGAGCACCCAAAATGGCCCTCAGCGACGCCGCATGCCGGGCAGCAAAACCGGGCACAAAACTCAAGAAATTATCCGACGCCGGAGGTCTCCAGCTTTGGGTTCAGCCCAGCGGAACGCGTCTGTGGCGCGTCGCATATCGGTATATGGGAAAGCAGAAGCTTCTATCGATTGGCGTATATCCGCTCTTCTCCCTGGCTCAGGCTAGGAACGTCCGTGACGAAGCCCATCGCCAGTTGGCGGCTGGCATAGACCCCTCTCAGGCGAAAAAGGATGAACGGGCCCGTCGCGAAAATCCCGACGACACCTTCAAATCCGTAGCGCTGGAGTTTGTGGCCAAGATCAAGCGCGAAGGCCGGGCGACAGCCACGATCGTAAAAAAAGAGTGGTTGCTCGATTTTGCCTATCCCACTCTCGGTCAAAAGAAATGCTCTGAGATCAAACCCATCGATGTCCTGAGAGTATTGCAGGATTTGGAAACCCGCGGATGCCATGAATCGGCGAGGCGACTGAGATCGACGGTGGGTGCAGTCATTCGGTATGCCATCGCAACCGCCAGAGCGGAATTCGATCCGACCGCCAGCCTGCGCGGCGCTCTCACAGCGCCGACAGTTACGCCTAGATCGGCCATCACCGATTCAAAGAAGTTTGGTGGATTACTTCGGGCAATCTACGGATTTGAGGGGCATGAAAGCACGAAGGCTGGTCTGAAACTTATGGCGATCCTTTTTCCACGGCCTGGCGAGCTTCGCACCGCAGAATGGTCAGAATTTAATTTTGAAGAGGATATTTGGATCGTTCCGGCATCCAAGACCAAAATGCGCCGCGAACATCGTATTCATCTGCCAAAGCAGGCAATAACCATCCTCCAAGATCTGCGCAAAATTTCGGGTGGGGGGCGGTAGAAAGCGTCAAAGTTGGCCGACGCAGGCTCGTCAAAGTCCCGTCCCTATTGCGGTATCTGTCGGCACCCTCGGCCACGGCGGCGGGCTAAATATTAGATGGGTGATAATCCGTCCGGGTTTTAAGCGTCAGCTAACGTGTTGATTATAGACAACATTATGCGATCTAATGTTGGCTACTACCTACACTCGACTTGACAAAGCGGCATGAAATTGTATGTAGTAGCCAACATTAAGGGCATTTGTGATGGCTACTACCAACAAAATACGCCGGAAGCTCCGGTTTTCCGCCATTCCGCATTCTGTGGAGATAGATATTCGCAAGCTGGGCCAAAACCTCCGAGCTGCCCGACTGCGCCGCAATCTGTCCATCGAGGACGTTGCGCAAAAGGTAGGGGTCAGCCGTTTCGTGGTGGCCGATGCAGAAAAGGGCAAGCCCTCTACCGGAATCGCCGTTTATGCCTCTCTGCTTTGGACCTATGGCTTGCTTGACCAACTGACAGAGATCGCAGGACCGACACAGGACAGGGAAGGCGCTGCGCTGTCTCTAACGCGCGCGCGCGCAGGCGCGTCTCGGGGCGGCTCTCTGAGCAACGACTTCTGACGATGGCGCAGGAGTGTTTCATCTACATCACGCTTCCGGGCACTGTAGAGCCCGTAGCGGCAGCGCGCTTTGAGATCACAACTACGCCCGCTGGCGATCCCCTCGGAAGGTTCGTTTATGGGCGTAGTTATCTCGAAAACCCCGATAGCGTGCCCTTTGACCCCGTCGAGCTCGCCTTATCGTCCAAAATATATGAAACCGTCAGTCTTAAAGGTGTCTTCGGGGCATTGCGCGATTCCAGCCCGGACCATTGGGGCCGGCGCGTCATTGCACGGCATTTGGGAAAGGCCGAACCAAGCGAACTAGAATATCTCCTGCACTCCTCGGATGATCGGGCGGGCGCGTTGAGTTTTGGACTGGGACCAAAGCCGCCCGGTCCGAAGCGAGAGTTCAACAAGCGGATCGATCTCGAACGCCTACAAAAATTGGCTGACGCGCTGTTAAGCGAAGAAAATCTCCCCGACAATGCCGACATAGCCCAAGTGGATGGGCTGCTCAATGGCGGCTCTTCCATGGGTGGCGCGCGGCCCAAAGTGGTCGTGGAGGACGATGGTGCCCTATGGATTGCGAAATTCAACGTCCCAAAGGACGACAAGTGGAATTATGCACGCGTTGAACACGCGATGCTCACACTGGCAAAGTCGGCTGGCCTCAGTGTTTCCGAAAGCCGAGTCGTGCAGGTTGGAGACCGCGATGTCTTGTTGGTCAAGCGGTTTGATCGCGAACATACCGACGCGGGATACCGTCGCGCACGTATGATAAGCGGACTGACTTTGCTACGGTCAGAGGACTCCCACCAAGATCGCGCTCGCTGGTCTTACATATTGCTGGCGGAGGAAATTCGTCGTGCCAGCGGGGAAGCCAAACGCGATGCGAACGAACTCTTTCGACGCATGTGCCTCAACGCGCTAATCTCCAACACGGACGATCACCCCCGCAATCACGCCATGATTGCGATGGGAAAGCCTTGGCGACTTTCTCCTGCCTACGATTTGGTTCCAGCACCTGCCATCAGCCTGGAAAAGCGCGATTTGGCCCTCATCTGTGGCGACCAGGGGCGCATCATGAATACTGCCAATCTGCTTTCGCAGTCCGGACGTTTCCTGCTGGAAAAGGGGGAGGCCGAAAATCTCTTGCAGAGTATGCGCGATCACGTCGCCCATGAATGGCACGCCTTTGCCCGGCGAGAGGGTGTCTCCGAAGCCGACTGTGAGAAGATTAGGCCGGCGTTCGTGTATCCAGGCTTGGACTTAGATCATGTCGAGCCAGCCAACTTCGGAGGCTAGCGATTCAAAAGGATGGTCCAATCTTTTTGCCTGGTAGGAATAGCGCAAATTCAGACGTATGATCAGCGGGAAGGGCCGAAAACCGAGGCTTGCTGAGGCCTCGCACAACCTGACGGGGCTGGGGGGCGCATGACAATAACTTTCACTTCTGCGGTACAGACCCTTTTGTCGGGCAAAGCACTTGCGTGGGAAAAATTCGGTGAGGCCAAAGCTGGAAAGATCGCCCTGACCGAACCGGGGCAGCGCAGGTTGTTGGCATTTCTTCTCTCCCAAGAATCCGCGAAAGTCGCGGATGGCGCTGAAGTCCTGTTCGCTGGCTTGATTGCCGCCTGGATCGCAAAAAATGATCCCGCCGCCGAAGAGGCGGCCGAACAAGCTTCCGCCACCGACACATCGACATGGCGCCTTGCTCGTGTTGAGGCTTGCAACTTTGGCGGCCTAACGACCTTTGGTGGACCGGTCTTTGACTTTTGGGTGGACGGCACGAACTGGTGTATCTTGGGTCAAAACGGTTCGGGCAAGACATCCTTGGCCAGCGCAATTCTCTGGACTCTGACGGGCAAGCGAATTCGGGAGCAGGATGGCCCTCTCGATGAGACCGGTGCCAGGGAGCCTGTCGCAACTGGTGAAGGCAAGCAGATCGGCACGTGGCCGCCTTTTGCCTCCTATCCCGCCAGCGCGGCCGATCTCATTCAGCCGGTAGATGTGTGGGTGCGGCTCAGCTTTAGAAATGTCGCGGGCGACGAAGCCATCGCATACCGTTGCCTGACTTGCCCAGTCACGGGCGCACCGTCGCCCAAAGTACAAATTGACCCTCGTATCACTGCATACGGCGCACTGATCGAAGCGACCGTTTTGATGCCAGCCCGTATATCCCGCATCGGTCTCGGCAAGCAGAGCCAATCGCTCTATGAGGCGGTAAAAATTCTAACCGGGTTGGACCAACTCGCTGACATCGCTGAAGGTGCGGGAGCCTTGGGGAACGCGGCGCGCCGGTTCCTAAAGTACGGCAAGGAAAACGGCCTTGAAACAAATGCCAGTAGATTTACCGATGATATTACCAAAGCGAAAGCGAAGGCCGAGCCGCTCGGGTTTGTCCTGCCCGAAAGTCTCGATCTGAGCGGTGCGTCCATTGTGGCCGACCTGATCGCCGCCTCGCAAGGTGCGTCGGCAGAAGCCGGTGCCCATTTGGCGACATTGAAAGTGGAGATCGCCCCTACCATTGACATGTCCATCCCAGCAGGCCGCGAAAAAGTTCGCACCGCGGTCAATACGGCGCGTGGTCTGGCTAGCCAGGGTGCAAATGGCATTGCGTTGTTCGGTATGTGGGCCGCCTTGAAAGAGGCCGGCGAAGACGTCGAGTTCGCCGCCTTTCCCGACGCGCTGACGGCGGGGGAGCAAAAGCTGGAAAGAGCCCTTACCTGGCACGCACGCCAGACGGAGGACAATAAATTCCGTCTCAAGGCGCTAGCGGCGCATTATTATCTTCCGCCGCACCAGCATACGGATTCCGCACATTGTCCTGTTTGCGACGGTGTCTTACAGACGACCACACAAAAGGAGCTGGCGGCCGAACTGGCGGAACTAAAATCAGATGCTTCCGAAGCGGAACGGAAGCTGGAAGACGTTTGCAGCGAAATTCTCTCGGATCTGACAGGACTGCTGCCGGCGGGGCTGAGGCGGCACGCCGAGGCATTGGCAATCATGGAACCTAAGAAGGATTATGCGGATGCCGTTCGCGGTCGATTTTGTACTGTGCCGCCGTTTTCGACCATCCTGACAGGGCTGTCCAGTTCAATCGACAAGCGGGTATCGGTACAGACCGATGCTCTGCCATCCTTTGAGTTTGCGGCCTATGTGTCAGATGGCGGGAATCCCGCTAGCGCAGACGGATTGCGCAGCCGGATACACGGGTTCAAGCGATTGGTGGCTCTGGTGGCATGGTGGACAGGCCACCGGCAAGTGTTCCGTGATCGCTGGCAAGAAATTATCGGACAAAAGCTTGAAAACAAAACCTTCACGCCTGGATCAGTGGAGGCACAGCTTGCTGTCCTGGGATCTGCCTTGCATAAGGCCGATCCCCTCGATGAATTGGCCAAGCTACTGAAGTCTGCCGCAGATGCGGCAACGGCCTGGGCGCCAGTGAACGCGGAACAAGCCCGCCGGGTTGCAATTGCGGAAGCCCTAAAGCCGTTGAAGGATTTGCGACTGTTGGTTTCGGCTGAGACGTCACGATCCATCGCCGCGCTCTCTAATCGGATGGGCGTGATCCTTGAGAAAATTCATCATCAGGAAAGGTTGAGCTATCAGCGAACAGGGGTTGAGAAGAAGTCTGTCATTGTCGATGGTAGCTTTGAGCCAGGAATGCATATTGATGCTTCGCTGGTGGCGAACACCTCTTGGTTGCGGGCCATCTTATGGTCGTTCTTGTTCGCTCTGCGTGAACAGATCGTCACAAAAATTGGGCGTAATCCGTTCCCCTTGATGCTGCTTGATGATCCACAAACGACGTTCGATCCCCGGAACAAGCGGCATTGGGCCAAGCAACTTGCTGCGTTGGCCAACCTGGCGCAATCCGACGCGATGACGGTTCAATTACTGTTGACGACTCATGAACGGCAATTTTATCAGATCGTGGTCGATACCGAGCAGTTGTCGGGCGAACAGGGCATGATGGGGGGCGTTAACAAGGCTTCCGCTGTTGCCAAGATTGTGAATGGCGGTGCGCTGGATCGCCTCTACCAGGAGGCGGTCGTGAAAAACGACGACGAGATCGCGCGCCGATATATGGCCGGGGTGCGCGTCTATTGCGAAGACTTGCTCAAATTTATGCTCCGCGGCCACGGTTCACATATTCTAGCCATGACCTTAGGGGATCTGGGCAAGGAGTTGAAAACCTTGACGCAGGCTCAGACGGTGCCGTTTAACCGGGGGCCGTTCGTTACCCTAATGAACACAATCACGGGCGGCGGCGGCAAGCCCATGAAGTACGTCAACGAAAACCATCACAAGGATGATGAAACTTACGGAGTGGCGCAGGCCAAAGAGGTCAAGGAGTTTTGGGAAAAGACGCTCCGAAGCGAAATTCAAGACGCCTTCGAACTGTTCGATCTTTACGAGTCGTTCTATGGCGAGCCGCGCACGTTTCCGTGGGCGCGCAACGTCGTGCCGTTTCCGTCCGGTTATGGAGGGGATATCAAGTCGGCTAACCTCCATCAGACCGGTATCGCGGCAGCCGCCAAGACAGATGGACGCGCCGGTGACGGCCTTTTCACGCTAGATGAATGGAATACCGCACAGCCCGTTAAGCTTTTCAACCATGAAGCCTATCAGCTCGTGGCGTCCACACTCGATCCAGTTGCCGGGGTTGGTGATGTGGTTCTGGTCTGCGGACATGCTAAGATCAATCCTCGCAACTTGGTCGTGGCCGCGGTAGGTGAACGGCTGCTCGCGCGCCGATACAATGAGATGGATGGTCACCCCGGTATCGCCGTGTTGACCGCACAATCGGTAGACCCAACGGTCCTAGTCGAACCCGTCATTATTGCCAATGAACGCAAGAATTGCCGCAAGATCGTTGGAACGCTCTTTCTCAGCAGACAGATCGGCGTCACGCCCGCAGATCCGAAGCATGAAGTCACGGCACTTCCAGATGCGATGGCGGTCAAGACGGCCCTGGATGGGGGACGGCTGTTCGGTGTCAATGGGCGGAGCGCAGAGCCTATCGCCCTTGATGGTCAGTTTATCATTACGCGAGCGCCTGTTGTGGGACTTGCCGCGATGAAGGCGTATGACGGCAGGATGGTGGTGGCGATAGACGATGCCGGTACCCCCTATTTTAAGCGTCTGCGATGGGGCAGTAAATTCGTTGTTCTGGAAAGCTTGAACCCGGACGGCAATACGCCAAGCGAGGTGCTGAGCCTCGACGATAGTTTGGGTCTGCCGCAACTGAGCCAAATCCTAGAAGTCGCGGGCGTACTCTTTGAGTTGCCTGCCCCGAGTACGGCTTGATGGGAAGGGAAGCGGGCGCTTGGGAAGTGACGGTTTAGACCGGATGCGCCGTCTGCGTATCTGACTCGACGATTGACAATATAATGCCTAACGGATGGCATTCTGCGAGGGTTGAGTGGCTTGGCGACGATTTTTGTAATATTTTTAAGTCTGATCGCCCTAACTTAGTGACTTTCCGCCGTGGTTCGGGAGCGTCCAGACAAGTTGTTGTTATCTGTGTTGGTGTTTTGATGTGGGGTTAAAAAATGTCTGTGGTATTTCAACCCCCTAAATGCGAATTGTGAGTCCTCTCCTGGCACCATTTGACTTCTTCGACGACCGCAGGATTAAAACCGACATGAAAATTCACTTTCACGAAGGCGATCTGCCGGGCGGCGTCGACTTTGGCAAAAGCGTTGCCATCGATACCGAAACGATGGGGCTGAACCCTTTGCGCGATGGGTTGTGCCTGGCCCAGCTTTCGGGCGGCGACGGGCACTGCCATGTCGTGCGCTTTGACCGCAAGACCTACAATGCGCCGCATATGGTGCGGTTGCTGGCGGACCCTGAAGTGACGAAGATCTTTCATTACGCCCGTTTCGATGTGGGCGTGTTTCAACGCTATCTGAAAGTATCGACGGCGCCGGTTTGGTGCACGAAAATCGCGTCGAAGCTGGTGCGCACCTATACCGATAAGCACGGCCTGAAGGATCTGGTCAAAGAGTTGCTGGACGTGGACTTGTCGAAGCAGCAGCAGAGCTCGGATTGGGGGGCGGCCAAGTTGAGCGACGCGCAGCTTTCTTATGCGGCGTCGGACGTGTTGCACTTGCACAGACTGAAGGTGACGCTGGACGCGATGCTGGCGCGTGAGGGCCGGCAGGAGCTGGCGCTGAGGTGCTTCAATTTTGTCGGCACGCGGTCGGCTTTGGACCTGGCGGGCTGGGGCGACGAAGATGTCTTCGCACATTGAGGCGCGTTCGGCTGCATTCGCCGGCGGAAACCGGCACGGGCGTGTCTCGCCGCTCAATATCCTGCCGGATGAGGGCGCGCACATTACTGACCGGAATAGAAATGTTCATCGTGACCATGGGCTACCTCTCGATTGGCAAGCATTGCCAACACAGGCGCGCAACGTCGTGAGAATCAGACCGCAGTCCGCTTAGGTACCCGCTATCATTGGCCGGTGACACGGAAAACATAAAAGAGACTTTCACGCGAAGTCGCGAAAAGAATGGACGAGGCCTTTTCCGCTCGACTGCACTTGCAGGAAGTTCTCTTCTTTTCGCGTGTGTATTTTTTTGCGTGCCTCGTGCCACCAGTTATGATTTCGTGTGCCAGGTGAAGGCAGCGCTTGAAATTCAGGTTGACGTGGCAAAGTAGTTCTGTATATGTTCCACACTTCTGGCCCCGCTCTAAAAAAGGGCGATGGTCAGCTGCGACTTGAAGTTTGAATAGATCGAGCAACCCTGGCAGGCAGGGAACGGAATGGGTGCGCCGCGAGATCTGACGGGGCGCGCACCCCACGCCCCGCCCTTGGCTTGAAACGACTGCATGCATACATGTTGATTTTTCAGGTGGTTTTTTAGGGCTTAACAGATTGAAATATAACGGTCTTTCCTCCTTATATGCACGTATGCATGCGTTTGTGTATACACAGACCATCCGTCGGTTTTGCGCCAGTCAAATGGTAAAGCGGCATTGGCGATGGCCTCACCGGCAGCACCCAACATCAGATTAAAGTGACACGGGAACTCAGTAAAAAAGAATTTCATACGAAGCCGCGTCATCCCGCACGCGATGCGGCGCTCTTGTGCCGCTTCGCTGATGCGGGACCCACCTTGGTGATACGCATGCAAGTTCTTGAGCCGCCCTTACGTTCTCTACTCGGGGACACTTAACCCCGTGTGGGTCCCGCATCTGCGGAGCAGCATGAAGAATGCTGCACCGCGTGCGGGATGACGGTCAGGGGTGTGGGGGCTAGTCCTTCAACGCGGCCGGGCCAGCGGTGTTGCTTCGCAACGCCTTGCCGTCGATCCCTTCAAGCCGGTGAAGGTCAAGTCGCTCAATGGCGGCGTGTGCAGATTGCGTGTTGGCGACTACCGCGTGATCTTCTCGGTCAATACCGAAGTGCTCATCGTACTTGTCCCCAAAAGCAGGAGCCATGGTTCCAGCCGAAATTCCCGGTCGTGCCTTCTTATGTCAGTAGCACACGAGTTGTCCGGTATTTAAGCCAGCGTTGCACATGAGAGCCTTGGACTGCGCCGCGCAGTCCCCTCTACCGCCAGGTCATCAGGATCAGGCCGGCGCAGCAGAGCGCAAGGCCTATGCCGTTGAGCAGGGTGATGTGTTCGCGGAATAGTACGAATCCTATGGGCACCATCAAGATGGCGGTCATGATGTTGACGGTCGACCCGGTGGTGTTGACGGGCCAACCCAGGCGATAGGCCGAGACGTAGCCGAATTCGAGGGCGGTGATGGTCGCGCCAAAAATGAGCGCGAGGAGCAGTTCACGATAGTCCAGCCGGTTGAGGCCCAGTTGCGGATTGCGGAGCCACAACAGGCCTGCACAGACAAAGGCTGAAAAATAGGCGACGGTCAGAAAGGCCATCACGTTGGTGGCTGCACCCGGCAGCTTCAGCAAGACCAGATAGCCAACAAAGCTTGCGACCATGAGAATGAGGGGCCAAACCGGCAAAGTCAGATTGGCCATCATTCTCTCCATTGTTGCAGAAGGCTTGCGTGCGGGTTCATTGGCCCTGGGTCAAGACAATTTTGGCAGGGCTCAGCCAAATTTAGCAAGGCCTGACCATGGCCAGTTGCCTTGATTCCCGGGTCCCGTGGGACCATACTGGTGATGGAGCGATTTTCGCTCTGTGGCGCCTTTTGTTGCATTGCACACTGTGTACTGACGAGTAAAAAAAACTGATGACGGCGATGCCTGATAACTCACCCCTTGCCGACCTCGAGGCCGCGCGGCGCGTGCTGGCGGTAGAAGGTGAGGCACTGGCTTCGCTGTCGCGGTCGCTTGATGGGCGCTTCACGCGGGCGCTCGACGTGATCATGGGCGTTGAAGGCCGGGTCATTGTCAGCGGCATGGGCAAAAGCGGGTTGGTTGGCGCCAAGATTGCGGCGACGCTGGCCTCGACGGGGACGCCGGCGCAGTTCGTGCACCCCGGTGAGGCGAGCCACGGCGATCTTGGGTTCCTGACCCGGAAGGACGCGGCGCTGCTGTTGTCGAATTCGGGCAAGACGCATGAGCTGACCGACATCATCGAGTTTACGCGGCGGGCGGGCATTCCGACGGTTGCGATTACAAGCGGGGCTGATTCGGTTTTGGCGCAGCATGCCGACGTGGCTTTGATTTTGCCTTCGGCACCCGAAGCGTGCCCGATGGGGCTGGCACCGACGACTTCGACGACGATGACGCTGGCGCTGGGCGATGCTCTGGCGGTGGCGCTGATGAAGCGGCGCGGCTTTACGGCCGATGACTATCGTGTCTTGCATCCCGGCGGCTCGCTGGGGCGGCGGCTGGTGCGGGTGGCCGATATCATGCACAAGGGCCGCGAGCTGCCGCTGGTCAACGAGAACGCGGTGATGAGCGAGGTGCTGCTTGAAATTACATCAAAGCGGTTTGGCTGTGCCGGGGTTACGGGACAGGATGGCGGATTGATTGGCGTGATTACCGACGGCGATTTGAGGCGTCATATGCAAGGCGATTTGCTGATGCGCAAGGCTTGCGAAGTGATGACGGGCCGTCCGCGATTGATCCGCGAAGGCGCGCTGGGAGCAGAGGCGCTGCGTCTGATGAACCATCACGCTGTCCCGGTGACATGTCTGTTTGTGATTGCCGATGAAGATGCGGCGTCCGTGAGCCCCAAGCCCGTCGGCATTGTGCACGTGCACGATTGCCTGCGCGCGGGCGTCGCGTAAGGCGCCGATGCACTCCATGGCCCATTTTGTTCCCGATCCAAACACAGGCGGCTTTGTTCCGGCGAGCGAACCCGAAACGCCTGCACGGTCGCGCTTTGACAATTGGGAAATGCGAACGCGCCAGCGGGCGGATTCGACGCTTGGCTACACGCGCTTTGTGCGGACCATGAAAGTGATGCTGCCGATTATTGCGCTGTCGCTGATTGTGCTGGTGGTGCTTTATTCGACGAGGGGGCGTGACAGCGGCGTGATCGCAATTTCGCCGATGATGCTCGACACCCTGACCGAGGACCGGGCGCTGGTGAAACCCAAGCTGACAGGCACGGATGGGCGGGGGCAACCCTTTACGGTCACGGCCAAGGGCGCCACAATCGAGCCCGGCAAGACCCGGCGCATGACCATCGATGAGGTCAAGGCCGACGTGACGATGCAAGACAAAAGCTGGGTGCAAATCGGCGCGGTTCAAGGCGTGCTGGATGTCGAGGCCAAGACGCTGGATCTGAAGGACACCATCAACATCTATTCGGACCGCGGCTATGAGTGCCACACGGATCAGGCGCGCTATGACTTTGGCCTGGGCCTTTTGAAGGGCGATAGGCCGATCAAGTGTCAGGGACCGCTGGGCGTGATTACGGCAAAACGGTTCGAAGGCTTGCGCGACCCTGGCGTGCTGAAATTCATGGGTGGCGTTTCAACGACTTATTTTCCCGCGGCCCGTCAAGGCATTGCGGCGAAAGCGGCTGAGACAAATCCAGAAGGCATTGCAGAAGCAGTTGCAGACGATGAAGGCAGTGGCGCACCTGCACTGCCACTTAAACCCAAAACGGCACCGGTGACACCATGATCAAAACCCTGTTGATTTCTTCTCTCGCAATGACGGCCACGTCCGCACTGGCCTATGGCCAGGCGGCCAACAATCCTTTTTCGGGGATGGGGCGCGACAGCGACCAGCCGATCGCGATCACGGCGGACTCGACCACCGCCGATATGCAAAACGAAACGGCGACGTATTCCGGAAACGTGCGCATTGTGCAGGGCAATCTGCACATGCGCGCCGACACGCTTTCGATCAAAGCCTCCAAGGGTACTATCGAGCACATCCAGGCCGACGGCGGCGTTGTTCTCGCCTCTCCGCAGGGCCAGGCAACTGGCAGCACGGCAACCTATGACATCATGCAACGCGTGGTCAAAATGGGCGGCAAGGTGGTGCTAGTGAATGGCCAGAACGTGCTGCAGGGCACTTCACTTGTTGTTAATCTTGCCACGGGACGTGCCGACCTTACAGGTGGCGGACCGGGTGGCCGCGTGTCGGGCGTGTTCTCTCCCACCAAGACACCAAAAATATCTGCGCCGGGAACGCCGCCAAAACCAACGGAAGACGTCAAAGACGGCAAGCCAACGCCTTGAATTTTCACGCAACTTTAAGGCCAAGTGGGATTTTATGAGCCGGTTCAATACGTAACGCAGCCGCAGGCGCCCAAGTTCATGACTTTTCACAGTGGCCAAGACAGCACGTATGGGAGGCCGCAACTCGTGGCTGACCAGAGCGGGCTTGTGGTCAACCAGATCGGCAAGAGCTTCAGGCGCAGGCCTGTGGTGCGCGGCGTCTCGCTGCGATTGCGCCGCGGCGAGGCCGTAGGGCTTTTGGGTCCGAATGGTGCTGGCAAGACCACCTGCTTTTACATGATCACCGGACTGATCCCGTCCGATAGCGGCACGATCTTTCTTGACGGGCACGACATCACGGCGCTGCCGATGTACAGGCGGGCGCGCTTGGGTATTGGGTATTTGCCGCAAGAGGCCTCGATCTTTCGCGGGCTTACGGTTGAACAGAATATCATGGCGGTCGCCGAACTTGTCGAGCGCGACCGGCAAAAGCGGCAGCAGATGGTTGATGATCTTCTGGCTGAGTTTGCCATCGAACATTTGCGCCGGGCGCCGGCGCTGGCGCTTTCGGGCGGCGAGCGGCGGCGTGTTGAAATTGCTCGGGCTCTGGCGACGCAGCCTTCGTTCATGCTGCTGGATGAACCCTTTGCCGGGATCGACCCTGTTGCGATCGGCGAAATCCGTAAACTTGTCCACCACCTCAAGGAACGCGGCATCGGCGTCTTGATCACCGATCACAATGTGCGCGAGACGCTGGAAATTATTGATCGCGCTTACATCATGCACGATGGTGAAGTGATGACCGAGGGGACCCCGCACGAGATTGTTTCGAACCCGGACGTGCGGCGGGTGTATCTCGGCGAAAAGTTTTCGTTGTGAGGCTCTGACACCATGGCGCTGAACCAACGATTGGAAGTCCGCCAAGGCCAAGGCCTGGTGATGACGCCGCAACTGCAGCAGGCGATCAAGCTGCTGCAAATGTCGAATTTGGAAGTGCAGGATTTTGTCGAGCAGGAGCTTGAGCGCAACCCTTTGCTTGAGCGCGAAGACGGTGAGCCGGCGCCGCGCGAAGAGGCAGCGCCCTTGCCCGAAGCTCCAGACAGCGCTTTGACGCTGAAAGAAGATGCGCCGCCCGCCGATGCTTCGGCCGATCTGGATACCGACTACGAAAACGTCTATGCGGAAGACTCCGCGAGCGACCGGGCGCAGCCCGCGCTCAACGATGGTGGATTGTCGGCGCAGCTTGACGGGCGTGGCGGACGTGGTGATGAAGATGATGCGCTATCGCTGGAATCGACGCTGGCGCGGGCGCCCAATTTGCATGAGCATTTGGCCGAGCAATTGCACGTCGCGTGCGCGGATGCGCGCGACCGGCTGATCGGGGCATTCCTGATCGATATGATCGACGAGTGCGGATATTTGACCACCGACGTTCTGGCCGCGTCACAGCATCTGGTGGTGCCGGTGCCGGTGATCGAAAACGTGCTGAAAACGATCCAGACATTTGATCCGACGGGGGTGGGGGCGCGCAGCCTGGCTGAATGTCTGGCGTTGCAGCTGAAGGAACGCAACCGGCTTGATCCGGCGATGCAGGTGCTGCTGGACAATCTGGCGCTGCTGGCGAAACGTGACATGCATGCGTTGCTGCGTTTGACGGGGCAATCGCCGGAAGATCTGACCGACATGATCGGCGAGATCAAACAGCTTAATCCGAAACCGGGTTTGAAGTTCGGCAGCGAACCGGTACAGCCGGTGGTGCCTGATATTTACGTCCGCGAAACGGCGGGCGGCGGCTTTCATGTCGAGCTGAACAGCGACACGCTGCCAAGGATTTTGATCAATACACGCTATTATGCAACGGTGAGCGCGAAGGACAAGGAAATCAAATCCTACCTCACCGAGCATTTGAACAACGCCAATTGGCTGGTCCGCAGTCTGGAACAGCGCGCGCGGACCATTTTGAAAGTGGCGTCCGAACTCGTGCGCCAGCAGGACGGGTTTTTTGCGCATGGTGTCACGCATTTGCGGCCGTTGAACCTGCGTGTGATCGCCGATGCCATTTCGATGCATGAATCGACGGTCAGCCGCGTGACTGCAAACAAGTTCATGGCGACGCCGCGGGGCACGTTTGAACTGAAATATTTTTTCACCTCTGCCATTCAGTCAGCCGAGGGCGGAGACGCCCATTCGGCCGAAGCGGTACGACACCGTATTCGCGAGCTGATCGATGGGGAACACACAAGCGCGATCCTGTCGGATGACCGGATCGTCGATGTTTTGCGTACAGCCGGGATCGATATTGCACGGCGGACGGTTGCTAAATACCGCGAAGCCCTGCGTATCCCCTCTTCCATCGACCGCAAACGGTTGAAACAGGAATTAAACATGCCCGAGGCCCTTCGCCCCCTTGATTCCCATCGTTGACAGGGCCAAATCCCAGAGCTAATGGTCCGCAGCTTTTTGACCGACGCTGTTCAAGTGACACCGTAAACTTTTCCAAGGACGCGAAACGGATATGGAACTCAGCATCACTGGTAAGCAGATTGATATTGGCAGTTCGCTGCGCACCTACGTGCAGTCGAAAATGGCGCAATCCGTCGGCAAATATTTCGAACGGCCGGTTGACGGTTCCGTCACGTTTTCGCGCGACGGGCACGAGTACCGTGCCGATTGCACGGTGCACCTGTTTTCGGGGCTTTACCTGCATGCGCAAGGACGTTCAACCGACATCTACGCCAGTTTTGACGGCGCTATGGAGCGCATGGACAAGCGTGTGCGGCGGTATAAAGGGCGGATCAAGGATCACCACAATGGCGCACGGGATGCGTTCGCGCAGAGCCCTGCCCACGAGCAGGTTTTCGCCAGCGACGGGCCTGAGCAGGAACCCGAGACACTTAACCCCGTCATCGTGTCGGAAAGTACGACGCAACTTCGCACGCTGACGGTGGGCGAGGCGGTGATGCAACTTGATCTGATGGAGACGCCGGCGCTGGTGTTTCGCAACAGCGCGCACGGTGAAGTCAACGTCGTGTACAGGCGCTCGGACGGGAACATCGGGTGGATCGATCCCCAAGCCGGCCCAGCCACGCGCTGAGCCGCGCCTTCCCAAACTCCTCACGGCGCGGTCATGAAAATATCCGATATCCTATCGCCCCTGGCCGTCCTGCATGGCTTGAAGGTGGAGACCAAGAAGAAATTGATCAACGAGCTGGCCGTTCACTCTGCGGGTCTGTCAGGAATGGAGCCTGGTGTTTTGTTCGAAACATTGTGGGAGCGCGAAAAACTGGGCAGCACCGGCGTCGGCCAGGGCAATGCCATACCCCACGGACGTATTGCAAAGCTCGATCATGTCGTCGGGGTGTTTGCGCATTTGAGCGAAGCGATCGACTTTGAGGCCATCGACAATGCGCCGGTCGACCTCGTGTTTCTGCTGCTGACCCCGTCCGAGGCCGGCGCCGATCACCTCAAGGCGCTGGCGCGCGTGTCGCGGCTGTTGCGCAATGCAACACTGTGCGAGAAATTACGTGCCGCCGATGACAGCGCTGCGATCTTCGCGCTGCTCACCGAGAATGACGTTGGCACGCAGACGGCTTAGGCCCCTTTAATGTACGCTCACTGGTTCGAGTTCGTATTCGCGGGCGGCGGCGAAGGCCAGATCCCTGTTGTCGAGGATCGCAACGCGGTGGCCGTCTTGCGTGCAAAGCGCGAAGAATTTTTGCGAGGCCGGGACAGATACGCCGGCGGGGATCACACCCTCGCCCCTGAGATCGGCTGCGGCGACTTCGCGCACATAAACCACATTGCGCGCGATGATGCGCGACAAGACATCCATGCCTGGCGTGCCACCCGGACTGCGGACTTCGTTTTCATTCGATTGCATCGTTCGTACTCCACTTTGAGCAGCCGCTTCAGTCCCGCTTGTGGCAACTGATGTAGCGACCCTTCATGGCAATTATGTGGGGATTAACCCTGCACTTTTGAATAGGCCGGTTTGTCACCCAATTGTGATGGGAATCTGACGGATTTCATAGGTTCGAGGGACGCGCTTCAGTTCGACTTGCAACAAACCGTTCCTCAAGATTGCGCCTTGAACTTCCAGGCCTGGGGCCAATGCGAAACTGCGCATGAACCCGCGGGCGGCAATTCCCTTATGCAGAAATACACGCCCGTCCGGGCTTTGCGGACGCTCGCCCTTGATCGTGAGTTCGCGATCCGAGAGCGAAACCGACAAATGTTCGGGCGTAAAACCTGCGACCGCCAAAGTAATACGCAAGATGTTATCGGCTGGCTCCTCAATATTCAGCGGCGGATAAGCGTCAGGGGAATTCTTTGCGGCGCGTTCCAGGAGGCGTGCCATTTCATCAAACCCCAGGAAAAAGGGGCTGGCCAAGAAACCGGGTCGCGACATGAGCCCACCCCATCGTATAAGACGCGACCGAGGGTCCATCCCTCCCCGTCTGCTCACCAGGATTTGGGCGCCTTGCCCTACACTGTCAAGTATTCATCGACTTCATGACCGAACCCGGCACTGTACCCTTCGCACTGTTTGACGACGCCACCTGGCCAGACCAGCCATCGATGCTGCTGTCGGGATCGCAGGGCGAGATTGAAGCGCGGACGGCTGACGACGTGCCGCGAGCGCTGGCTGAGATCGAAGCGGGCATCGAGCGCGGTCTGATCGCGGCTGGATATTGCGCCTATGAACTTGGCTATGTCTTCGAGAACCGGTTGCAGGCCTTGATGCCGGATACCGGGCGGCCCTTGCTGCGGTTTCACTTGTTTGCCGAACGAGACGTGTTTGATGCGCGGCGGCGGGGGCGCTGGTTGATGGAGCGCTGCACCGGTCCTGTGTATTCGGGCAATGTGCAAGCCACGTTGAGCGCGGGCCAACACGCGGCGAAATTCGCACAGGTCAAGCGACTGATTGGTGACGGCGATGTCTATCAGGTCAATTTGACGCTGAAGCTCAAGCTTGCAAGTGGCGGTGATAGTTTCGCCACCTACATGACCTTGTGCGAAAAGGCGCGGGCGGGGGCGAGTGCATTCCTGCGGTTCGGCGATGAGGACATTTTATCGTTCTCGCCTGAGCTGTTTTTCCGGGTGCAGCAGGGCCGGATCCTCGCTCGGCCGATGAAGGGCACAATCGCGCGACCGCCGGACATTGAAGGCGATGAATTGCAGCGGCGCGTGTTGAGCGCTGACGAGAAGCAGCGGGCCGAGAATTTGATGATCGTCGATCTGTTGCGCAACGATTTGGCACGGGTTTCAAAAGTGGGCAGTGTCGAGGTCACGGACCTTTTCACGCTTGAGACGTTTCCGCGCTTTCATACTTTGACATCGGGGATCGAAGCGCACTTAAAGCCCGGCGCCAAGTTGTCAACGATTCTGCCGGCGCTGTTTCCGTGCGGCTCTGTCACCGGGGCACCGAAGATCCGGGCGATGGAAATTATTCGCGAGGTCGAAGACAGCCCGCGCGGCGTTTATTGCGGGGCGATTGGCTATGCTGCCCGAAACAGCATGGCCTTTAATGTCGCCATACGCACACTGACTGTGCGCGATGGTCAAGCCGAAATGGGCGTGGGCGGGGGCATTGTCTGGGACAGTGAAGCTGAGAGCGAGTATGACGAGTGTTTGCTCAAGGCCCGGTTCTTGACCGAGCCGCACGAGCCGTTCCGCCTGCTCGAAACGCTGCGGTGGAGCGCTGAATGCGGGTTTCGTTTGCTGGAGAGGCACCTGACGCGACTGGAACGCTCAAGCCGGTATTTTGGTTTTCGTTTCAATGAAGTGTCTGTTCGCAGGCACTTGAATGTGGCTGTCGCCGGTGCTGAAGGGATGCAGCGCGTGCGGCTGACCTTAGGGGTGCGTGGCGACACGCAGGTGGAGACCAAAGCCTTTGCCTTGCCGCAGGGCGACGGGACTTGGCGCTATCGTGTGTGCGAAACGCCGATGCAAAGTGCTGATTGGTGGCTCCATCACAAAACGACGCGACGTGAGGTTTATGACCAGGCGCGTACCGCCAGCGGCTGCGATGAGGTTGTGTTCGTCAACGAACGCGGGGAGTTAACTGAGGGCAGCCGGAGTACGCTTTTTGTCGAACGGGACGGCGTGTGGCTGACCCCGCCGCTGTCGTCAGGTGTGCTGGACGGTTGTCTGCGACGTGAGATGATCGAGAACGATCCCCGGCGCGTGGAGGTGCAGGTGCTGCGTGCGGCCGATCTGACGACGGGGAACGTGTGGTTTGGCAACTCGCTGCGTGGCCTGGTGCGGGGAATGCCCGAACATGGCTGGGTTTTGTGAGTTTCGAACAGCCTTACATTGCCCCTGCGCGGCGTATCGGCTAACCATCGCCCCTTGTAGCGCGTGAGGTTTTAAAATGCTGCGCAGACTGTATGATTGGGTACTTCGCCTTGCCGAGCACCCGCGCGCGTTATGGGCGCTGGCTGTGGTTTCGTTCGTCGAGAGTTCGTTTTTTCCGATCCCGCCCGATGCAATGTTGCTGCCGATGGTGCTGGCGCAGCGGGCGAAGGCCTGGCTGATTGCCGGTGTGTGTACGATCGCGTCAGTCGCAGGCGGATTTTTGGGCTATGCGATCGGTTATTATTTGTTCGAGACGGCGGGCAAATGGGTGATCGATCTTTATGGTTTGCAGCAGGGGTTTGCCGACTATCAGGCGCAATTCAACGAATGGGGGCTTTGGATCATTCTGATAAAAGGCCTGACGCCGATCCCGTATAAAATTGTCACCATCGCCAGCGGTGCGGCGCATTTCGATTTGCTGACTTTCGGTCTGGCGTCGATCGTGACGCGCGGGGCGCGGTTTTATCTGGTCGCCGGTTTACTCTACTACTTCGGGGAACCCATACGTGGCTTCGTCGAAAGGCATTTGACGCTGGTGACGACGGGGTTTGTGGTGTTTGTAGTCGCCGGGTTTGTGGCGGTGGCGTATTTGTGAGGGATTCGATCCTTGCAATGCGCCAACAAGGCGTAGATTTGGCTTCTATTCATACCAGAGCACATCACTGCGAATTGGAGTCGCGGGCCGATTCAGATTCAACACGAAGGCACAAAGGACGCGAAGAAATCACGAAGAGAAGGCCCCATGGACGCTGTGCGCCCGAAAAACAGACAGGCAATGGGCCGGCGGACCAAGCGGCGGTTGGGGCGCTTGACACTGCGTTCTGTCCCCCCATCCCCTGCAGCCCGCCTTCGCCAAGAGGCTTCGGCGGGGGAAGTGGCGCGTTGGGTGGCGTCAGATGCGGATTATGCCTTCCAGATATGGTGACACTTTACCTTTGATGAGGACACGTTCGCCCTGTTCTTCGCAGATCAAGGTGCCGCCTCTGCTACTCAGTTGACGGGCGGTGAGTTTGGCTTTGCCCAGGCGCTTGGCCCAGAAGGGCACCAGGGCCGCGTGCGCCGAACCGGTGACGGGGTCTTCGGCGATGCCTTTGCCGGGAACGAAAAAGCGGGAGACGAAATCGATACCGGTGTCGCTGCCAGGGGCCGTGATGATGAGGCCATCTTCCTCGAACTCCTCGAGGGCGTCGGCGAGGATGCCGTCGGATTCGGCTTCGAGTATTTCGTCGGCTGACCCGAAGACGGCAATGGCGTAGTTTGCTTTGAAAACCTCAAGCGGCGTGATGTCGAGTGCTTCTTCGAGGGCTTCAAGGAAGTCTTCGGCTTCGGGGTGCGGTTCAGCACGATAGGCGGGCAGCGCCATGTGGAACATGCCACCTTCGCCGCGATCAACGGTCAAGACGCCGCTTTGGGTCGAGAAGTTCACGCGGTTGAGCTTCGGCTCAAGATGGGTGAGCACAACATAGGCGCTGGCCAAGGTGGCGTGGCCACAGAGCGAGACCTCGACGGTGGGAGTGAACCAGCGCAGATGATAGTGGCCGGCGCCCTTGCCCGTTTCGGGCACGAAGAACGCCGTCTCCGACAGATTGTTTTCGGCGGCGATGGCTTGCATTGTTTCATCGCTGAGCCAGGTGGTGAGCGGAATAACTGCTGCGGGGTTGCCTTCGAAGGGTTTGTCGGCAAAGGCATCGACATGCCAGAGTTTGAGTTCCATGACTATTCCTCCGTGAACTGACGAATGGTGTGGGCGTGGTTGAGAGGGCCGTGACCCTGCCCCAGGCCCGGTGCGGTTTCGATAGCGTGGCGGACATAGGCGCGCGCGCGGGAGATCGAATCGATTGCGTTCATGGCTTGAGCCAATCCTGTCGCGATGGCGGATGCAAGCGTGCAGCCGGTGCCGTGGGTGTGGCGCGTTGCGATGCGTTTGGAGTGCCACTCCTGCGTGCCTTCGCGGCCGGCGTAAATGTCGATGATGTCGTCGCCGGCCAAGTGCCCGCCCTTCAGCAGAACGGCACTCGGGCCGAGGTCGAGCAGGTGTTTGACGGCTTCACGCATGGCCTGCGGGGTTTCGATGGTGCGGCCGGTGAGAGCTTCGGCTTCTGGAAGGTTTGGAGTGATCAATGTGGCACGCGGCAAAACTATGCGCCTGAGCGTGCCGACGGCGTCATCGGTCAGCAGCGACGCACCGCCCTTGGCCACCATCACAGGATCAACGATCAAGGGAATCGATGCGTGAAGTGAGAGTGCCGCCATCGTTGTTTCGATCACGGGCGTTGAGGCCAGCATGCCGGTTTTAATGACGTCAGCACCAAGGTCTTCGAGCACGGATGCGATCTGGGCGCTGAGGATGTCGAGGGGAATGGCGTGAATTCCGGTTACGCCTTTGGTGTTTTGCACTGTCACTGCCGTGACTGCGGTGGCGGCGTAACCACCGAGGGCGGTGACCGTTTTGATGTCGGCCTGAATGCCAGCGCCGCCGCCGGAGTCTGATCCGGCAATGATGAGGACGCGGCCGCGCATGAGGGTCGGTTGCATGCGCCGACTATAGCAGATTTTTGTGTTCAGGCGGCGCAGGCTTTTTCGATGACACGGACGATGTCGCCTACGACGATCTTGATAAGCTTCTCGTCGTCGCATTCGCCCATGACGCGGATGAGGGGTTCGGTGCCGGATTTGCGGATGAGCAGGCGGCCGGATTTGCCCAGACGGGCTTCGCCGGCCTGGATGGCGCTGGCGACGTCCTGGGACTCGAGGGGTTTGGCGCCGGGACGGAAGCGGACGTTCTTGAGGATTTGCGGCATGGGCTCAAACAAATGGGCGGCTTGGCTGGTGCGCTGGCCGGACTCGGCAATCACCGACAGTACCTGCAAAGCGGCAATCAAGCCGTCGCCGGTGGTCGAGAAATCGCTGAGAACCAGATGTCCCGATTGCTCGCCGCCGACGTTGAAGCCACGCTCACGCATATGTTCGACAACATAGCGGTCGCCTACGGCGGTGCGGGCGAGTTGAAGGTTCATGGCGTTGAGATAGCGTTCAAGCCCCAGGTTCGACATGACGGTCGCCACGACGCCGCCGCCCTTGAGCGTTCCTGCTTTCGACCACGAGCGTGCGATCAGCGCCAGAATTTGATCGCCGTCGATGATGTGGCCCTTTTCGTCGGCGATGACAACGCGGTCGGCGTCGCCGTCAAGCGAGATGCCCAGATCGGCACGGCTTTCCTTGACGCGGTTGCACATGGCAACCGGTGCGGTCGAACCGCAGTCGCGATTGATGTTGAAGCCATTGGGCTCAACACCCATCTTGATGACTTCGGCGCCGAGTTCCCACAAGACTTCCGGGGCCACCTGATAAGCCGCACCGTGGGCGCAATCGATGACGACGCGCAGACCTTCCAGGCTTTGCATCTTGGGGAAGGTGCGCTTGGCGAACTCGATGTAGCGGGCTTGTGCGTCATCGATGCGTTTGGCGCGTCCGAGCTTGTTGGGCTCAGCCAGGCCGTCCTGCAGGCCACCGTCCATCATCGCTTCTATTTCGGTTTCGACCTGATCGGAGAGTTTATAGCCGTCAGGGCCGAAGAGTTTGATGCCGTTGTCTTCGTAGAGGTTGTGCGAGGCTGAAATCATCACGCCCAAATCGGCACGCAATGAACGCGTGAGCATGGCAACCGCCGGGGTCGGCAATGGGCCGAACTGGAAGACGTCCATGCCGACTGAGGTGAAGCCCGCGACGAGGGCGGTTTCGATCATGTAGCCCGACAGGCGTGTGTCCTTACCGATCACCACGCGGTGGCGATGGTCACCGCGGGTGAAGCGCCGGCCAGCTGCCATGCCCACACGCAGCGCAGTCTCTGCCGTCATCGGCGCTGAGTTCGCCTTGCCGCGAATGCCGTCGGTTCCGAAATATTTGCGACTCATACCTTGCCCCAACCAATGATTTTGGCTTTGTGTTTGACCGGGAAATTAGCACAACTTGCTGAAGAATGGCGAAATCGACGCCGGCGGTTTTTAAGGCCTTGTTAAGTCTGAAGCGCCAGCCAAACGGCGAGTGCATGTTTCAAAGCTGTAACATCGTGCGTTCGAATGAAATCGGCGCCTTGGGAAGCGGCGAAAAGCTCGGCAGCCAGAGTTGCAGGGCCTGACCCGCCGGTCTCGACGCTGGCCAGTTTTCGAACAAAAGATTTTCGGCTTACGGAGATCAGGACCGGCAGGCTGTAGCGATGCTTGAGCTTGGCGATGCCGCGCAGAACGGTCAGCGAAACCTCGGGGTTGGTGCCCAGGAAAAATCCCATTCCTGGATCGATCACCAAACGGTCACGCTTGATGCCTGCGGCTTCGAGTGCGTTCAGGCGATCATCAAAGAAGCGAAACAGCCGGTCAAAGATCGTGTCTGGGTCCGTCGCAATCCGCTCTGCGCGGCCACGCACTGCTACATTGTGCATGACGACGAGGCGCGCGTTGGAGGCTGCCAGTTCGCCATAGAGTGATGGATCGGGAAAGCCCTGGATGTCGTTGAGCCAGCCAATGCCCTGGGTGAGTGCCCAGCGCTGGGTTGCAATTGAAAATGTATCTATTGAGAGCTTGGTGCGATCAGTGATTGCTTCGACCATGGGTGACAGGCGCTTGATCTCTTCGGCCCAGGGAACAGTTTGCGCATCCGGGTTGGATGCGGCCGCGCCAACGTCAAGGACGTCGGCGCCATCCGCAAGCAGTTTGCGAGCGTGTGATATCGCTGCTTGGGGCGCCAGGTAATTTCCGCCGTCCGAAAATGAATCGGCGGTGATATTGACAATGCCGAAAATGGGTGGAGGCATCGTCAATTTCTGGTGTCTAGGCGCTGGGCTGTGGCTCGGGGTTCATCCCCGGGTCTGGACCGCGTGGACGGCCCGATGACGGCACCGATGACGGCGGGGGCATTGGTGTCTGCGGTTCTTCGGGTGGGATTTCACGGACAATTTTTTCGCCGCGCATCAGTCTTGCGATGTCGTCACCGGACAGCGTTTCCAACTCGAGCAGTGCCTGGGCAATCGTGTGCAAATCGGCAATGCGGTCCGTCAAAATCGAGCGCGCCTTTTCATAGGCTTCATTGACCAGCCTCTTGGTCTCTTCGTCGATAATTTGAGCTGTTGCTTCCGAGACATTTTGAGTGCGGGTCACGGAATGACCGAGAAAAACCTCGTCCTCATTCTGCGCATACATCAGGGGGCCAAGCTTCTCGCTCATGCCCCATTTGGTGACCATGGCGCGCGCAAGACCCGTTGCCATTTGGATGTCACCCGAAGCGCCGGACGTGACTTTGTCGTAGCCTAGGATGATTTCTTCAGCGACCCGACCGCCCATTGCAACGGCCAAATTCGCATACATTTTATCACGGGCGTAGGAGTAGCTGTCACGCTCAGGCAGGCGCATCACCATGCCCAGGGCGCGCCCGCGGGGGATGATTGTCGCCTTGTGAATTGGATCGGAGGCGGGACAATGGATGGCGACAAGCGCGTGTCCGGCTTCATGGTAGGCGGTTTTGCGCTTTTCGTCTTCGGTTATGACCATAGACTTGCGCTCGGCCCCCATCATCACCTTGTCCTTGGCTTCTTCGAATTCGCGGTGGGTGACCATGCGCTTGTTCCGGCGCGCAGCGAGAAGGGCCGCCTCATTGACAAGGTTTGCAAGGTCGGCGCCTGAGAAGCCCGGCGTTCCACGCGCGATGACGTTTGGATTCACGTCCGGTGCCAGCGGTACTTTCTTCATGTGCACTTTGAGTATCTTCTCGCGGCCCAATATATCCGGATTTGGTACATGGATCTGGCGGTCGAACCGGCCTGGACGCAACAGTGCCGGATCCAAAACGTCGGGGCGGTTGGTGGCGGCGATCAGGATCACGCCTTCGTTGGTTTCGAAGCCGTCCATTTCAACCAGCAACTGGTTCAGCGTTTGCTCGCGTTCGTCGTTGCCACCGCCGAGGCCGGCACCACGATGGCGGCCGACGGCGTCGATTTCGTCGATGAAGATGATGCAAGGTGCGTTCTTTTTTGCCTGCTCGAACATGTCGCGGACGCGGCTGGCGCCGACACCAACGAACATTTCGACAAAGTCGGAGCCTGAAATCGTGAAGAACGGCACATTGGCTTCGCCGGCGATGGCGCGCGCCAGTAGTGTTTTACCGGTGCCGGGAGGACCGATCAGCAACGCGCCCTTCGGGATCTTGCCACCCAGGCGTTGAAACTTTTGCGGGTCACGGAGGAACTCGACAATTTCCTGCAAGTCTTCTTTTGCCTCGTCGATGCCTGCGACGTCATCGAAGGTCACGCGGCCATGGCGTTCAGTGAGCAACTTGGCGCGGCTTTTGCCGAAGCCCATCGCCCGGCCACTGCCGGATTGCATCTGGCGCATGAAGAAGATCCAAACAGCGACCAGCAACAACATCGGGAACCAGTTGATGAGCACCGACAACAACGTCGTTTGCTCGCCGTCATTCTCATCGATTTTTACGGTCACTTGCTTGGAGTTGACAAGTTCCGTGGTGATGCCGCTTGGGTCTTTGGGGGCAGTGGAGGAAAATGACTTTCCGGTATCCCGGTATTTTCCCGTGACCTTGCTGCCTTGGAAAATGATTTGATCGATCTTGCCGCTTCGTGCGTCTTCGACGACTTGAGAAATAGGAATTTCGGCCGCCACGGGGGCTTGCGTGCGGTCTGTGAGCAAGTTCACCAGCGCCAGGACCAGCAAGCCAATGATGATCCAAACGACAATGTTTCGAATGTTGTTTTGATTGCCGAACATAAAGTCCCTTATTTTTTGCGTCGCTTGACTGGGGGCAGCCACTGAAGGCGCCTTAGTTCACTGAAATAGGTGCGAAGGTGAGCTTTCGCCAGTCCTAACTTAGCAGGAGATGGTTCACAGGTGCTTGCGGTGCCGATTTTCGCAGGAAAAATGTGTTTACTTGAGGCCAATGAACCGGGCTGACGCCCTAATTTCTTTATGAAAATTTAGAAATGGAGCGGAAACGAGTCGACTGCCCTGCCAAACGCCCGGCAGAGCTGAGGCAATACGCCGGGGCTCCAGTGCCGGTAGCGTGGCTTTGGGACCCGCCATTTTGACTCCGGCCGCACCGAGTGCCCGCACTTCGAATGTGGTGGTTCCTTGCGCTTTTGGAATGGTAATCTCAACTCGCCGGTCCCACAGACCTGTTTGTCCGGAAGTGAGACTAAGCGACGGGTTTTCAATCAGCAATGCGGGCTCCTCGCGGGTGACGAGCACAATTCCGGGGGCGCGTCGCACCAGCCTGCATCCGCCCAGGGTTCGCCCCATCGCTTTGGGCTTTGGAGATGTCAACCAGGTTAGTGCTGCTTGCAATTGATCGAAACGAGGGGGGTAGGCTGCGCCGCCGGTCACCTGGATGAGGCGAGAAAATGCGCGCAGTGCAATCTCATCAGGTGCGGTCGAAAATTGTTCGACGGCGACAAGGCCATAGCCCCACGCCGTAATCTCGACGGCAGCGCCGATGAGTTGCGCTGTTTGGACTTCGATGGCGTCTCGCGCCCGGCGCAGATTTGCTGCGGCGGCAGCGATACGATCTTGCGTAATTCCCGCATCGGCGAGCGCTGGTCCCAGTGCCCGGATCTGAACGCGAGCGAAGCGGTCGTTGTGATTGCTGGGGTCTTCAATCCATTCCTGCCCCCGTGCCTTTAGCGTTGCGATCAATCTGGCATGAGAAAACGTAAGGAGCGGCCTTGCAATTTGGAGGTGGCGCATGCCGGGCAATGGAAAGGGTGCGGTGCCAGCCATCCCAGACAGTCCATCCAGTCCGCTGCCTCGTGCCAGCCGCAGCAAGAATGTCTCGGCTTGATCGTCGCGCGTGTGGCCTGTCAGCAGTGTGCCGACGCCCTGCTTCGACAGCCACGCAGCGAACAATCGGTACCTCGCATCACGGGCGTGGGCTTGAATGTTTTGTGATGGCTTTTGGCCCTGCCACTTCAGGGTTTTGTGTGGGACTGAATGGGTTTTCGCCCAGCCCGCCACGCGATCAGCCTCGCTTGCGGATTCCCTGCGCAGGCCGTGATCGACAGTCAACGCAAACGGCGGCGGCATGTCCTTCTCGTGGCACCAGCCGGCCGCCAACAGCATGAGTGCGAGCGAATCAGCCCCGCCTGACACCGCAATCGCAAATGGCGCGCGGATATCCAGTCTGGCGAGCGCCTCGGCAAATTCGGCTGCAGCAATGGGCTGGAGCTCTGCCGAACTAGGCGCATTTGGCTTCGGCAGCGCGCCTTGCCGCGCGGTCGAGGACCGTTTTGCTGGCGTTCGGATATTTGGCTTTGATCGCGCCAAGGGTGGTGCAGCTTTCTTTCTTTTGCCCAAGCTCCATCAGCGATAGGCCCAATTTGAGCATAGCGTCCGGGGCTTTGGCTGTCTTGGAATAGCGCTTCAGCACGTCGGCAAATGACTTCGCCGCGCCCTGATAGTCCTTTTGCGTGAAGGCAATGTCGCCCACCCAGTATTGGGCAGGGCCCGCCAGCTCGTCCTTCGGGTTTGTCGCGACAAAACCGCGAAATGCGGATTGAGCTTCGCTGTACTGTGCCCGTGTCAGCAATTCCATGGCGGCGTCATATTGCTGGCGCGGCGTTGGACCTATGGATGAGTAATCATCAACTGCGGCAGATGGAACTGACCCCAAGGATCCCGGTGGTTGAGCGCCTTGATTGCTGCCGCCGCTGAAACCTGATGCAGGTTTCGCGTTGCTTAGCGGCTTCGGCGCGGGGCCTGCGTTTACTGGTAACGGCGAGGCTGGTGCGCCGCCTTCAAGTGCGCCCAATCGATACGCGGTTTCCTTGCGCGACAGTTCAAGCTGTTCGTTCATTTGCTTGAGTTGGAAAGCCAGTGTTTCGACCTGGCCGCGAAGTTCACGCAAAGATTGCTCCAGATCATTGAGACGTGCGCCGCTGGCAGCACCCGTGCCCACGGGCGCGCCAGCGTTGCCGCCAGTGTTGGCCGGCGGGCTGCCTTTGTATACTTCGTATTGGAGTTCCCGCAGATCGCGCTCGACCCGGTCAAGCTTGTCGGAGACGTCGCCTAGGTCTTCGGCATGCAGGGCCCGCGGATTGAAATTTGCCGCAACCAAGCCTGCCAGAGCGGCCAAGAAAAAAACGCTGGTGCGAATGCTTGCGATCATAGGCGAAGTCTCCACTCACGTTACTTGCAGGCTTTACAGTCCCGGCGAAGAGGTTGTGATCGCCCGAATGGATGACGAAATTGAGGCAGAGCGCGGAAAATTAAAAGGGGGGCAGTTTGCCCCCCGAAAAAGCCCGGAAAACGCGGGATTAAGAACCAGCGCCGCTGGAGATGACCGAATAGCCACGACGATTTTGTTGCCAACAGCTGTCATCGGACTCTGCGCAGACCGGGCGTTCCTTGCCATAGCTCTTGGATTGCAGGCGCGCGGCGTCGATGCCCAGGCTCACCAAATACTCTTTCAGTGCATAGCCACGACGGTCGCCAAGCGCCAGATTGTATTCGCGCGTGCCGCGCTCATCGCAATGACCTTCGACGAGGAGACGTACCGATGGGTATTTTTGCAGCCATGCCGCCTGCTTTGCCAAAACAGATTGGGCATCGGCGCGAATGGAGTGCTGATCGACGTCGAAAAATACGGTGTCCCCGACATTGACTCGGAAGTCATCTGCCGAACCGGGTTTGATGCTGGAAGCGGACGGCTGAGTGGTTGAGACGGCAGGCGCTTCTTTCTCCGACGACGAACATGCGGCAAGACTTGCGGCCAGGGCTACAATGCACACAATTTTGAACGGACTTGTTACACGAAACATTCGGCAAACTCCCTCACCCGACGCGGCACCCCAACGATACCCGAAAGACCGTTACACTTTGCCCTTATGCAGCGCGCATAGGCAAGTGGTGGAATGTTAATTCTGCAGCGACTCTTATCCCTAATTCAGCATAAATCTACGTGATGGTTATCGCATTTCTCAGCGATTTAAAGGCGACCAGGCGGGGTCCGACGCCTCGCCGGGCGTTATGACCTTCCGCAAATTTTGTCCCGTCAAGTCGACAGACCAAATTGACGAGTTGCCGCTGACGTTTCCGCGACCAGCAGTTGTACGGGTGAAAAGTATCACGCGGCCGTTGGGCGACCAGGTTGGACCTTCATCGGCAAAACTGGTGGTAACAATTCTTTCCCCTTGGCCATCCGGGCGCATGACCCCAATCGAGAAGGTTTGGCCAGATTGCCGCGTAAATGCAATCAAGTCTCCGCGTGGGCTCCATACTGGCGTGGTGTATCGGCCTTGGCCGAACGAGATGCGCTGTTGGCCTGATCCGTCCGCACCCATGACGTAGAGTTGAGGCGAACCACCCCGGTCAGAGTTGTAGACAATGCGCGAACCGTCGGGTGCGAAAGATGGAGACGTATCAATGCCGGGGTCGCTGGTCAGGCGCACGGGTCTGCGTGAGCGCAGGTCGACCACGTAGACATCAATGTTGTTGTCGCGAGAATACGAAAAGACCACGCGATTGCCATCCGGTGCAAACCGCGGTGCGAATGTCATGCCGGAATACTGGCCGATGACTTCGCGTTGACCCGTCTGCAGATCGAAGATGAACACCGAGGGTATCGCACGCTCGTACGACATATAGGTGATGGCTTGCATGGTGGGTGAAAAGCGCGGGGACAAGACGATGTAGTCGCCCGAGGTCAGGAAGCTTGGGTTTGCACCGTCCTGGTCCATGATCGACAGGCGATAACGGCGTTTGATTTTTGGTCCCGATTCCGAGATGAAAACCACGCGGGTATCGAAATAGCCTTTCTCTCCCGTCAGACGTTCATAAATTGCGTCGGCAACGAGATGACCCAGACGGCGCCAGTTTTCCGGCGTCGTTTTGAAACTCATGCCGACGACCTGCTTCTCGCCAAAAATATCCCAAAGGCGGAAATCGACCTGCAGCTGTCCGTCAGCAAGCTGGGTGGCCTGGCCGGTGACCAAGCCCTCGGCTTTGATGATGCGCCAATCGCCAAAACGCGGGATGGCACTGAAACTTGAAACTTTCTCAATGTAAGACTTTGGATCCAGCGGCAGGAACAGACCGGAGCGTTCCAAGTCTCCGCGGACGACGGCCGACACTTGAGCGGCTGTTTGCTGGTCGCGCGGACTTGACGCTGTAAAGTCCGTGATCGCGATCGGGATCGGCTGAATGACGCCTTCATCCAGTTTGATTTGCAGCGCAGCGAAGGCGGGTGTGGTCGCCATTGTCAGAGCCAGGGCAACTGCGCCCAGAACACTTCGTGTCATCGCGTGCAAACTCTTCATTGTCATCCTCATCGTCAGTCCTAATAGCCCGACATTTTCGTCGGGTCGAATGTAATGGTAATTTCGTTCCAGGAGGCAAATTTCTCAGCCGGCAACTGAAACGGGCTGCAGATGTGCACTGCCCGCTTGGCGGAGTCCACTGCCGCCCGGAAGTGGGGGTCGGCCATCCCGCCCTGATCGATCAATTCCGGCTCTGCGGCGACTGTGCCATCGGGATTCAAGAAAATCCGGACGCGGAATACCAAGGCCGCCGGATCGGGGGCGCCAACGGGCACGTTCCAGCACTTGCGCAGCTGGCTTTTGAAGGCGTCGATTTCGCTTGCGGTCATGGCCGACTGCGCGCCAGCGCCAGTGGTTGAGCGCTTGGATTGCGGCGGGGAAGGTTGCGACTTGCTCTCGGCTTTCGGCGTCTGCTTTTCGATTTTGTCGACGAGATTTGTGATCTTGTCGATGTCGAAATCTTCATTCTTCTTTTCAGGTTTTGGTTTTGCGCGTGGTGCAGCCATGGCAAAGCGCGGCTGCGGGACTGGCTTAATGTCTTCCGGCGGCGGCTCGGTTTTATCTTCTTCGAGAGCTAGTTCGTCTTCGGGAGGTGGTGGCGGCGGCTCGGTGCTTGGCTGGAATTGAGGTTCGGGCGGTTCGGGTATTGGCAAGGCTTGCTGCTCTGGCGGCGGCTCAGGGGCTTGCTCTTGCGGCGTCACATTTGTTTGATCCGCAACTTCAAGATCAACTGGAACGATGTCTGACGGCAGCGCTATCGGCGGTGACAGGCTTGGCCAGATGAAGAATGCAGCCGCCAGCGCTGCGGCGTGAAACACAGCCGACAGCACAGCCGCGCCCCACAGCGAGTGTGACTCCGGTGTGTTATTGCTGCTTCTTGGCTGGGCCACGAGGAGGCTCTGTTACTAAACCAATTCGCTTGAAGCCGGCGGTGTTGAGTTCGCCCATTACGCGCATGACTGTTCCATAGTCGACTGACTTGTCGCCGCGCACGAACACGCGCTGATCGTAACCGTTCTTTGCAATTGCGGTTAGGCGCGGAACCAGTTCTTCAACGGACACTTCAGTTTCCTGCAGAAACACTTTGCCAGCCCGGTCGATTGAGATTGTGAGCGGTTCCTTGTCTTGTTGCGACAAGAGCTTGGCTTTGGCCTTCGGCAGATCGACCGGCACGCCCGCCGTCAATAACGGCGCTGTCACCATGAAGATGATCAACAGCACCAACATCACATCGACCATCGGCGTAATGTTGATGTCCGAGTTGGGACGCATGCGATTGCGTGACATGCGGTTTGAAGAGTGGATGAGGCCCGCCATCAGCGCGCTTTCTCGTCGAGTTGGCGGGACAGGATGGCGGCGAATTCCTCGGAGAATCCCTCAAGACGCGACGCGATGCGGTTTACGGATGTCGACAAATGATTGTAGCCGATGGAGGCCGGAATGGCGGCAACCAGGCCCATCGCGGTTGCAAACAAGGCTTCGGCAATGCCTGGCGCCACCACGGCGAGCGACGTGTCTTGACTTGCAGCGATCTGGCTGAAGGAGTTCATGATGCCCCACACTGTGCCGAACAAGCCAATGAAGGTCGCGTTGACGCCGACGGTCGCCAGAAATCCGAGCGAAGATTCGAGACGCGTCAGTTCCCGTCCGATCGTCACGTTCATGACCTTGGCTATTCGATCTTTGACGCTCGGCAGCAGACCGCTCGACACCGGGCCTGCCTCGAAGGATCGTTTCCATTCGCGCATGGCCGAGACAAAAACGTGGGCCATCGGGTGATGGTCGTGCTTGGTCTGCAGGGTGGCGTAAACGTCGTCGAGCGAGCGGCCCGACCAGAAAAGCTGTTCGAATTTCTCCGCTTGCGCACGCACAGTTGTCAGCCGGATCCATTTGCCCAGGATGATCGCCCACGACCAGAACGATGCCAATAGTAGAATTCCCATGACGCCTTTGACGACGATGTCGGCCTTCATGAACATGGCGAGGGGCGACATGTCGATTTCAGTGCCGGTGGGCTCGGTGCCGCCGGTGCGGGTGATTTCGATGGGATCGAGAGGAACGGCCGATGGCGGGGCGTCGAGGGGGGCAGGAGCGGGCTGTTGAACGCTGTTGGCGAAATCGAGGAGCGAGTCAGCCGACATTGCAAGCGCGTGAAAAACCGCTTGCGCGTCTTGAGCAAATGCCAGCGCTGAAAACTCCATCGATCTTCCTTCCCCTCATGCTGAAGTGCACCTGCCCATCCCTCAAGGTCTTGCATTGATTGAGGAAATTCGCGCGACTGAACCAGTCTAACGTGTCGAAAATTGGGCTGACCCAAGGCACCGCTGCCGCAGGTCTCAAGACTTCCCTAACCCGAAAGAGCGCCAGCGCCAAGGGCAGAGGCGCAAATGACAAAGACTTTAGAGTGAGTTACACGGAAAACTTGCAGCGGCTCAGCGCATTCGCGTGTTGTTGATTTACCAAGTGAGGGCGTTATGGAAAACCTTTGGACCTGCAGGATAATCTGGACAAAGCTGATTTGCGGACTGACATTTCTGTCTTTAACCCAGGCTCTCGCCTCGCAAGCGATAGTTCCACTCCCGCTCAGTTCGCTCGCCGGCGCATGGTCCTTCGATGGCTCCTGCGCCAGCGGCGACGGGATGGTCCTCAAAGCCGACGGCAAGGCGAGCTACGACGAATGGGGTGACGGCCTTTGGGCCCTTGCCGACAGCGGGAAACGCCTCGTTCTTATCGTCGAAGACATCAGCGAGGAAGCCCACCGCCACAAGGCTGCAACGCTGGTGGAATTCAAAATCACTAGAGGATTAGGCGGCACATTGGCGCTGACGCGGCTTTCAGATAACGCAAAAATCAATGCGATGAAGTGCAAGCCAAATTAACGCGACGAGTGTCTTCGACCCCCAGCTAAAATATAGCGTCCCCAAGTCTTCTGAAGTCCCCGATCCCCTGCAGCAGCGAAGTGCTGCGCAGGGACTTCCCCCGCAAGCGGAGGAAGAAACAAGTTTTGTGTCTGCCCCCGCTTGCGGGGGAAGTGGCTGCGCCGCGTTAGCGGCTGCAGACGATGGGGGGACGTGGCGCGGCGACTGCCCCCCATCCCCTGCAGCAGCAAGAGCTGCGCAGGGACTTCCCCCGCTTGCGGGGGCAGATGCAAACTTGGCCGCTTGGGATTTTTTAGGCCGTGAGTTTCGCCATTGTGGCTTCGGACATTTCGAAGTTGGCGAAGACGTTTTGGACATCGTCGTGGTCTTCGAGTGCATCCAGGAGTTTGAGTAGTGTTTCGGCGGCGTCGCCTTCGACGGGTACTGTGGTTTGTGGACGCCAGACGAGTTTCGCACCCGTTGCGGGGCCGAAGCGCTTTTCGAGAGCTTCGCGAACTTCGTTCAGATTATCGGGGACGCAGTAGAGATCATGCACCTGGTTGGTCGACTGACAGTCGTCGGCGCCCGCTTCGATGGCAGCATCAAGCATGGCATCGGCGTTTGCTTTGGCGGCAGGAAATTGGACTTGGCCTAAGCGGTCGAACATGTAGGCGACTGTTTCGCCCATTTGACCGCCAAATTTCGAGAACAGCGCGCGCACGTCGCTGCCGGTGCGATTGCGGTTGTCAGTCAGCGCTTCAACGATGAGCGAGATTCCACCGGGTCCGCGGCCCTCGTAGCGGACATCTTCGTAGTTCGCCGCGTCTGCGCCCTGGGCTTTCTTGATCGCCCGTTCAATGGAATCTTTGGGCATATTCTCTTTGCGGGCAGCAATGATGGCGGCGCGCAGCTTGGCGTTCTTTTCAGGATCGGGCAGTCCCGCTTTGGCTGCAACAGTGATTTCGCGGCCAAGCTTTGAAAATATCTTGGAGCGCTTTGCATCCTGCGCCCCTTTGCGGAACATGATGTTTTTGAATTGACTATGGCCGGCCATGGGTCGGGATCTTACGCCGTTCGAGTTTTTCGGTGGTTTCGGCCGCAGATAAACCCCAATCCGGGGGCCGGAGGCAAGAGGGCTTATTCCGGCCTGATCGTACCTCTGGCACTGTTGACCCGGATGCGGGCCACTCCTTTTCTGTGGCTCAAACCGTCTACGTACAGCGTGTAGGGGAACGTCAGCAGCAGACCGCGCCTTGGATCGTAGGACGCCGTGAGGCGCAGAAAATCGATTGATTCAAACCCCAAATTCGATTTGTCACCGACCAGGCGGCACATGCGGTTGCCTTGCTCGTCCGTTTTGTTTTCGGCAAGAATGAGAAGCTGCATGCTGCAACAGACCGGCTCGCTGCCGGTGTCAATCAGGGCAATACGGACAGCACCGTTGCCGAACACTTTCGTGTTCTTTTCCCAGGGTTCTGCAAGCGATTGGGCGCTGGCGGCCCAGTCACAATCGCGCACTTCGACTGCAAGTGCTGAAATCGATGTTGCTGCGGTGATTGCTGTGGCTGCAAGCAAGGCCGTCAAACGCATAGGCTTTATCCTTGAAGGTTCATATTACGGGATGCAGGGCTCACTATCTCCAAGTTGCGCTGGCAACGCCAGAGGCGCTTGTCACTAAAATGGGCACTGGCCTGCTCAGAACAGATAGGGTACAAGACGCGATGATTCAGCCTCGTTCCACACGCATCATCGGAATCGACCCAGGCCTGCGGCGCACCGGCTGGGGAGTGATTGAGATTTGCGGCTCGCGCCTGTCGTTTGTCGATTGCGGCGTGGTAACAACAGTCCTCACCGGAACGCTGGCTGAACGGCTTGTCGAACTTTATGATGGCATTGCCGCTATCATTGAACGGACAACGCCTGACGTGGCGGCGGTTGAGCAGACCTTTGTCAACAAGGACCCGGTCGCGACCTTGAAGCTTGGCCAGGCGCGGGCGATCGCGTTGCTGGTGCCGGCCCGAGCGGGGTTGCATGTGGCCGAGTATGCGCCCAATCAGGTGAAGAAGTCCGTTGTGGGTGTTGGTCATGCGGAGAAAGAACAGGTGCATGTGATGGTCAAGATGCTTTTGCCGCAGTCAAACGCGCAGAGCGCGGATGCGGCGGATGCGCTGGCGGTGGCGATCACGCATGCGCACATGGCCGAGACCACGGCGCGGATGGACGCGATGGTTGCGAGGGCGAGATGAAGAGTATTCACATGAAGAAAGGATTCTCACACGAAGAAACGAAGGGGCGAAGGCACAAAGAAGAGGATAGTATGACTCACGCGAAGGCGCGACGACGCGAAGGGAGCCTCTTCTTGCGCCGCAGGCGCGATGCAAATTCGAATGGCGCTTTGCGCCGATTGAACCACAACGCTTCGTTTCTTCGTATCTTCGTTGCTTCGTGTGAATCCCTTTCTTCCTTCTTTGCGCACTTGCGGCTTTGCGTGAATTCTTTTTACCGGGGAGACCGCGCATGATTGGGAAGCTGACGGGGATTATCGACGAGATTGGCGATGACTTTGCTGTGATTGACGTCGGAGGGGTCGGTTATATTGTGCATTGCGCGGCGCGGGTGTTGTCGAACCTGCCGCAAGCGGGGCAGCGCGCGTCGTTGTTTGTGGAAACGCAGATGCGTGAAGACGCGATCAAGTTGTTCGGTTTTAACTCCGGCGAAGAACGCGAGTGGTTCCGGTTACTGCAAACCGTGCAAGGTGTGGGAGCCAAGGTCGCATTGTCGATCTTGAGTACATTGCCGATACCGGATTTGGGCCAAGCCGTCGCGTTTGACGACAAGGGCCAGGTGGGCCGCGCGCCAGGCGTTGGGCCAAAGCTCGCCGCGCGCATTGTGGCCGAGCTCAAAGACAAGGCCGCCAAGATCTCGGCACCACTGCATGTCACCCGTGCCGACGGCACTGTCGTTGGCTTTGCCCGGCCTGCCGGTGTTGCCGCAGAAGCGGTGTCGGCACTGGTCAATCTTGGCTATTCTCAAACGCAGGCACATCAAGCCGTGGCCATTGTTGTGGCGCGGGAGAGTGGCGATTTGCCGTTGCAGGTGTTGATACGGGAAAGTTTGCGCGCCCTGTCGAGCGCAGCGTGAGTTGAGCGATGACCAAACCTAACCGCCTGGTGACAACCGAAACGCGCGAAGACGATGCAGGCGAGACTTCGCTGCGGCCGCTGACGCTGGCTGAGTTCATCGGACAGGATCAGGCGCGGGCCAATCTGAAAGTGTTCATCGATGCGGCGCGCGGGCGCAATGAGGCGCTGGATCATGTGCTGCTCGCGGGGCCGCCGGGACTTGGCAAAACGACGATGGCGCAGATCGTTGCCCGCGAACTTGGTGTCAGTTTCCGTTCTACCTCGGGGCCGGTGATTGCGCGGGCGGGCGATCTGGCGGCGATCCTGACCAATCTTCAGCCGCGCGACGTGTTGTTTATTGACGAGATTCATCGTCTGAATCCGGCGGTCGAGGAAATTCTGTATCCGGCAATGGAAGATTTTCAGCTTGATCTGATCATTGGCGAGGGACCCGCGGCGCGAACCGTGAAGATCGATTTGGCGCCCTTCACGCTGGTCGGAGCGACGACGCGGTCGGGCATGATCACCAAACCGCTGCGTGACCGTTTTGGTATTCCGTTGCGGCTGGAGTTTTACAAAGTTGACGATCTGATCGAGATCGTCAGCCGGGGCGCGCGCATTTTGCAACTCGCGCTGACGCCGGACGCGGCGCGCGAGATTGCGGCGCGCTCACGCGGGACGCCGCGCATTGCAGGGCGCTTGTTGCGGCGCATTCGCGATTTTGCGGCGGTTGCCAAGTTGGCGCGTGTTGATGCGCAGGCTGCCGATGAGGCGTTGACGCGGCTGGAAGTCGATAAGCGGGGACTTGATAATTTCGACCGGCGCTACCTGAAAATCATTATGGAGAATTATAACGGCGGGCCTGTTGGCGTCGAGACTCTTTCGGCGGCGCTGGGTGAGCCACGCGATGCGCTGGAGGAAATTATCGAACCGTTCCTGCTGCAAGAGGGTTTCGTACAACGAACGCCGCGCGGCCGGATGGCGGCAGCGATGGCCTATACGCATTTGGGATTGGTTGCGCCAAAAGCGATTGCGCAGCAGTCTTTGTTTGACGCGCCGCAGGATGGTGATGCGGATGTCTGACGTGGCGTCGATGGGGGCGACGATGGGGCGGTTCGACGGCAAGATGCATATCCTGCCGGTGCGCGTCTATTACGAAGACACCGACGTGTCCGGCATCGTCTATCATGCGAATTACCTGCGCTATATGGAGCGCGGACGGTCGGAGTTTTTGCGGCTTGCCGGTATTCATCACATGGTGATGCTGGAGAACGACGAGCCGATCGCGTGGACGATCCGGCGGATGGAAATCGACTATGCAAAGGCGGCGCGGCTGGATGAAGATCTGGAGGTGCACACGCGTTATCGCACGATGAGCGGCGCACGGCTTGGCGGCGAGCAATGGGTCAAGCGCGGCGGCGTCGATCTGGTGACGGCGAAAGTGGAGGCCGCAATCATCACCATGACAGGCAAGCCGCGGCGGATTCCTGAAGATGTGCGGGTGAAACTGGGGCCCTTTTTGGATTAGAACCACTGGCCGCTCCCCCACCCCTGCAGCAGCAAAGGGCTGCGCAGGTGCTGCCCCCGCTTGCGGGGGAAGTGGCTGCGCGGCGTTAGCCGCTGCAGACGATGGGGGCTGTGCCGGGAAGTTGCGCTGGTATAAGCTATTCCGGCATTGCCGGTTTTAGCCGGCCGCCCAGGCGTACGGGATCGATGCGTTTGGCCAAGCCTGTTGTGTCGTCGGTTTCGATGAAGGTGCCGCAGACGGTGGCAGGGCCTTGGGCCGGGTTGAAGCGGCCGGCGTTTATTTTGCGGACGAAGCGGCTGATGGGTTCGCTTTTTTCCATGCCAATGACGCTGTCATAGTCGGCGCAGGCGCCAGCGTCGGTTTGGTAGGCGGTGCCGCCGGGCAGGATTTGGGCGTCGGCGGTGGGCACGTGGCTGTGGGTGCCGATGACGAGGCTTGCCCTGCCGTCGCAATAATGACCCATCGCCATTTTTTCCGAGGTTGCTTCGGCGTGGATGTCGACGATGGCGGCGTCGCAGCCAAACCCCAAGCCGCAGCTTTCAAGTTCATGATCGACGGCGGCAAAGGGGTCGTCGAGCGCGTCCATGAAAACGCGGCCCATGGCGTTGATCACCAGAATATTTTTTCCCGACCGGGTTTCGTAGAGCCCGACGCCGCGGCCGGGCGCGCCTTTGGGGTAGTTTACGGGGCGTAACAGACGGCGCTCGGAATCGAACACTTCAATCTTGTCGCGCTGGTCGAAGGCGTGGTTGCCGGTAGAAATGCAATCGACACCGGCATGAAAAAGGCCGATGCAAATTTCTTCGTTGATGCCGAAACCTCCGGCAGCGTTTTCACCGTTGACGATGACAAAATCTAGCGCCAGTTTCCGGCGCAATTCGGGGACGGCTTCAATCACGGCGACGCGCCCTGCCCGGCCCACTATGTCACCCAGAAACAATATTCTCATCCGGTGCCTTTCAATCGTTGGTGGCAGCCTAGCAGCTTCTAGGGTTCAGTCACAAACTTATGAATCCACGCTAAGACGCGGAAGTGCGCGCGCTTCCCCCCATCCCCTGCAGCCCACCTTCGCCAAGAGGCTTCGGTGGGCGCGGGGTCTTCCCCCGCAAGCGGAGGAAGACACAAGAGTCTCTCATCTGCCCCCGCTTGCGGGGGAAGTGGCTGCGCCGCGTTAGCGGCTGCAGACGATGGGGGAAGGTGGCGCGCATATCGAAAATTCCGACCACTGGTATTCGCCTCGATACCGGATGCACATGAATGAGACAGAACACTAGGGCCTTTCAAAGCGGATCACGCGTGTTTCAGTGACCACTGCGTCCAAGGGTTCGTCTGTTGCCCCACGCGGCAGCTCGTCGACCGCCTGCCCGTCATAGGCTATGCCGATGGCTTTGAGCGTGCGCCTGGCCCGATGCCAGCCTAGGTAGCGATCATAATAGCCGCCACCATAGCCCAGGCGGTAACCATGCCTGTCGAAGGCGAGCAGCGGCACGATGATGAGATCGGGACGGCATTCTTTTGCTTTTGCGTCTGGCTCGGGGATGTTGAAGCGGCCGACCACGAGCGGGTCGCCAGGCTTCCAACTGCGGAAGCTCATCTTCTTTCCCTCGGTGCGCGGCAGGCAGAGGGCGTGGCTTTGGTTGGCCAGCGCCACCATCAACGGGAATGGATCGACTTCACCGCGCACTGCGGCGTAGCCCGCGATGATTGCCCCTTTCATGAATACGAAGTCGCCCAGACAGCGGCGGGCGATCAGCAAAGCCGCTTTGGGGCCCGCTGTTTCGGCCGCACGGTCACGCTGAACGAGGCTTGTGTGGCGTAGTTCGGTCTTGGGGTTGGGGATGTTGGTCAAACTGGCTTCTGACAAAAACAAAAGTGGGCGGGACCGCCATGCCGTCGAACGCTCGAAACCTCACGGGCCTGCTTAAGCAGGTGGGCGCCATTTGTCCGGGGCCACGACCCCGGTCAGAGACAGCTCCCGATGAGGACTGGTTACGGCCCCTGGGTTCTTGGATCTAACGTGCGAGGCAGTGCCCGCCCATGCCTAAGGTAGGGCTAGCGGAGGCGCGCTGCAATGTCTTCCATGCGCCTGGCCGCCGAATCCAGCAGGCCTGAGAGCTTTTCTTCGGCAGCAGTGCTGCGGCTGCGCGGCTTTTGGCCGTTATCTTTCTCGAGGAATTCGCCTTTGTGGCCGGCAATTTGCTCCTCAAGGTCCTGAATACGTTCATTTGCGAGCTCAAACTCGTCAGCGAGCAGCAATGCCGCCATAAGGAGCAAATGCGGTTCGGCGGCCGCCTTAACCTCTTTCTTAACCTCGGCGACGCGCTGATCGATCTGCCTGGCGAGTTCGGTCAGATGCTGTTCTTCACCATCATCGCAGGCTAGCGCGTAGGTCTGATTGTTAACGGTGACGGTGATTTGGGACATGGCTTGATCCGTCTAGTGGGCGAGAACGGCACGAATTTCGCGGATCGCGCCTTCGAGGCGGCCAGCCACTTCATCAGTGAAGCCTTCAAGCTCAATTTTCTCGACGTTGAGCCTTGTGAGTTCGTCGGCGAGGCGGGCTCGATCTTCCTTGAGTGAGTTCAGTTCGCCTACGATTTCTTCGTCGAAAGGCGAGAGGGCGTGTCCATTGCCGCGCTTGGCCGCAACTTCGAGCCGCTCAAGAGCGGAATTGAACCGTGTGATGGCCGAATCAATCTTTTTCATACCGAATCTGTATACGCGAATTTGGGCTTAGCGGAATCTCTTAATTCCAAGCCTCCGGAACAAAGGCTGTGGAGCGGGCAAACGAATCACACTCATGGTTGCAGGGGTGCAGCCGCCAGTTCTGTCATCAAGGCATTCGTTTGCGCGGTGATGCGTCGGAGCATTTCGATGTCTGTGCGGGTGACGGTGATGAAAATTCCCAGTTTGCGCGACGGGGCGAGGATGACGTAGTTCATGAAGCCGCCACCGCCGCCGGTCTTTTGTATGACCCGCAAAGTGCCAAGGCGCATGTGCAGCCAGCCGAATCCGATGGCCTCGATGCGGCCGGCCATGTCCATGGCAATCAAGCGTTTCAGCTCGCTGCGGTTTACAATGGGGGCCAGTGAAGGCGCATCCACATTGAGCCGTGCGCGCATCCAGTGCGCCATATCTTGCGCGGTTGAGTAAACACCGGCAGTTGCCGCGGTTTCAAATGCGGGGGTGCAGGCGCGATCATCGGGCTGACCGCCGCTCATCAGGCGGGCGCATTGTTCCGCCGCCGGCGCCAGGGTCGTGTCGCGCAGCGACAGGGGCGCGGTCACGTGGGCCGAGAGCAGGGCTTCGTATCGTGTCCCTGTTTCCGCCACCAGGGCATCGCCCAGAAACATATAGGCGGCATTCGAGTATTGGGCGGTATGGCCCGGCGCGCGAAGCGGGCGAAGGCGTTCGAGCCAATGCCAACGCTCTCCCAGCGTGACTTGGGCGAGCGAGGAGGGCAGATCTCGAGGCAAGCCGCTGACGTGGGTTAGAAGATCGCGCAGCGTGATGGCGCGGGCGCGTCGAAATGCCGGGACCTTCCGGCCGGGCGGCGCGAATTGCTGCAAGGGGCGATCGAGGGCAAGGCGGTTATGCGCCACCAAGCCCGCCAGTATTTCTCCCGCCATGAGCTTGGAGAGCGAGTTGAGGCGCAAGAGCGACGTCGGAGTTGGCGCTGCGGCCCTGTCCGCTTTGGCCTGACCGAAGGCGGCAAAGTAAGAGCGTTCGCCATTCACGATGACGGCAACCATACCTGGCGCCCGCGCCTGGCGGAAGATGGTGGCGAGTTGCTGCACTTGTCGCTCCGGCATTGCCTCGTTGGCAAGAGACGGCGGCGTGAGCACAATTGCGAAAGCGCAGGCTTGGATGAGCTGTTTGATCATGTGCTCCTCGTGAAATTCATATGTAAAGCGCCCGGTGAAACGCTTGAGAGTATGAGTTGTCCGGTTTTTACGGCTGACGCGGAAAAATGGCAGTCGAGTTTGTACTTACCCCGATTTATCTGATAATTAAATAATTCTAGCGTTATTGACAAGATAGATTATAATAATATATACGTTATTTTATGATCACCCCCGCCGAACAATTGGACCGAAAATTGGCCGCTTTGAGGCCATTCCTTTCCACGCTTCGTCCAGAGCGTGGATGGCTGCGAGCCATCCGTCAGGCGCTCGGCATGACGACCGCACAGCTCGCCAAACGCCTCGACGTTTCCCAACCGCGCATCGTTGAGATTGAAAAAGGTGAGGCTGACCGGACCATCACGCTGAAAAGTCTGGAGCGCGCGGCAGAGGCGCTCGGCTGCCGGGTTGTCTATGTGTTGCTGCCGGAGCGTCCGCTGGCCGAGCGCCTTGACCGGCGTGCGCTCGAAGCGGCGGAGCGTCAACTCGTTGCGGTCGAACACACGATGTCGCTTGAAGATCAAGCCGTGGGGAACAAGAAGCTTCGTGGCAAGGCGCGCCGGCACCTCGCCAACGAACTTCTGCGCCGGCCCGCCCGGTTGTGGGACAGCCCGTGAGCGGCGAGGATGAGCATGCAACGCCACTTGCCCCCGCCGAACGCGAAGGCCTGATCCCATCGCACATCACGTTGCGCAGCGAACTTAACGAAGTTGAGCAAAGCAACATACTCACCGGGACGAGTTGGGCATTTTCCCGCAAACGCGATCCCTTCAACGAAGCGTTCCTTCGCGGTCTGCATCGGCGCATGTTCGACGAAGTCTGGCGGTGGGCGGGAGAGTACCGGACCACGGATCGCAATTTCGGCGTCGAATCGTGGCGAATCGCGACGGAAGTGCAGAGCGTGCTGAGCGACGTTCGTTATTGGATGGCAAACAAAACGTATTCATCAGATGAAATTGCCGTGCGTTATCACCACTCGCTGGTTAGCGTGCATCCGTTTGCCAACGGCAACGGTCGATGGTCACGCTTGGCCGCCGATCTTGCGATCGTAGCCTTGGGCCGGCCCGGATTCACCTGGGGCAGAAGCCGACTGCACGCGCCCAGCGACACGCGGCGGGCTTACATCGACGCGCTCAAGGCTGCCGACAACCATGACTTCGCGCCGCTCATCGCATTCGTGCGGTCATAGTGCAAAAGGCCGAGCTGCGTCGTCATTGGACACCTCCTCGGGCATAATGGTCCACCACTCGAACCGCACGGCTTGACTTTGATCGGGGCACTGCGAACCTCCGTGGCAAATCCACTCTGACCCCGTTTTTACAGTCAAATACGCCTTTTGCCTTGACGTTTTCTATCGCTTCGGCCACCACTTGAAAAGCGGGCTCATGCATTCCGGACTTGTTTTCGGCGAAGAGTTCCCGCAAATGTGGGGTGAGCAGCACCAGCGTCCCTCGAACGGCAAGGAAAAACAGAATGTTTTCACATATCATGATCGGCACCAACAATCTGGAGCGGGCCAAGGTGTTTTATGACGCCGTGCTCGGCACGTTGGGAGTTCCGCCATCGGTCGTTGATCGCCACCGCATTTTCTACCGGACGCCAACGGGCATTTTTTCGGTGTCGAAGGCGATCAATGGCGAGCCTGCAACGGTTGGCAACGGCAGCACCATCGGTTTTGCCTGCAACTCGCCGGCGCAGGCCGACGCGTGGCACGCGGCGGGCTTGGCCCATGGCGGAACCAATTGCGAAGACCCTCCGGGCGTGCGTGAAGGTGCGGCCAAACTCTATCTTGCCTATTTGCGCGATCCCGACGGCAACAAGATCTGCGGCCTGCACCGGATGGGCTGAGCGCCAGCGCGGCTGTGTGACGAGTGCTTGTACTACCGGCCAGAAATATGGCCTGAAACAACAACCCCCCACCATCGTCATGGCCGGGATTGTCCCGGCCAGCCAGTGCGCGCACTCCGGTGCGCGTGAGGGAAAATATTTCACCGCGAAGGCGCGAAGGTCGCGAAGTTTACTTTGACTCCTTCGCGCCTTCGCGGTGAATCAATTTTTCTGCCTCGCAGACGCGAGGCTGAGTAGCCGGGATCGGCACAAGTCCAAACGTTCGACCATTGTTATTGCCTTCGCTCACCAAGCCTTTCAAATCATTGCACCCTTCTCTCCCCATTTGCCGCAGAAATGTCTTGGGTTTGTGGGTTGACGGGGGGTTGGGGGGTCGGGCAATAGTCCGGCGCGCTTTTCCCCGGCTTGATGCTCGTGCTCGCCCCCTTGTTTGGGCGGGGTGATCTCTGCGGCGTCGGCCCAAAAATCGGACGCCCATGGCCATTTCAACCGCTTCTGCCGTTTCCCACCGCGACATGGCCAACGCTATCCGCGCGCTTGCGATTGATGCGGTGGAGGCGGCGAAATGCGGGCATCCGGGCATGCCGATGGGCATGGCCGATGTGGCGACGGTGCTGTTTACGAAATTTCTGAAGTTTGATCCGCGCAATCCGCGCTGGCCTGATCGCGACCGCTTTGTGCTGTCGGCGGGGCATGGGTCGATGCTGCTTTATTCGCTGCTGCATCTGACGGGCTATAAAGATATCACGCTGGAGGACATCAAGCGGTTCAGGCAGCTGGGTTCGCCTTGTGCGGGGCATCCGGAGTTTGGACATGGCGCGGGTGTCGAGACGACGACGGGACCTCTGGGCCAGGGTCTTGGGAACGCGGTTGGCATGGCGCTGGCCGAGCGCATTGTGGCGGCGCGGTTTGGTGATGATCTGGTGGATCACCGCACCTATGTGATCGCGTCGGATGGCGATCTGATGGAAGGGATCAGTCACGAAGCGATCAGTCTTGCGGGACATTTGAAATTGTCCAAGCTGATCGTGCTGTTCGACGACAATGGCATTTCGATAGACGGGCCGTTGGCGTTATCGGAGTCGGGCGATCAACTGGCGCGGTTTGAGGCGGCTGGCTGGTCGGCTTCGCGTGTCGACGGACATGATCCAGATGCGATTGCAGCAGCGATTGAAGCAGCGCAGGCGTCGGCACGGCCTTCGATGATCGCATGCCGTACCATCATCGGATACGGCGCGCCGAAGAAGCAGGGCACGGCAAGTTCGCACGGCTCGCCGCTGGGTACAGAAGAAGCGGCGGCGGCGAAGGCGGCGCTGGGATGGGCGCATGGTGTGTTTGAAGTGCCGGAGACCATTCGCGGCGCATGGCGGGCAGCGGGTGAACGCAATCATGATGAGTACACGGCTTGGCTGAAGCGGTTCGCGGCCGCTGATGGCGAAGTGAAGGTTTCTTTCGAGCGGGCGCAGGAAGGTGCGATCAATGTTGCGCTGGGACCGGCGTTGAATGCGTATCGCAAAGCGCTGATCGACAAACCCGTGACGGTTGCCACGCGCAAGGCTTCGGAGATGGTGCTTGAGGTGATCAACACGCATGTGGCCGAGACGATTGGCGGGTCAGCGGACCTGACGGGTTCCAACAATACCCGCACGAAAGGCATGGAAGCGATCGAGGCCGAAGATTTCCGGGGACGGTTCCTGCACTACGGGGTGCGAGAGCACGGCATGGCCGCGGCGATGAACGGCATGGCGCTGCACGGCGGCATTATACCTTATTCGGGAACTTTTCTGGTGTTCGCGGATTATTGTAGACCGTCGATCAGGCTGGCGGCATTGATGCAGCAGCGCGTGATCCATGTGATGACACACGATTCCATTGGCCTTGGCGAGGATGGACCGACGCATCAACCGGTCGAGCATTTGGCGTCTTTGCGTGCGATTCCGAACTTGAATGTGTTTCGCCCCGCCGATGTGATCGAGACGGCGGAGTGCTGGGAACTTGCGCTTCGGGCGACGAAGACGCCCAGCGTGATTGCGTTGTCGCGCCAGAACCTGCCGCAAGTGCGGCTGAAGCATTCGGAAGAGAACCGCTGCGCGAAGGGCGCCTATGTTCTCTCACCGGCGACAGCCAAGCATCACGTGACGATCATCGCGTCGGGGTCGGAAGTCTCGATCGCGCTTGAGGCGCAGAAGCAGCTGGAAGCGCAGGGGATCGGCGCCAACGTTGTGTCGATGCCGTGCATGGATTTGTTTGCCGCCGAGAGTGCGTCTTATCAGGATCGCACGATCGACCCGAAGTCGGTGCGCATTGCGGTTGAGGCCGGGGCGCGCCAGGCTTGGGATCGCTGGATCGGACGGGACGGTGTGTTCATCGGCATGAACAGCTTCGGTGCCAGCGGACCGTACGAGGCGCTCTATAAGCAGTTTGGTATTACGGCGGACAATATCGTCCGGGCGGCACGGCAGCGCCTTTAAAGATTTTGAGGAGTTCACATGACAATCAAAGTTGCGATCAACGGCTTTGGGCGCATCGGGCGCCTGGTGCTGCGCGCGATCATCGAATCGGGGCGCAAAGATATCGACATCGTGGCGGTCAACGATTTGGGACCGGTGGAGACGAACGCGCATCTGTTGCGTTACGACTCCGTGCACGGACGATTTCCGATGGAGGTCAAGGTCGACGGTGATTTCATTGTCGCCGGGCGCCATAAAATCAAAGTCACCGCGATCAAGGACCCGGGCCAACTGCCGCATCGCGAGCTGGGCGTCGATATCGCAATGGAATGCACGGGGATCTTTACTTCCAAGGACAAGGCGTCGGCACATCTGACGGCCGGCGCCAAGCGCGTACTTATCTCGGCACCGGCAGATGGCGTCGAAATGACGGTGGTTTACGGCGTCAATCACACGAAGCTGACGAAGGATCACATCGTCGTATCGAACGCCTCGTGCACCACGAACTGTCTTGCGCCGATGGCGATGGTGTTGAACAACACGGTTGGCATCGACAAGGGTTTCATGACGACGGTGCACTCCTATACGAACGATCAACCTTCGCTCGACCAGATTCACAAAGACCTCTATCGCGCGCGCGCGGCGGCGCTGTCGATGATCCCGACCTCGACCGGGGCCGCGAAGGCTGTCGGGTTGGTGCTGCCGGAACTGAAAGGCAAGCTCGACGGGGTTGCCATTCGCGTGCCGACACCCAACGTGTCGGTGGTCGATCTGAAGATCGTGGCCAAGCGCGCGACGACGGTTGAAGAAGTGAATAGCGCTATGAAACGGGCGGCGGCAGGCGAGCTCAAAGGCGTGCTCGATATCGTCGATGCGCCGTTAGTGTCGATGGACTTCAATCACAATCCCGCCTCGTCGTCGTTTGCACTTGATCAAACGAAGGTTTTGGATGGCACGCTGGTGCGGGTGATGAGCTGGTATGACAATGAGTGGGGCTTTGCCAACCGGATGAGCGATACGGCCGTGGTTATGGGCAAGTTGATTTGATGTCAGAATTTCATACGCTCGATCAACTCGACGCCAGAGGCAAACGTGTGCTGGTGCGCGCTGATCTGAACGTGCCCATGAAGGATGGCGCTGTGACGGACTCGGCGCGTATTGACCAAGCGGCGCGAACAATCCGCGATTTGAGCGCGCGTGGTGCGCGGGTCATTGTCCTTTCGCATTTCGGGCGGCCTGAGGGCCGGCGCGTTGAGTCGATGTCGCTGAAGGCGGTTATTCCGGCGCTGTCGGCGGCGATTGAGATGGGCGTTGCTTTCGCTGATGACTGTATTGGACCCGGTGCCGAAAGGGCAATTGCGGCGCTCAAAGACGGCGACGTGCTGTTGCTTGAGAACACGCGCTTCCATCCGGGCGAGGAGAAAAACGAAGCGGCATTTATCGCGGCGTTGGCAAAGCTTGGCGATGTCTATGTGAATGATGCGTTCTCAGCGGCGCACCGGGCGCACGCAACCACCGAGGGGTTGGCGCGTCGCCTGCCTTCTTATGCCGGGCGCGGGATGCAGGCCGAGCTTGAAGCGCTGACACGGGTGCTGGAGAAACCGGAGCATCCGGTTGTGGCGATTGTGGGTGGGGCCAAGATTTCGTCGAAGCTAGCCGTGCTGGAGAATTTGATCAAAAAGGTCGACGCGCTGGTGATCGGCGGCGGCATGGCCAACACGTTCTTGAAGGCGCAGGGGTTTCCGATCGGCAAGTCACTGCACGAGCCGGCGCTGCTGGATAAAGCGCGCGAGATCATGGCGGCGGCGAAGGCGCGCGGGTGCACGATTGTCTTGCCGAGTGATGGTGTGGTTGCGAAAGAATTCAAGGCGATGGCGGCAGCCAAAACGTTGCCGGTTCACCTGACGCCAGACGATGGAATGATTCTGGATATAGGCTCGGATACGCTGGCCGCCATTGCCACACGGTTGGAGACGGCAAAGACTGTCGTGTGGAACGGACCGCTGGGCGCGTTCGAGACGCCGCCATTTGATCTGGGCACGAACGCGGTGGCGCGACACGTGGCGATGCTGACGAAGGTGGGCGCGCTGGTGTCGGTTGCCGGCGGCGGCGATACGCTGGCGGCGCTGGCGCAGGCTGGCGCTGAAGATGATTTTACGTATTGCTCGACAGCGGGCGGTGCGTTTCTGGAATGGCTCGAGGGCCGCGAGTTACCGGGCGTGAAAGCGCTGACGCAGCACTGAAAGGAAAATTCTATGTCGATCACCGATTTGGAGAAGATTGCGCAGAAGTTGGTGACGCCGGGCAAAGGAATACTGGCTGCGGATGAAAGTTCGGGCACGATCAAGAAGCGCTTCGATGCGATCGGGGCGGAATCGACGGAAACCAGCCGGCGCGATTATCGCGAGATGATGTTCCGTACGCCGGCAATGCGGGAGTTCATCTCGGGCGTTATTCTTTACGACGAGACGATCTGGCAAGACGCCGCCGACGGCACGCCTTTGGTCAAGGTCATTGGCGATGCGGGCGCGATTCCTGGGATCAAAGTCGACGAAGGCACAGAGATGTTGCCGGGGTCGCCGAAGGAGTTGATCACCAAGGGGCTCGACGGATTGTCGAAGCGGTTGCCGAAATATTACGAGCGCGGGGCGCGGTTTGCGAAGTGGCGCGCGGTGATCGACATTGGCGCAGGCATTCCGACTTACAATTGCGTCCACGCGAACGCGCATGCGCTGGCGCGTTATGCGGCGCTGTGCCAGCAAGCGAACATCGTGCCGATCGTCGAGCCGGAGGTGCTGATGGACGGCGAACATGACATCGACGTTTGTTTCGACGTGACGGAGTGGGCGCTGAAGGAGACGTTCAGCGAACTCTACAAGGCGGATGTCGCGCTTGAGGGCATTGTGCTGAAACCGAATATGGCGATTGCCGGCAAGAAATCGGCGAAGAAAGCGTCCGTTGCCGAAGTGGCGGAGAGAACCGTGAAGATGCTGAAGGCCTGCGTGCCGCCTTTGGTGCCGGGCATTGCGTTCCTGTCGGGTGGACAATCGGACGAAGACGCGACGGCGCATCTCGACGCGATGAACAGGCTTGGGCCATTGCCATGGAAGCTGACGTTCTCGTATGGCCGGGCGCTGCAAGCGGCACCGCAAAAGGCGTGGTCGGGGAAGAAGGATAATGTCGCCGCCGGTCAGCGCGCCTTCGCGCACCGCGCGCGGATGAATGGGTTGGCGAGCCTGGGTAAGTGGGCGGCGGCGCTGGAGAAAGAGGCGGCCAGTTAACTCCGCCGAATCTGCGTCCTTTGAAATGGCCGAATTTGCCGATATCGTGGACGAGAAGCACGGGAGTACAGTGTACGACGATGGCAATGGATCTCGCCCAAGTCCGATCAAAGGTCAAAGATATTGCGGCAAAGAGCCTCAAGAACGAGCGGATCAACGATGTGTTGGTCGAGCCTGATGTCGATCAACGGGATCGCGATGCCTTGCGCATTACCGTCGTATTGAGGGACCGCAGGCACCTCAAGGTCTCGGGTGAATCCGCGGTTTCAATCATGATGGCCACCAGCGAATACCTGGAGGCCCACGGTGATGATCGCTTCCCCTATGTCAGTTTCGTCACGACCAAAGAACTAGCGAGCCTTAACGACGGGCATGATTGATCCCGCGCGCTTGCTCATCCATGCGCACAACCATTTGGGCTCGAGCAAGGGCGCTCCAAATCAGACTGACCTTCGACGCGCGATATCCAGCGCTTATTATGCGGTGTTCCATCACTTCCTAAGATCTGTTTCGGATCATCTGATTGGGTCAAGTCCAACGCACAGAAAGCGTCCGGAATACAGACTCGTCTATCGTTCGCTACAACACGCATCCATGTCGGAAGTCTGCGAGGCGGTACGAAAACCCTCACTTTCAGATCGATATGAGCGTGCTTGCGGACTCGCAAGCTTCAGTCATGGGATCAAAGGTTGCGCGACTGCGTTCGTCGATCTGCAGAGAATGCGTCATGCAGCCGATTACGACCCTGTGCGGCGGTTTACGAAAGCTCAAGAGTCAGCGGTTATCGATACGGCGGCGTACGCGACTATGGCCTTTGATGCCGCACCCGATGCCGAAAAGCGTCTCTTCCTTCACCTGCTTGTATTCAAGGTGCGCGATTGAGCCGCCGCTGCCGCCTCTATCTGATCACGCCGCCGCGAATTGATGCGGGCTTTGGTGATCTTCTGCGGCGCGCACTTGAGGGCGGCGATGTCGCGTCCTTGCAGTTGCGCCTGAAGGATGAGCCTGACGACGTCATCGTGCGCGCGAGCGAGCAACTTTTACCGATTGCGCAGAAGGCGGGCGTTGCGTTCATTGTGAATGACCGGCCGGACCTGGCGTTGCGCATGGGGGCGGATGGCGTGCATCTGGGCCAGGGGGACGCGCCCCTGTCCCAGGCGCGGGCGTTGCTGGGGCATGACAGGATGATCGGCGTTACGTGTCATGCTTCCAAGCATCTGGCGATGGAAGCGGCCGAGGCGGGGGCCGACTATGTCGCGTTCGGTGCGTTCTTTCCGACAGTGACGAAAGAGGTGAAAGCCCGCGCGACACCTGACCTTTTGACCTGGTGGCAAGACATCATGCAGGCGCCTTGTGTGGCGATCGGCGGGATCACGGTCGAGAATGCGGCGGTGCTGGTTGAAGCGGGTGCAGACTTTCTGGCGGTCTGCGGTGGCGTTTGGAACCACCCGCAAGGCCCGGCGAACGCCGTGCGGCGCTTTAACGATATCTTCGAATCTTCAGCAAAATAGGCTGATTGCTCAGATTGAATAGGTAGGGATGCCCTGTTAGGTTCCGCCTCGTTTTTCACGAGGGCGGGCGACCGCCCGTTTTCATTTATGCAGAACCAGTATGAAAATCGCAGGCAATGAAATAAAGCCCGGCGCCGTCATCGAGCATGACGCTACGCTATGGGTTGCGGTGAAGTCGCAGGCGGTCAAGCCCGGCAAGGGTGGTGCCTACAATCAGGTCGAGTTGAAGAACCTGTTCGATGGGCGCAAGCTCAATGAGCGCTTCCGCTCGGCGGAATCTGTCGAGTCGATCGAGCTGGACTTTAAGGCCTATACGTTTCTGTTCGAAGCCGGCGAAATGCTGACCTTCATGGACAAGGAAACTTTCGACCAGATCGAAATCTCCAAAGACTTTGTCGGCGAGCGCGCGGCGTTTTTGTCGGACGGCATGGATGTCAAGGTCGAGAGCTATGAGGGCAAACCGATCAGCATCAAGCTGCCGGTCCAGGTTTTGCAAACCGTGGTCGAGACCGATCCCGCCGTCAAAGGACAAACTGCGGCACCGTCCTACAAGCCCGCTATTCTGGACAATGGCCTCAAAGTGATGGTGCCCCCGTTTATTGACGTGGGCTCTAGGATTATCGTTTCAACCGACGACGTGCTTTACGTCAAGCGAGCGGAATAACCGGACCCCTTATGGCTATCAACACGCCGCTGATGAATGTGATGACTGCGGCCGCGCGCAAGGCGGGCAAAGCGATCGTGCGCGATTTTGGCGAGCTGGAGAATTTGCAAATCCTGCGCAAGGGACTGTCGGATTTCGTCACCAAAGCCGACCTGAAATCCGAGCGGATACTGAAAGAGGAACTGTCGCGGACGCGGCCGCATTACTGTTTTGTGATGGAAGAATCCGGTATCATCGAAGGGCCGGACAAATCGCATCGCTGGTATATCGATCCGCTCGACGGGACGACGAACTTCATGCACGGTGTACCACACTGCGCGATCTCGATCGGGCTTGAGCGCGACGGGCATATGGTTGCCGGCGTCGTGTTCAATCCGATCACCGATGATATGTACACGGCCGAAAAAGGCCAAGGCGCCTGGCATAATGACCGGCGCTTGCGGGTGTCGGCGCGGCGTGAACTGGGTGACTCTCTCATAGCTACCGGCATTCCGCATCAGGGCCGTCCGGGACAGGAAGAGTTTCTGAGCGAGCTTGGCACGGTGATGAAAGATGTGGCTGGCGTGCGCCGGTTTGGTGCTGCGGCGCTTGATCTGGCGTGGGTTGCGGCCGGGCGCTACGACGCGTTCTGGGAGCGGGCCCTGGCGCCGTGGGATGTTGCGGCGGGCACCGTGCTGGTGCGCGAGGCCGGCGGGTTGGTTAGCGATCTTGCCAGCGGGCAGGACATGCTTACCAATGGCCATATTCTGGCTTCAAATGCCAATCTTCACGGGCCGTTGCTTAAAATTTTGAAAGGCACACGCTGAACCGCGTGAAGTTAGTCCCGGTTTCGAGTAGTGTCGGCGTCATGCGAGTCAGTTTAGTTCTTGTGTTGGCGTTCACAGCGTGTGGGATTTCTCACGCGAAGGACAATCCCGAACCGGCGGCAGACGGCGACGGCGTCACGGTGAATATGGACGCGTTGACTGACGAGGCCCCTCTGCCGAAGCCGGACCAGTCAAAACTAGCTGTGTGGCCACTGGCAAAGCCTGAGATGGCGAACCGTCTGGCGACGATTCCCATGCCTCGCCCCAAACCAGTCATGGCCAAACCGGTCACGGAGTTTTCACCCGCAGCTTTGGCCGTCGTGCCGGTGACACAAGCGCCATCGCCCGTTGCCAAGACCCCGGCGAAGGCCGAGGTGCCGGTGACCATTGTCGAGAATTTTCCAGTTGAGATGACCGGTGCTGCCACCGATCCCTTTGCCTCGACCAAGCCGTTCAATCCGGTGGCTGGATTTTCTGTGCTGAGCCGCATCCGGTTTTCGAGCGGTCTGAGCCGGATGCCGAGTGCTGCTTATGCAATTCTTGATGTCGTAGCCCAGCGTTTGCTGGCGTCGCAGGAGCGCATACGCTTGGCGGCGTTTAGCGGCAAGACCGGCGATATGTCGAGCGAGTCACACCGATTGTCGCTCGAGCGCGCGCGCGTTGTGCGTGAATATCTGGTGTCGAAGGGTGTGGCGATGGACCGGGTCGATGTGCTGCCGTTTGGCGGTGCCACCGATGGGATCAACGACCGGGTTGATGTGCTGGCGAGCGGGACGTGAAGCTATTCCGCCGCCATCCCAGCAAACTGAAGCTTTGCGAGGCGGGCGTAGAGGCCGCCGCCTGAGGCGAGTTCGGTGTGCGTGCCTTGGGCGACGATGCCGCCTTGATCCATGACGATGATGCGATCGGCGCGCTGAACCGTTGCCAAGCGGTGAGCGATGACGATCGTGGTCTTTTTCTGCATCAGGGTATCAAGGGCTTTTTGCACCAAGCGTTCGCTTTCGGCATCGAGTGCGCTTGTCGCTTCGTCGAGCAACAGGATCGGCGCATCACGCAAGAAGGCCCGGGCGATGGCCAGGCGCTGCCTTTGGCCGCCCGACAGCGTCACACCCCGTTCGCCCAGATGGGTGTGATAGGCCTGCGGGAGCTTAACCAGGAACTCATCGGCCTGAGCGGCTTGGGCGGCTGCGTGGATCTCATCCTCGCTGGCACCGGGGCGGCCATAGCGAATGTTCTCGAAGGCCGTGTCGCCGAAGATGACGGTGTCCTGGGGGACGAGGGCGAGCCGGGTGCGCAGCTCGGTGGCTGAGGTCTGGGTGATGTCGATGCCATCGACAAAGATTTTGCCGATTTGAATGTCGAAGAAGCGTTGGAGCAATTGGAATACAGTCGTCTTGCCGGCCCCCGACGGGCCCACTAGGGCTACGGTCTCGCCCGGTCTTATGTTGAGCGAGAAGTTTCGCAGTGCCGACACCCCCGGGCGCATCGGGTATTCAAAAGTCACGTTCTCGAATTTCACGGAACCGCGTGGCGTTGGCATTGCAACAGGCTTGGCCACCGTTTTGATTTGTGGCTCGGTCGAGAGCAGTTCGACGATGCGCTCAATGGCACCGGCTGCTTGTTGCACTTCACCCCAGACTTCGGAGAGTGCGCCCAGGCCCGATGCCACAATCACCGCGTAGAGAATAAAGGCGCTGAGCTCGCCGCTGCTCATGGTGCCTGCCAGCACGGCTTGCGCGCCCATCCACAAGATGCCGACAATGCTGGTGAAGACGAGCACGATGACCAGTGCCGTCATCAATGACCGGGCCCGCACGCGTTTGAGGGCTGTGGCAAAAGTTGCTTCGACCGCCTTGCTGAAGCGGGCGCGGTCTATGGGCTCGTGGGTGAAGGACTGGACGGTTTGGATGGCGTTGATGGTTTCGGCGGCATAGGCGCTGGTGTCGGCGACGCGGTCCTGGCTCTGGCGCGACAGGTTGCGGACGACACGGCCCATGAAGATCAGCGGCAAGACAACGAAGACGACGGTGCCCAGAACGAGGCTGGTGAGCTTGGGGCTGGTGATCAAAAGCATAATGAGGCCGCCCACCATCATGAGCAGATTGCGCAGGGCGATCGACGCGCTTGAGCCGACCGCGGTTTGAATGAGGGTGGTGTCGGTGGTGATGCGCGAGAGCACTTCGCCGGTGCGGGTGACTTCGAAGAAAGCGGGGCTTAGCCCCAGGATGTGGCTGTAGAGTGCCTGGCGCATGTCGGCGACGATGCGCTCGCCCAGCCAGGTCACGCAGTAGAAGCGCGCGGCAGTGGCAAACCCCAGAACGAGCGCTACACCCAGAACCAGAAGAAAATACTGGTCGATGAGGCCGGCATTTTCCTTTGAGAAGCCGTGGTCGATCATTTCCCTGACGGCCGCCGGGATTGCCAGAGAAGCGCTGGCGGCGACGAGCAGAAACATGGTCGCCAGTGCAATCATACCCTTGTAGGGCGCCATGAAGGGGATCAGGCGGCGCAGGACCTTAAGATCGCGGCTGCGCCTGCGACCTTGCGCCTCGCGTTCGATAGCGGCGGCGAATTCTGCGCCCGGATTGTCGGTCAAGTTGAGGCTCTCTGATGATTTAGAGGCCTATATGGCACCGCGTGGGGTTACCTGCCAGAGCCATGACAATTGGCGCGGTCTTGCGCCGCAGCGGGGTTTTGGCTATATGCCGCCGCTGTTCTCGACGCGCACGATATTTCCAAGGCATTGCCAGATGAAAAAAGAAGGCCACCCCAACTATCACTACATCACCGTTCTGTTGAACGACGGGTCGAAGTATTTGACACGTTCGACCTGGGGTGCCGAGGGCGATGTGATGACGCTCGATATCGATCCCACGACCCACCCGGCGTGGACAGGCGGCGGCCAGCAATTGCTCGACCGCGCGGGCCGCGTGTCGAAATTCAACAAGAAATTCGAAGGCATGGTCGACGCCGCGAAGAAGTAATTCGCGTTTCAAACCATTCCCCGTCGCGGCTATTGTCTGGGCGGGTTGAGTTATCCGAATGACCCTGCGGCTGTGGTGCGGTATACCCCTTGCCCGCACCCAAGAAGACGGTCTGTACCCGCTTGGGTAATTGTTGTGATGCGCCTTGCGGTGAATTCTCAATGGAGGGAGCATGGCCAACCGGCAAGGGAACACTTTTCACCTTGTTTCGATCGCCGTTGTGCCGGTGTTGGAGTCAGACCGGATGGCGTTGGGTGTCGCGCTGAAAGAGATCGTCGCCGAGGACCCCAACTTCACCTACTTGATCGATTTCGGGTCGGACCAAACCATTCTCAAGGGCGAGAGCGATCGGCACCTCGATAGCAAAATCGACAGGCTCAAGCGTACCTATGCCATCGAAGTCAAAATCGGCCCGCCTCAGGTGGCCTATCGAGAAACACTGACCCGGGTCGTTGTCATTGACCACACTTTCAAAAAACAAAAAGCCGGTTCAGGTCAATTCGCGCGGGTGAAGATTCAATTTGAACCGCTTCCAACCGGATCGGGGTTCATTTTCGAAAATGAAGTCGTTGGAGGTGTTGTGCCGAATGATTATGTACTAGGCGTCGAAAAGGGTCTGCAGGCGTCGCGCGAAAATGGTGTGCTGGCCGGTTATCCGGTCATCGACTTCAAGGCGACCCTCATTGATGGCGCCTTTCACGAAATCGACTCAAGCGAAGTGACCTTCGAAATTGCTACGCGCGCCGCTTTCCGCGAATTGAAGGAACTCAATGCGGTGTCTTTGCTTGAACCCACCATGAGGGTCGAGGTAGTGACGCCTGACGACTTCACGGGTGAAGTCGTTGCTGACCTGGTATCTCGTCATGGAATAGTTCAGGGCGCCGATCAGCGAGGAGACGCAAAAGTCATCACTGCCGTGGTGCCGCTCGCCAGCATGCTAGGCTATACCGTCGCTCTTGGGAGATTATCCCAAGAGCGCGCGCAATTCACGATGGGCTTTGACCATTACAGCATCGTTCAGGCTGGCGATGATGACCCTGGGTACTTTCCCAGCGCGATGGCAATGCGAGCTTGAACGCAGTCCTGTCAGGGATCGCCAGTACAAAGCGACGACGTTCAGACGCTCTAGCGATGTTCGGGTGCGATTGGTCCGGGACTGGCCAGAAAATTCCGACCGCGCGGGCCGCGTGTCGAAATTCAACAAGAAATTCGAAGGCATGGTCGGCGCCGCGAAGAAGTAGGGTTGCCTGCCGGAAATCCATCGCCATACGTGTTTGCGAGCACGCATTTTATTGATTCTGCGCGTTGTGATAGACGGGAAGGATGTCGATTGCATCGGAATTTACCCGATAGGCGATCACATAGGGCGCAACGCGCACAGATAGCTCCCGTACTCCTTCAATCCGGCTTGGCCGTCCAATGTCACCAAACCGTATGAGGCCGTTGGCCGCCGCCCTAATATGATGCATCGCTCGATCAGGCTCGGCGATTTCTACCGTCGAAAGCCATGCATGAATTCTGTCGAGATCGGCGAGCGCTTGGGCACGCCATATCAGTCGCCGCATTGCTCAGACTTTGAAGCGTGCGAAAAAAGCTTCAACTTCGTCGTCTGAAGCTATCGGACCGGGATTGGCGAGCCGCGACCGCAGGTCGGCAATCTGCTCGTCGTTCAATGCGCTTTCGGGATGCAGGTCGCCGTGGAACAAGGTCTCGAGGATCGTGGCGATTTCTTCACGTCGCGCTTCGGGCAACGCTTCAAGCGCCGAGGTAACTTGATCAAACTTTCCCATGATGTTCACCCTGAGCCTATTAAATCACTCTGCGGCCTGTCCAAACGCTGCGTGGAGGCGGCCTAGTTGGGCGTTGAGGCCGACGGGTGGGGCTTCTTCCTTGCCGTAGAGGAGTTGGTCCAGGCGCTCCACGCGTTCGTAGAGGTTCTGGCTGCGGCCCAAAAGGTCGACCAGTTTGGCGGGCAGCATGTCGATGTTTTCGTTGCGTGAGCCGCGGCAGATTTCGCGGGCGCCGAGGCGGTATTTTTCCTTTTCGGCTTCATCGGGGGTCATTTCGCCCTCAGAAACGGCGCGCTGCACCAGTAACCACGATGCGACCTGCATCAGGCGGGTGGTCAGGCGCATGCTTTCGCCGGCATAGGTAAGCGCGATCTTGGACGGCAGCAGTTTCGACTCTGCGCGGCCTTTACCGTCGAGATAGGTCGCGGTCTCCTCGACCATCGACATGCCTTCTTCGAAGGTGCGTTTAAAAAGCTCAGAGCCTGCAAACGTTAAGGCGTTTGCCTTTTGCGGCTCGACGATCCCGGGCTTGTAGGCCATGAATTCCCCTTTGATCCAACCCTTCATGCGATCACTTTCTCCCGGTTACGAATTCTGCGTTACCAAAGATGTGAGCGGTCTCGAGTTTCAAAACGAATCGAAGACTGTAAACCGGCACACTGCAAGCTTAAGATAGGTACGCTTGCATTCTTTGCGCCAAGCTTGGCATGAAAAGCACAACTCGTCACGCGAAAGAGAGTTAACACTTGTGAGAAGAAACAAATGCAACGCGTCGCTGGTATTGATGGTTGCCGCACCGGTTGGTTAGTCGTTGATTCAAGCTTAAATCTTAAGAAGCAGAGTTGGCGAATTGCTCCAAATTGGAACGCGATAGGACGCGATGCTCAGGTCATAGCTGTAGACATGCCGATAGGAATATCGAGTAGCGGCGTACGGCAATGTGAAGTTGAGGCACGCAGCGTCCTTACTCCTTTTGCGTCACGGATATTCAAGATGCTGCCGCGCGGGGCGCTGCGATTCGCACAAAAAGACTGGGCTTTGGCGAATCAGTGGGCGAAGGACCAGAACTGTGGCGGAATTTCGAAGCAGATCTGGAACATCCGGCCCAAGATGATCGAGATCGACGTCGCGATCGCACCGGGCATGCAGAAACGCATTTTCGAAGCACATCCGGAGCTGGCGTTCGCGCGGCTGAATGGCGGCAGGGCTCTGGTCAGCAAGCATAGCGAAGCCGGACTGAAACTGCGCAAGCGATTGCTGGTGCGTGCGGGGTTCAAGCAGCTGAACACATGGTTGGGGGAGTTGCGTGGGAGCGGTGCCAAGGCCGACGATCTCTTTGACGCGTGTGCGCTGGTGCTGACGGCACACCACATATTGCGGGGTGAAGCGCGGATGCTGCCATTGCGCGCAGAGCGCGATCCGCGCGAGCTGCGGATGGCGATTGCGTATTAACAATTTCTGCGACAGCGGTGCACTTTCACGGCTGAAATCAGCCAAGCTCCCGGACTGTCGCGCATACCGAAAAGTGTGATACCATGCAGCTATGAACACGAAAGAACTGACCTTGCCTGAGGATCTCCTTGCGAAGCTTAATGAACGTGTCGCAAGCGGCGCGTCTGCGAGCACTGCCGACGCGGTCAGAGACGGGCTTGCGGCACTGGAAGTGGAGGACGCACGCAAGCTTGATGAACTGCGCGCCAAGATTTCCCGCTCACTCGCAGACCCGAGACCCTCGGTTTCTGCCGATCTCGCATTCGACAATGTTGAGAAGCTTTTGGCATCCCTCAAGCATTGATGACGCACGTTGTATTTCGTCCGGAAGCGATCATTGATCTTCAGACAATCGCACTCTTTGTTGCGCAACAAAGTGTGCCGCGCGCCGTGAACACTGTTGAGCGGCTGCGCAGGCGCTGCCGGATACTGGAATCCCATCCACCTGCCGGACGCTTGAGCCCCGAAATCGCTGACCGCTTGAGGAGCCTGGTGGAGAGGCCCTATGTCGTGTTTTACCGTATCACCGGCGACGATGCCGAAGTCGTTGCGATCGTGCACGCGATGCGCGATCTGCCGGCTGCACTACACGCGAGATTGATGTCCGAGCAGAAGTCCTGATCACTGATCAATGACGAGTCCCTTTTTGCAACGACAAGTAGGCTCATTTACGTGAATGCGCGAAGCTTCTTGCTAGCGAACGCGATTGTCAGGCAATCATTGTTGGCAATTCTGTGCTTATGAAATGCGTTGCAATGACACTTCAATTTGAGCTTGTTGTTTTGAACCCTTGCCACTCGACTCGAAAATTAAACACAGATCCAACTGCAGCGCTCCGTCATCGTGAAATGGCGGCGTTCAGTCGCCCGTACACTGAGCGATCAATTGGAAAATTTTGTGGTGCGAGCGGCGCTCCAAGGCATTTTTCATCGCGTGCTGGGATCACATACTTGAAATCATACTCTTTCGTATTCGCCAATATTTTCAGAGCATCTTCGATTTTGCCAAGGGTTGCGAGAACCAACGCCAATTTTGCCGCCGTTAGCACCTCTCGTGGAGGAGAATGCATCGATGGTTGATGATACTCAATCTGAATTTTAAGTGCCTCTCGGTACAGCGGCTCGGATGGTTCGAAGCGCTTTGAGAGCACTTCGATGTCCCCCAATATTTCGTATGCCTCAAATTCTATTCCCTTGTAGTCACGGCGCCGAAGAAACTCGTCGAGGATTGACTTGGCTTCTTGAACAACTTTGGGTGAATTGTTGGAGTAGCATTCCTTGGCCAGCGTGTATGCCAACATGTACTTTGCAACGTTGATGTCGTCCCTATTATGTGGAGCGACCAATTGAGTAAGCGCTATTATTTGCCTCCACAAAGCTGCCGCTTTCGGCGAAGAGCCAAACGACTTGAACATGTAACGAGTGGCAAGAGCGGTCAGTGCATCAATGTAGCTCGCGTCGAGCTTTCCGACCGACCTGTCAAAGGCGACGACGGCATCCTCGAAGTAAGGGGTCGTTTGCTCGTCTTTGCATCCCAATGTATAGCCCGCGTCGTACAAGTATTTGCCGCGACCGGCGTCATTACCGAGATAGGTCAATCTTGCGGCGGCTCTGTCCCACCACAATAGCGCGCGGACCAAGAACGGTTGCTGGTTGACCCGATCCCAATCGCAGGCCTGCTCGGTCGCGAGTCCTGAACTGGCGAAGAAATACGCGCTGATGAAGAGGACGCACAACAAACCAAGCGCGAAGATCCGTGGGTGCATTGGCGAACTCAAATCTTTCTAAACAGCGCATCCGCAGAGTTGCGTTGGGATTCTTTGGCTTTGATGGTTTCGCACATGCGGGCGATTTCGGTTTCGTGTTCGGCGATGCGCAGGTTCAGGTCTTCGATCGACATCAGACTGAGGTCCACAGGCGGTGGCTTTTTCGTTTTTGGTTCCAGATCGTCCCAGGCCATGGTGCCAAATCCCCTGTCGTGCTGTAGGAATGTCCATCCTAACTGATAGAGGCTTTGCATGACCACCCTGCCCGCCCGCATGAAAGCTGCCGTTGCTGGAGAAATTGAGGGCAAGAAAATTCCTGTGATCCAGGAAATCGACGTGCCCCTGCCCGGTGCGGAGGAAATTTTGATCAAGGTCGCGGCGGCGGGGCTCAATCGCGGCGACCTGATGCAGGTGATGGGGCTTTATCCGCCGCCGGCCGGGGCGTCACAGACTTTGGGGCTGGAGGTTTCCGGCACTGTCGTCGCCGTTGGTGCGGGTGTGAAGCGGTATCGCATCGGTGACGCGGTTTGCGCCTTGGTCGTGGGTGGTGGCTATGCCGAGTATTGCATCGCGCATGAAGGCAGTGCCTTGCCGGTGCCGCGCGGGGTTTCGCTGGTTGATGCGGCGGCGTTGCCGGAGGCGCATTTTACGGTGTGGACGAATGTGGTTGACCGGGCGCGATTGAGGCCAAGCGAGACGTTGCTGGTGCATGGCGGGTCGAGCGGAATTGGAACGGCTGCCATTCAGCTCTTTGCGGCGCGGGGCCATCGCGTGTTCACGACGGCGGGGTCGGCGGACAAGTGTGCTGCCTGCATGAATTTGGGTGCTACGCGGGCCATCAACTATCGCGATGAGGACTTTGTCGAGGTGGTGCGGGCCGAGACGGGTGGCGCGGGGGTCGATGTTATTCTGGACATGGTTGGCGGCGACTATATCAAGAAGAATATCGGGTTGCTGAAACTCGAAGGGCGGCTGGTCAACATTGCGTTCCAGCAGGGGGCGGAGGCGACGCTCAACTTGCTCATGATCATGCTCAAACGGCTGACAATTACCGGGTCCACGTTGCGGGCGCGGACGCATGGCGAGAAATTCGAGATCGCGCGCGCGGTCGAGCGTGAAGTTTGGCCGCTGATTGAGGCAGGCCGGGTGAAGCCCATTGTCGACAGCGTGTTTCCCTTGGCTGCGGCGGCTGAGGCGCAGGCTAAAATGGCGGGATCGAGCCATATCGGGAAAATTCTGCTGACACCGTGATCTGGCGCCATTCTGGTCTTTCCTCAGGCGCGGCAACCGACTATATAGCGGCCTCGAAACTCCCTTAAACCCAAGGTGAATTTCCTGGCCTAGCGGTCATAACGCTGGCGCCGAACGGAGAGGTATTGACTCAATGAATAAGCCCTTGATGCCCAAGGCGACCGCTATGTGGCTGATCAATCAGACGACGCTGACCTTTGACCAGATCGCAGAATTTTGCGGCCTGCATGCGCTTGAAATCAAAGCGATGGCCGACGACATGCATCCAGAAAAAATCGTGCCGCTTGACCCGGTGATGATGGGCCAGCTGACGCGCGAAGAAATCACGGCGGCAGAGAAAGATGGGCGCAAGCGTCTGGTGATGACGAAGTCTGCTGTTGAAATGCCGGCGTCGACCGCCAAGGGACGCCCGCGCTATACGCCGGTGTCGCGCCGCCAGGACCGGCCCGATGCGATTGCGTGGATCGTGCGCAATCATCCTGAGTTGACCGATGTCGAAATTGGCAAGCTTGTCGGCACCACCAAGTCGACAATACAGTCCATTCGCACGCGCTCGCATTGGAATATCACCAACATCAAGCCGGTCGATCCGGTGTCGCTGAGCCTGTGTTCGCAGCTTGAGCTCGATATGGCGGTTGAAAAGGCCGCAGGCCGTAGGCCAAAGAACATGCCCGACCCCAAGGGCGCGACACTGAAGCCCGCGAGCGACGCGGTGAAGCATGAGGCGGAAGAGGAAGCGCCGCAGATGAAATACGATCCGGCGTCGGTGTTCGCCTCGTTCCAACGCACGCGGGATAAGCCGTAAGCGTTTGCGCACTGCACTGTCACCGTAATTCCGCAGGAGAACCGCCATGAAGATCGATAAAACCACTGCCGCCGTTGTGACAGGCGGGGCGTCAGGGCTTGGCAAGGCGAGCGCGCAGGCGCTGGCTGCGGCGGGGGCGCGGGTGGCGATATTCGACGTCAATGTGGACGGGGGCGAGGCGGTCGCCAAGGAAATCGGTGGCGTGTTCTGCAAGGTCGACATCACGAGCGAAGAAAGCGCGGTCGCCGGCTTCGAGAAAGCGCGCGCGGCCCACGGCCAGGAGCGCGTGCTCGTCCATTGCGCGATGACGGCGCGGCGGGGCAAGACCCTGTCCTTCGACAAGGAGGCGCACGCCTATAAAAGGACGTCCACGGAGGATTACGCCTACGGCGTTGGCGGCATTCTGGTCGCGAGCTACCGGATGGCGTCGCTGTCGGCGCTGGGGATGGCTGCGTCCCAGGCACTTGAAGACGGCGAACGCGGCGTCATCACGCTGACCGCTTCGGTCGCAGCCCAGGATGCGCAGATCGGGCAGGTGATTTACGGCTCAGCCAAGGCCGGGGTGAACGGTCTCGTTTTGCCGATGGCGCGCGATCTGATGGACCTTGGCATCCGCGTCAATTCGATCATGCCGGGCATTTTTGCGACGCCTTTGATGTTGGGCGCGACGCAAAAGGTTTTGGATAGTCTCGCGGCGTCGGTGCCGTTTCCAAAGCGTCTGGGCAAGCCGGAAGAGTTCGGCAGCCTGGTGCTGGAGTTGACGCGCAACACCTATTTCAACGGCCAATGCCTGCGACTCGACGGCGGCATCCGCATGGCGCCGCGGTAGCTATCAAACCCCCATCCCCTGCAGCCCACCTTCGCCAAGTGGCTTCGGTGGGCGCAGGGACTTCCCCCGCACGCGGAGGAAGATAACCGACTTTCTGTCTGCCCCCGCTTGCGGGGGAAGTGGCGGCGCCGCGATAGCGGCTGCAGACGATGGGGAGCTTTTCCTCCCTCAATGGCGCGTCAGCTCCGCTCTGCCTACCACCATGTGATGCACTTCGTCCGGGCCGTCGGCGAAGCGGAGGTGGCGTTGGTGGGCGTACATTTCGGCTAGGGGGCTCCATTGCGAGACGCCGGTGGCACCGTGGATTTGCATCGCCTGGTCGATGATCTGGCAGACGCGTTCAGGCACCATGGCCTTGACCATCGAGACCCAGACGCGGGCTTCGCGGTTGCCGAGCACGTCCATGGCGCGCGCTGCTTTCAGTACCATCAGGCGCATCGCTTCGATGTCGATGCGGGCGCGCGATACGGTTTCGAGGTTCTTGCCGAGGTGGACGAGTTGCTTGCCGAAGGCTTCGCGCGAGAGGCCGCGCTTGACCATCAAGTCGAGGGCGCGTTCGGCCTGGCCGATCGAGCGCATGCAATGATGGATGCGGCCCGGCCCCAGCCGCAGCTGCGAGATCTCGAAGCCGCGGCCTTCGCCGAGCAGCATGTTGTCCTTCGGCACGCGCACGTTGTCGAGCTTGATGTGCATGTGGCCGCGCGGCGCGTGATCTTCGCCGAAGACATGCATGGCGCCGACGATCTTCACACCGGGCGTGTCCATGGGGATGAGGATTTGCGAGTGCTGGAATTGTTTGGCTGCGTCCGGGCTCGACCTGACCATGCAGATCATGATCTTGCAGCGCGGGTCGCCGGCGCCGGAGATGTAGTATTTCTCGCCGTTTATGGCCCATTCGTCGCCGACGAGCTCGGCGCGTGTTGCGATGTTTTTTGCGTCCGACGAGGCGACGTGGGGTTCGGTCATCGCATAGCACGAGCGGATTTCGCCGTTGAGCAGCGGCTTCAGCCAGCGTTCCTTTTGCGCCGGGGTGCCGACGCGCTCGATCACTTCCATGTTGCCGGTGTCGGGGGCCGAGCAGTTCAGCGACTCCGAGGCCAGCGGATGCTTGCCGAGTTCGACGGCGATGTAGGCGTAGTCGAGGTTCGTCAGGCCGCGGCCGATCTCGGCGTGCGGCAGGAAGAAGTTCCAAAGGCCCGAGGCCTTGGCTTTGTTCTTGGCCTTCTCCAACAGTTCGAGCTGACCCGGCGCCCAGCTCCAGCGATCCTTGCGGCCTTCACCGAGGCGGTGGAATTCCTCTTCGATCGGCGCGACGTTGTCGGCGATGTGTTTCTTGACCGCGTCGAACAGAGGCTGGGCGGCCTCGGACATGGCGAGATTGTTCATGCGGGCGTCGAGATCCTGCGCGGTTGGCGCGCGTGTTTGGGCCTGGCTCATGGGTTTGAAACTCCTCTTTTCCGTCTGGCGGGAATAGCGATGCTTCTGCATGCCCCTATCGGCGGGCAGAGTCCAGCCTGCGGCGGAAAAGGGGCGCTGGTATTGCGCGCCTTAGCCGCGCACCCAGCGTACTGCCAAGTCGTTGAAGTTTACCACTTCGCCCAGTTCGTAGACGTTGCGATAGCCGTAGCCGTAGAGGTTGATGAAGGTTTGGATGTTGAGGGAAAGCGGCGCGCTCTTGAGCATCACGGGGGCGACGTCGTTTTCGAAATTGTTGTTGCAGTAGATGAGGATGCGCGTCCTGGGGTCTTTGATTGCTACGGCAAGTGCGGGGGCGGTGAAGTCGGTCAGGCTGAGATTGAGCGCGCCTGCGATGTGGCCTTGTTTGAAGGCTGAGGCGGAGCGCGCGTCGAGGATGATCGTGTTTGGCTCGCGCGCCATCGCCTGAAATTTCGCGAGGCTGACGAGGCGGGCGGCGCGATAGGCGTGCACTTCACGCGTGAGCACCTGGAAGGCCTGGAAGTCGATTTGCTCTTGCGTGCTTGCGCGCGGGCCGGGATTTGGCGCGGCGGCGTGGACGATGAAGGCCGCGCTCAAGAGCGCTACGGATAGAACGAGAATGCGTGTCATGGGCCGGTCTCCAAGGGTTGCCTCATGAAGCGCGATTTGCATGGCGGGAATGAGGCGAGGGTGCGGCGGAAGTTGGGGGGCGTGGCGCGACGGCGGCGGTGAAATCCAGGTTCATGGACTGCCCGCTTTCTGAATCTGCGAGGCTGTCAAATCGCGACGTGATCTCGGCCCGTAGCAGTTAAGTGCGCTCCGACCCCGTGACATCAAATCGTGTCAAATCATTTTGGCATAACAGCAACCGCACCTGTACGGCGCGCCCGTCAATTAAGTATTGCGTCCCCTTTATTCCATCGAAGGACCCTCCAGTTCGAAGAACGCGAGGCTCTTTTACTCCGCCGCGAACGACACGCCGCCGCCGCTTCAGTGATGTAGTCTTCCACCGCCGCGTACAGCGGCGATTGCAGCGATGGGTTTAGCGCTTGGATTTTTTCAGGAACTGGTTGATCGAATCGCTCAAGTTTTTCGTCTCGTAGGCCGACTCGTCGGCGGACGCCATGACGATTTGCGCTTCTTGGCCCGTGTCCGTCGTCGCCAAGGTCACATCCGTGATGACGCGGTTGAGGTTAGAGGTTCTGGAGGCGGCGTGCTGGACGGTTTGGGCGATCTCTCCCGTCGCCGCGCTTTGCTGTTCCACGGAATTGGAGACCGAGGATGTGATGTTGTTGATGCGTTTGATCGTCTCGCCGATATTTTTGACCGCCAGGACGGTTTCGGCGGTGCCTTCGCGAATGCCTCGGATTTGTGCGGCTATTTCTTCGGTTGCTTTCGCGGTTTGGGTCGACAGGTTTTTGACCTCGGACGCGACCACGGCAAAGCCCTTGCCCGCTTCGCCGGCGCGCGCGGCCTCGATCGTGGCGTTGAGCGCCAGCAGATTGGTTTGGGCGGAGATTACGCGGATGAGATCGGCGGCGCTGCCGATCTTTACAGAAGATTCGGTCAGTTGGGCGATCTTCTTGTTCGCCGTCTCCATTTGGCTGACGGCCTCGTCCGTGCTTTTGACGGTTTCGGACACTTGCCGCTTTATTTCCGAAATCGAGGCGTTGAGTTGTTCAGCCGCCGCGGCGACCGTTCCGACATCCGAATGCAACTCCGTCGCGGTGACGGCCGCCTTCTGCGACAGGTCCATCGCCTTGGAAGAACTGGCGTACATGCGATTGGCGATATCGCCCATCTGAGTGGATATGCTGGTCACCACCGACATGTTCGACACGACGCCCGATTCGAATTCGGAGATGCTGCTTACGTCCTCGGCCGCCGAGCTCCAGACGCATATCACGGCGAGGCATTGGCCGTCCGAGGCGGTGACTGCGCCCATCGCGAGTGAAATGCCTTCCGCACCGAACTCGACGCGCATCGCGGGCGGGGCGTAGCCCGGCTCGCGGCAAGCAAGCACTTGAGCCGCCAATTCCCGGTGAAGGGAGGAAGCCGGCGCACCGATCAGATCTTTTACTTTGACCGCCAAATGCGGCTCGAACGCCGCGAGGGCGTTCAGCGCGCTCTTGTTCGCATGCGTTACGGTCGAGGTCGCGGGATCGACGATCACGACGTTTGCGGGCATGGCATCGACGATCGCATCAAACCTGCCCGCGTCCGCCAGACGCTTTTCCAGTTTGAGCAGATCGTCCCAGGGAGCCACATTTTTACCCGAACCGGTGCTTGGGAACGCGACGGTGCCACCTTGCGCCAACCCGCGGATGACCAGGGCGACTTTGCGCGCGCGCAGCCAAAACAGCAAAATGCCCGCCGCCTCAAGAAGGGCGACGAGTATCAGAAACGAAACCGAATGAGACATTAGCGCGCCACTTTGCCGGGGTTTGGGAGTTCCATGTCGAGAATGCTAAAGCGGGAGGCTCGCCAATTTCGTTTTGAATTCTTCCTTTTTTCCGGCGTCGGGAATGTACAGCGCCGCGGCGGCCACGATAAACGCCGCCATTTTTTGCAAGTCGGCCGCCGAGAACGTGTCCGGCGTCGCCGGCGCGCAATGCTTCATCTGGCGTTCCACAATCCCGGGTCCCTTTGCTTCTCCGACATAGGAGTTCACAAACTTCACCAGGTTGTCATATTGCGCCTTAGCCATTTTGAAATTCCTCTTCGACAACGGTTGCCGGGCGTGTAGCCATAGCAGGGATGCCTATGCGCGCTGCTTTAGCTCTGCTTGATGGCATGGCCGAAGACCAGGATTTCCAAATTTTGCGCGGTGTTTCTCATATCGTCGGCGTGAGCGGTCAGTTCCTCGCAGATGATGGCGGTGGTGGCCGCGTCGTGTGCGCCCTTTTTGCTGGCCTCGCTGATCTGCTGCACGCTGCCGGCCAGCAAGGTCGCGCCCGGTTTCAGCGTTAGCGTGAGCTTGTTGAGCGGGACGATCATGCTGCGGGTGACGAGGTAGGCGATGAAGCCGGAGAACAGCAGCGCGATCGCGGCCATGAGTAGCGAGAAGTTGCGACGGTTGTTGTAGAAGTCGACGCGCATTTGAAACAGGTTGTCGTTTTCGCGCGCGGCCGTATCCCAGAACTTGAACGCGCTCTGCTGGGCCTTGACCGCGGTGTCGATGTACTCATCCAGCGTTACCGCAGGCGTTGCGGCGGTGGCCAAGTCCTTGGTCATGGCGACGAGCTTGACGTTGGCGTCGGTCCATTCCTTGGCGCCGGCGGGCAGCTTTTCTTGGAAGGACGCGACCGCGTCGTGGAAGTCGTTTTTGTTTTCGTTCAGCGCGGTTTGCACGTCGGCATTGACGCGATCGATATCCGACGTCTGCAACAGTGCGGCGTTGGCGGCAAACGTCATACGGTCTTCTGCGGTGAACGCTTCGTGCGAAAAGGCGGTGATCGCATCCGCGATCATGCGCGAAATGCGGTTTTGGTTCTGCGGCAATGCCAGGAGCGTGATGTCCATCGTGTAGTAGGTGTCGAGCACGGGATCGAGAATGAGCGTCGAGGTGTCGCCCAGATGCGTGATCATGGTGTTGATGATGCCGTTGACGTCGGCGTACTTCGCATCGATATCGGGGGTCGATTGACCTTGCGATTTGTCGAGCGCGTCGACGATGTCGTGCCAGGTTTTCGCCAGATTATCGCCGGTCGCGAGCTGGCGGTTTCTCTTGGCGAGCCCTTCCGTGGTGAATTCGAGTTGCGTTCCGAATTTCGCATCGACGGCCGCGAGCGCTACAAGCCCCTTGCTCACGCCGTCTTGCAATTGGACCATTTGCGCCTTGCAATCGGTGTTCGCGGGACAATGGCGCGCCAGGCGCTGATGTTCGAGCGTATCGCGCAGCAGCCATTCCAAAGGTGTCTGGTAGGCGTTGCCCGAGGCTTCAAGCGCGGCGATCCGGCTGTTCTCGTCGATGTTCGAGACGACGAGATAGCCCAATACGGCGATTGGAAGCGAAAAGGTTAGCGACACCAGAAGGATCTTTTTGCTAATGCTGATTCTGCTCGTGATTTCTGTGGCCATGTCCGGGCGCCTCTCGTGAAATTCCATTGCGAACTGCGTGCAAGGCTTCCGGCGAAGTCCTCAGACGAGTTCAGGGGTAACTATACCCAGTTCACGCCATAACCCGAAAATCCTTTGGCGAGATGACGCGGAAATTATCGGTGACGGTGTCGCGGAAGGTGGCCCAGTTTTCCGGAACTTTGCGGCGCAGGAAATCGAGCA
>Ga0163144_10000186_pt1 | contig 145546 bp, 128 predicted proteins | sample OliLak19BULKMAT1_FD_123175 | JGI IMG/M metagenome (GOLD analysis project Ga0163144, IMG submission 123175) | Freshwater microbial mat bacterial communities from Lake Vanda, McMurdo Dry Valleys, Antarctica - Oligotrophic Lake LV.19.BULKMAT1 | ecosystem: Environmental > Aquatic > Freshwater >...
AATGTGCACGCGGCTCGGAGCGGAGACCTTCTTCGCCGAAGCTATGCGCTCGTACACGGCGCCGATCCCTCGGCCATGAATGCTCTCCGTGGTTCGGACAGTGAGCGGCTATCAGACGATGCCCGCGGCCCCCGTCTCCCTAGTGGATCGTCCCAAACATTACTTGCCAGTATGTCGCGTCATCGCGCGGCGGGCGCGCTCGATCTTCGCGAGGATCGCGTCGGCGTCCTTGGTCCACGCAAAGTGCGTGGGCGTGGCGTTGTAGACGCGCAGATAGTCGTCGATGGCCGCAATCAATTCCGGAAGGCTGCGGAACACCCCCCGGCGAAGGCGTTGCTTGGTCAGCATGGCGAACCAGCTTTCCACCCAGTTCAGCCACGATCCGCTCGTCGGGGTAAAGTGAAGATCGAACCGCCGGTGCCGCTGCAGCCATCGCTGCACCTCCGGCGTCTTGTGCGTGCTGGAATTATCCACGATCACATGGAGATCCAGATGGCGCGGCGTGGCGCCGTCGATCTTCGCGGGGAACTTGATGAATGCCTTGGCACAGCAGCGCGGCACACAGTGGCCGATGACCTTGCCATCGAGCACGTTGAGCGCCGCGTAAAGCGTCGTCGTGCCGTTGCGCTTGTAGCCGTGCGTTTGCGTGGCGCAGCGGCCCTTCTTGAGGGGCAGCCCCGGTTGCGTGCGATCGAGCGCCTGAATCGACGTCTTCTCATCGACCGAGAGCACCAGCGCTCGATCCGGGGGATCGAGATACAGCCCGACGACGTCGCGCACCTTCGCGGCGCGCTGCGGGTCGTGCGACACCTTGAAGGGGCCCACGCGATGCGGCTGCAACCCGTGGCGCTTCCAAATGCGATGGACGACCATGCGGGAGGTTCCCGCCCACGCGGCACTCGAGCGCGCCGTCCACTGCGTGGCGCCGGGCAGGGGCACCGTCCGCGTCGCATCCACGATCTGCTGTACCAGATCCTCCGAGACGCTTGCGCGGCCCGGCCGCCGCGAGGCGTCCTTGAGCAACGCCCGCAATCCCAGCTGACCGAATCGCTTGCGTTGGAGAATCACCGTGCGGCGGCTCACGCGCGGGCGATCCGCGATCTGCGCGTTCGGCACCCCGTCGGCTCCGAGCAGAATGATCCCGGCACTCAGCGCCACCTTTTGGCCGGTGCGGGCATCCCGCGCGATCGTCTCAAGCTCCCCGCGCTCCTCGATCGTGAGCCTGAGGGCCGGCGCCGGTGCGAACATGCCGCGATACACGCCGGCATCTTCTTATTGTCAAGAAATGTTTGGGACAATCCATTAGGGGGGCGCGCGGCGTCGGCGCCGGTTGCAATATGTTCCTGGATCCTAGTTCAACAGGCGCCCACGGAGGGGCACCCTCAACCGTCTGGTCGACCCGACCACTTGTCCCTCTCCCGCACGGTGTGCGGGAGAGGGACTGACGGACGGGTGTCAGGAGTGGACGGGGTGGGTCGGTGAGGCAGCGGCCTTCGTCGGCGCGCTGGCTTCGCCGCCCGAGGAGATGTCGTCGGCGCCGCAGTTCTTGAAGATCTCCTTCGCCTTCGATCGCTGCGTCGAGTCATCGGTGTGCACCGACAGCAGGATGTTGCCATCCTTGATCTTGCCCTCGTAGCGCTTGGCTTCGAGTTCCGGGATGCCCATGCCGACCAGCGCGCCGGTGAGCCCGCCGACCGTCGCGCCGAGGGCGGCGCCGCTGAGTGCCGCCATGATCGGGCCGGCGGCGATGAACGGGCCGACGCCCGGGATCGCCAGGGCGCCGATGCCGGCGAGCCAGCCGAGCGTACCGCCCAGCACCAGGCCGGTTCCGGCGCCCGCGGTCGCGCCTTCCGGCGCCTTGGTGTGGTGCTCGTGGGCGAAGTCGCGCGTGCCGGTCTTGTCCGGGAAGAGCGCCGAGATGTCGTGATTCGAGAAGCCGGCTCCCTTCAGGTCACCGACGATGCGATCGGCCTGGTCCTGGGTCTTGGCTGTGCAGAATACCGCTGTTGCCATGAGAGTCTCCTTTTGTCGCTGCGGCCGCGCGAGGCGGCGCGGCGTCGCTTACTTGGTGGGTGTGGCCTGGAGCTGGTTTTCGACGGTGTTCTCGACCTGGAGCTGGTTGTCGACGTTCTTGACGCCCGAGGTCGACTTGGCGGCGAGGGCGATGCTGGTCTTCTCGCTCTCGGTCTTGACCGGACCGCGCAGCGTCACCGTGCCGTCGCGGGTGATGATCTTCACGTTCTGCGCGTTCACGGAGAGGTCGTCGTTCGCCACCACGGCCTTGCGGATCTGTTGGGTGATCGTCCGATCAGCCTCGCTGCCGCCCTGATCCATCGGAGTCAGGGCGTCGTCAGCGCGGTCGCGGACGTTCTTGGCGGTATTGTCCGCCGCGACAGGCATGTCGGCGGCGATCGCCGCCAGGGGCCCGGACGCCAGCAAGGCGCCCAGGCTCATCGCGATCAGAGCAGTCGTCGTCATAGGATCCTCCTCGATCGCGGCGGCTCAGCGCTTGCGCGCGACCGCGTCGCGAACCTTGTCGACGGCGCGAACGGCAGCCTTCTTCGCCTTGGCGGCCGTATCCTTCACAGCGCCGGCCGCTTGGTCGAGCTTGCCTTCACGCCGCAGCGAGGCGTCGCCGGTGAGCACACCTACCGCCTCTTTGACGCGGCCCTTTGCCTTGTCCGTGGTTCCATTATTCATGGTCTGATCTCCTTGTTGGGCTGGCGCAGCAAAGCCGACGAGATCGTCGAGCGCGCTGCGGCAGACGAAACAGCTTCCAGCCCAATGTTGATGCACGTCGCGTGCCACGGGCACGGGCGGGCGGGACGGTGCTGCGAACGGGTCGCGGGCGCGGTCGCGCCGGGTAACCCTTACGTGCTCGTTGCGCTGCGCTGCTCGGCGAGCAGCCTGGTGAGCGCGGCGTAATTCACCGGCTTGACCAGGTGGGCGTTGAACCCGGCCTCTGTGGATCGGCGCCGGTCTTCCTCCTGGCCCCATCCGGTCAGCGCCACCAGGATCATCGCTCTGCCCCAGGGCTGTGCGCGGATGCGGCGGGCGACTTCGTAGCCGTTCAGCTTGGGCAGTCCGATGTCGAGGAGGACGAGATCGGGCCGGAGGGTTTCCGCCGCGCCGACCGCGGCCAGGCCGTCGTGGGCGGTGTGCGTTTCGTTCCCGTTCAGTTCCAACAGCAGGGCGAGCGAGGTGGCCGAATCGACGTTGTCGTCGACCACCAGGATGCGCTGTGCGGTCAGGGCGGTCGGCGTGGCGGGGAGCGACGCCGGCGACGCTACGTCGACCACGTCTACCAGGATCGGCAGACGCACCGTGACCTCGCTGCCCTGGCCGAGGCCGGCGCTGTGGATGCGCACGCTGCCGCCGTGCAGCTCGACGACGCTGCGCACCAGCGTCAGGCCGATGCCCAGGCCGCCGATCGACCGTTCCAGCGACGTGTCGACCTGCATGAACATGTCGAAGACATGAGGCATCTGCTCGGCGCTGATTCCGATGCCGGTGTCCCGCACGCGCAGGACGGCCTCGTTGCCGTCGCGTTCCAGGATCACCCCGATCAGGCCACGTTCGTCGGTGAACTTGCCGGCATTGCTGAGGAGATTGGCCAGGACCTGCGACAGCCGGGTCGGATCCGCGTGCAGGTACACCGAATGCGGCGGCAGCGTCAGCTGCAGCTTCTGCTGCCGGCTGTCGAACAGGGGTTGCGCGGTATCCGCCGCCTGCCGCACCACCGTCGCGACGTCGACACGCGCCAGGCGCAGCTCGATGCGGCCGCGGCTGATGCGGCTCACATCGACCAGGTCGTCCACCAGCCGCACCATCTGGTCGACCTGCCGCTCCATCATCGCGGCGACCGCCGGGCGCGCCGGCCCGGTGCCATCGCCGAGCTGCATGATCTGCAGCGCATTGCGGATCGGTGCAAGGGGATTGCGCAATTCGTGGGCGAGGGTCGCCAGGAACTCGTTCTTGCGGCGGTCCGCCTCGTTCAGCGCCTCGGTCGCGTGCACGCGTTCGGTGCAGTCCTCGATGGACAACAAGATCAGCTGGGACTCCGCGTCGCCGTGGAGGTCGATACGGCGCGCATTGAGCAGCATGATCTTCGGCCCGATGGAGGCGAAGTCGTGCCGGACCTCGAAGTCCTCGAACGAAGCATTGCGTTGCAGGATCGCCGACAGCAGGGTGCGCAGCGCCGGGATGTCCCACTGCCGATTGCCGAGTTCGTAGAGGAGCTGGCCCTCGGTGTCGCCCGGCGCCACGTTGAACGTGCGATAGAAGGCGCGGTTGGCGGAGTGCACGCGCAGATCGATGTCCAACGCTAGGAGCGCCGTGCGCGCCGTGTCGATGACGGCCTGCGCGTAGTCGCGCGAATCGCGCAGCACGGTCTGCGCGGCCTTGGCCTCGTGCAGGTCCGCCAGCACCAGCACGGTGCCGTCGATGCGGTTGTCGGTCGTGCGGTAGGGATGGATGCGCAGGGCGTACCAGCGGCCGTCCTTGCCGCGCACCTCCCGCTCCAGCGTCTGCATCGTCTCGATCACCTCGACGATCCGCTCGGCCAGATCGGGCATCTCGAGGGGCAGGCGCAGGGTGTCGATGCTGCGGCCGACGTCGCCGGGCTGCAGGTCGAGGGCGCGGCCCGCCGCCGGGGTGAGGCGGCGGATGCAGCGGTCGACGCCAAGCACCACCATCGGCACGCCGCTGCTGCCCAGCAGATTGGTCATGTCATCGTTGAGGCGGCCGAGATCGAGGTTGCGGTGCTGCAACTGCTCGTTGACGGTCGTCAGCTCTTCGTTGACCGACTGCAGCTCCTCCTGGGCGGTTTCCAGTTCCTCGTTGGTGCTCTGCAACTCCTCGTTGCTCGACAGGATCTCCTCGTTGGCCGACTTCAGATCCTCGTTGGTGGCGTCCTGCTGTTCGATGAGCGACTGCAGGTATTCGCGCGTCGACGCCAGTTCCTGGCGCAGCAGGTTGGGCGCGGAGGCGTCGCCGCGCGCGGCCGGCTCGGCGGGGGCGGGGATCGACGGCGGCACACCGACGGTCTCCCCGAACAAGACCAGATAACAATGGTCGCCGGCGTGCGGCAGTCTGATCGGCAGCACGCTCATGTCGATCTCGCGATCAATCCCCTCGGCGCGCACGTGCACGCCGGGTGTATGCACCGCGACACCCTCCTTGCCGCACTGGATCAGCGCCGCGCGCAGCGGATGGAACAGGCCCTCGCGCGCCATTCTGAGCACGTTGAGGCTCGCCTCGCCGGGCGCGGGTGCCAGGTAAGGGCCGGTCCGTCCTCGAAATTGCAGGATATCCAGGCTCTGGTTGACCAGTACGCCGGGCGGCACATAGTGCCCGAGCGCCACGCGATCGGCCTCGCGCTGCCAGTCGGCTGGCGAGGCGGCGACGCCGTGGGCGCTGGGCTCGCTGTCCGACCTCCCGCGGGCGGTGTGAAAGTGCGGATACTGCCGCGTCGCCGTCGTCTTCTTTCCGTAGATGCGATGCGGCTGGTCGACGACGCCGAACAGGTCGGCGAAGGCGCCGACGGTTTCCGCATGGCCGAGGACGAGAAAGCCGACTGGGTTCAGCGCGTAGTGGAAGGCCGGGATGACGCGCCGTTGCAGCGGCTCGGCCAGGTAGATGAGGAGGTTGCGGCAACTGATCAGGTCGACACGCGAGAAGGGCGGGTCCGCCGCCACGTTGTGCTTGGAGAAGAGGACCATGTCGCGCAGGCTCTTGCTGACCCGGTAGCCGCCCTTCTCCCTGCTGAAGAAGCGGCCCAGCCGTTCCGGTGACACCTGTGCCCCGATGTTCTCCGGATAGAGGCCATCGCGCGCCGTATGCAGCGCGACGGTGTCGTTCAGGTCGGTGGCGAAGATCTGGATGGGCGGGCGGACGGGCGTGTCCTCGAGATACTCCGACAGCGCGATCGCCAACGAATAGGCTTCCTGGCCGGTCGAGCAGCCCGACACCCAGATGCGGATCGGCGTGTTCGCATCCTTGCCCTGGGTGATCGCGGGGAAGACGCGGTTCTTGAGGAGCTCGAAGGTCTCCGGCTCGCGGAAGAAGCTGGTGACGTTGATGAGGATGTCCTGGTACAGCGCGTCGAGTTCGACGCGGTCGCCTTCGAGATGCGCGGCGTACTCCGCCAAGCTGTCCGTGGAGTGCAGCAGCATGCGGCGCGTGATGCGCCGCTTGATGGTCGTGTCGCGGTAGGCGGCGAAATCGACGCGGAAGGTGGCGTGCAACAGATGCAGGACCCTGGCGAACTGGTCCTGCTCCATCGCCCCCGCCGCCGGCGGCGCCTCCGTGCCCGGCGTCAGGTAGGGGTGCTGGCCGAGCCGCGTCAACTCCGCGGCGATCGCCTCGGGCGACAGGACCATGTCAACGCAGCCGGAGCGGACGGCGCTCTGCGGCATGCCGGGATACTTGGCCGACTCGTCATCCTGCGCGAAGGTAATGCCGCCGGTCGCCTTGATCTCCTCCAGGCCCACCGTGCCGTCGCTGCCGGTGCCCGAGAGGATGACGCCGATGGCGCCCGTCTGCCGATCCTCGGCGAGCGACTTCAGGAAGTGATCCACCGGCAGGTGGGGGATGCGGCTCTCGCCGCGCGGCGTCAGGTGCAGGACGCCTGCGGCGATGCGCAGCGTCGCGTTGGGCGGGATGATGTAGACGTGGTTGGGCTGCACCGCGACGCCCTCGGTCGCCTCGACGACCGGCATCCGATCCGGCTTCGCCAGCAGCTCGACCAACTTGCTCTCGTGCTTCGGATCGAGGTGCTGCACCAGCACGAAGCCCATGCCGGTGGTGGGGGAGAGGTGCGCCAACAGGTGGCTGAAGGCTTCCAGCCCGCCGGCAGAGGCGCCGACGCCGACGATCGGAAAGCCGCCGTGTCCGCCGCCGGGTGCCGGCGCTGTCGATCGAATGCCTGTCACAGAGGAAACCCACATAGACCATACACCAGCGGTACGGCACGGATATGCCTCGCCCGGTTTTTGATCAGCCGGCGGGGGGACGCGGCACCTCTCCCGACTACCGCTTGCAGGGGTGAACGACGCGCGATGAGCCGTCGTGGCGCTGCCTAGGGGCCGCCCGCGGCCGTTTGCACGCCCCTCGCCGAGGCGTCCGCGCCCGGGGCCGCCATGCCGACGAACGTCGCATGCAGCGTTAACGGCTCCCCACCTCCGTCCGGCGGCTCGAAGCGCACCGCCAGTTGTTCGCCGTCCTGCTCGAGACGGACGGTGCCGCGCCGCTCGGCGCTGCTGAGGTCGAGGTCGGTCTGCCAGCGCACCAACTCCGCGCTCGTCGCCGACAGCACGCGGGCGGGAAAGTACAGGAGTCGACCCGAATCCATGGCAACGCTCACGACGATCACCGTGCCATCGCCGGCGAAGGCCGCCAGCACGGGCCCTTCAGCGCTGCCAGTGCTGCCGTTGAGGAAGCCGGCGAACAGGCAGGCGGTCGGCAGGCCCGTGGTGAGGCGATCAAAGCTCCGCGGGCACGTGGCGTGCGCGGCGTCAAGCATCGTCAGAGTAACCAATCCGGCAGTCCAGAGCAGCGGACGTAAAGCGATCATGCGGCAAGCGCGGTGCAATCGGCGTTCCTCGGCTGCGCAGGGCGAGGATCCTGCTTGAAGCGCCGGGAACGCGGAGTACGAGGGCGTATCAACGCGCAGAATTTACGCCCTGACCCTCGTCTGGAGTCGGTCGGATCCTTCGGATCGGGACGGGCGCGGAGGCGAAGGGCGTGGCACGGCAGGTGCAGAACCCTACTTGCGTCATCCACGAACGGTCCACCCGCCATCCGCGTAACCAAGGAGAGGCCACATGAAAGCTACGGCAATGTTGAAGCGCCAGCACCGCGAGGTCGAGGCCCTGTTCGCCCAGGCGAAGAAGGCGACCTCGGCCACGGACCGGCGCAACGTCGTCGCGCAGATCGAGGAGAAGCTGCGCACGCACATGATGATCGAGGAGCACATCTTCTATCCCGCCGTGCTCGCGGCGACCGACAAGAAGACCACCAAAGCGCTGATTCCGGAGGCGTACGAGGAGCACCACGTGATCAACCTGTTGCTGGCAGAGCTGCCCGAGCTCGGCGCCCAGGACGAGCGCTTCGCGCCGAAGATCACCGTCCTGTGCGAGTTGGTCGAGCACCACGTCGAGGAGGAAGAGCAGGAGATGTTCCCCGCCGCCGAACGGGACCTCGACGCCGACGCGCTCGGCGATCTCGCCGAGCAGATGCAGGCGGCGATGGACGGCGCCCCGGACGCGGCCGACGGCGATGCCGGAACGGCGTCGGACGAGGACGAGGACGAGGAGGAAGCGGAGGAGGACGGCGACGAGGAGGAGGACGAGGACGAGGCGGGCGACTCGAGCCGGGACGACAGCGACGGCCCGCCGCGTCGGCGAGCGACGCGCTAGCCGCTCTACGAATCCCTGGCCCTCTCCCGTACGTCATGCGGGAGAGGGCCTCGTCGTTCACTCGGATTCCGTACCGATCACCGGCGCGGAGCGTATCCCCATCGAGGCGTGTTCCAGCCCGGGGAGGATGGCGCGGAAGAAGGCGTTGCGCACCAGGTTGACGACGATCTCCCAGGTGCTGAGGTCGGGGGCGTCGCTGCGCCCCGAGACGCGCGCCAGGGTGGCGGTCTGGTCGTCGCGATTCTCCAGCAGGCCCGCCACGCCGCCCAGCGCCCCTTCGTACAGTTGCTGGCCGAGCCCGTCGCCGCGATCCTGGCGGCGGTCGTAGACATCGACGTCGGCGAACAGCGGCTTGATGTAGCCCTCGATCCTGCCGCGCGACAGGTAGAGCTCGGAGAAGAACGAGAAGCGTCCGCCGACGACGTCGAAGTCGCCGCGCGCCTTGAACAGACTATTCATGGCGCGCATGTCGGTGTCGCGGATCTGCACGGCGATGTTGGCGTCCGGGCTCTTCCGGTCGGGGAAGAACGACGCCCACAGGTCGCTGCCGCCCGAGCCCATGAAGCGGCCCTTGACCATCACCCAACCGCGACCGCGGTCGATCCGGTTGGAGAGGTTCAGCACGCGGATGTCGGCGCGGTCCAAAAAGACCCGGTAGTCCGGTGTCGCGGCCTGATCGACGACGCCGAGCGTGGCGTTCGCGAGGTGCAGTTGCTCGACGTCGATGCGCAGGGCCGGCTCGTTCGCCACCTCGATCGCCACGGCGGCCACCTGCTCGGCGCGCGCGGCGGCGGCCTTGGCGGTCGCCCGCGCGTGCACGTAGTCCACCGTGAGGCCGTCCAGGGTCGCCGTGCGCAGCAGGACGCGTTGGCCCTCCTCGCGCGTCGATTCCACCGCGCCGGCGGCGGCCAGGATCCCGCCGCGTAGCCGCAGGTTGACGTCGTCCACCAACGGCCCGAAGCGCTGCAGCGGCACCTTCGCCAGGTCGATCTCCGCGCGCACCGCCGGGGCCGGCGTGGCGAGGAAGTCCGCCGCGCCGTCGACGGACAGGCTGCCGTTCTCGAACACCGAGGCGCGGACGCGGAACGGCGAGGGAAAGGTGCCCGCGTCGCTGCGCACATTGCGAATGTTGGACGCCACGAGGTCGATCGCGCCGAGGGTGAACGGATGGGCGGGATCGTCGAGGTAGGTCATCGCCCCGTCGATGAGGTGCACCTCGTTGAACTTGAGCGGATAGATCGACTGGATCGCCTCCTGCCACCCCTTGTCCTGCACCGGGACGGGATCGTCGGCCTCCGCCAGCATCTGGCGCCGGTCCATGTGCAGCCGCGGACCGATGACCTGCAGGTCCGCGACGAGGGCCCACGACAGCAGCGCCCGCCACTGGATGCCGGCGGTCATGCGTCGCAGCTCGAACACGGGCGGCTCGGGGTGGGTGATCTGCCGCACGGACAGGCCGACGAGCGAGACCGCGAGCGATAGCGGCCGCAGCTCGATCTCCGGCAGTCGGACACTGTACCCCTGCAGCTTTTCGTTCAACGTCGCTTCCATGCTACGCCGCAGCGGTTCGTTGATCAGCTTCAGGCCGACGATCGCGATAGCGACGAGGACGATCGGCATTCCGGCGGCGACCAATAGCCAGGGCCGCGGTCGCCACCGCCAGACGCTGACTCGACTCGCGGCAGCGGTGGTCACGGCAAGAGTAGAGCGAAAGCAGTGCCAGCGTGGCTCGCCGCTGCGGAGCCGGTCGATGACCACGCCCGACCCGGGTCCCACGGTAAGACGGCTGCGAACTGGGTAGATCTTACACAGGCCGCACGATGTGCATACCAATCACTGCCGCGCCGCTGTGAACCTCGGCGGCAGAGGATCGGCGCGGGCTTTGCTCCTCCACCCTCCATCCCCCGCCGGAGACGTCCATGCGCGTAGCGATCACCGAACTCATCACCGTTGCCCTCGCCTCCGGCAGCCGTGCCGCCGAACCCACCGCCGAGACGCTCGCGAAGGACAATGCTTTCCGGCGCGCCGCGGCCGAGGAGGAGATGCGAGCCGATGTCCGCACCTTTGCCCGCGATACGCTGCCGACGTTGCAGACGCACCTCGACGACGCGCGCCGGTTGAACGACGAGGTGGCGGACGCGCGCCCCTGAGGTGGGAACGACAGCAGCGGTTGCCGTTGCTGCCCACGACCAATCCAAGCCAAGGAGGAGAAGTCATGATTAAGCGATTCGTTGCAGGGGTGCTCGCACTGGGTGTCGCCGTGGTCGGCGCGAGCGGCTGTGACCGCCGCGAAGCGGCGCAGACGACGCCGATGCCGCACACGCCCGACATGCGGACGATGGCGCCGGGGACAATGACACCTGCGATAGGGCCGGGCTCGCAGCGTCCGGTGCCGAACGCGCCCGGGGGTCCCGGCGCCGGCGCGATGAACCCGAGCGGCGTCGGCGACATGAAACCCGACGGCAGCATGGGCGGCGCCGAGATGGGGGGCATGGGTGGCACCGACCGCCCCGCCGGTGGGGCGGGCGGCACCGGTGCTGGCGGCGTCGCACCCTGAGAGACGGCTAAGGAATCCGCCGCCGGCAGCGCGCCGGCGTCGGACGTCCCCTGCGTCTAGACCGAGGCCGCGATGACAGAGCCGGCGCCGGAAGTCGTGCACGAGAACATTCGCACGCTGGCGGATCGCCGACGGCAGGCGGCGGCCCAGCGTTCGCACGTTGACCGCGGAACGGATGCGGTTACCCGCTTCGCCGGCAGCCTGAAGTTTGTTGCCCTTCACCTCGCGTTCTTCAGCGGCTGGATCGTGATCAACGCCGGCGTCACGCCGGCGGCACCCTTCGATCCGACCTTCGTGCTGCTCGGCACCTGGGCGTCGGTGGAGGCGATCTTCCTCGCCACCTTCGTGCTGATCACACAGAACCGCATGGCGCGGGAGAGCGACCGCCATGCGCAGCTCGATCTGCAGATCTCGCTGTTGACCGAGTACGAACTTACCCGCGCGCTCGGGCTGCTCACCGCGCTCGCCGCCACGCATCACATCGAGTTGCACGATGCGAAGAGTGCCGAACTGTCGGCGCTGGTCGACCCCGGTGCCGTGCTGGACGCGATCGAACAGGACAGCGGCGACTGAGCGGGCGGTGATGGGTGTCGCGCCGCTGGGGATCGCGCTGACACAGGTGCCCTGAGAACGTCAGTCGGGCCCAGCGCCGCTCGGCGCCGTGTCCGCTTGCGGGGGCGGGACGATCCCGGACGGGCCGCTCCCGCCCGGGCTGTCGCCGCGATCGAAACCGGAGGAGCCTTCGAACCCCTGCGGCGTGATGGCGGCCGTCGGCATCGGCGTTCTGGCGAGCATCGCTTCAGTCGGCGACGTGGTCTGCGCTTGCGCTGCGCTCGAGGTCAGGCAGACGACGGCGAGCGGAATGAGCATTGATGTGCGCACGGGTGGAGTCCTCCGGCGTGTCGAGACAGCAAACGCGAGGCCGCTCGCCGCTCCAGTGCTCGACCGGGCCGAGACCAGCTCCAGACTATGGGTGTTGGTAGGACTTACCCAAGCGCGCCAGTAGGAAGCCTGGGCGCCGGCGCCCGTCGCATCACGCCGCCGACTCGGCGCTGGCCCACGCGCCGCGCGTGTTCTTGGCGGCCAACACGGCGATGTCGGGGTCCGCGGCGACATCGCCTTCCGCGGGGAGTTCGTCGATGACGATTGAGGTGGCCGGCATTTCCTCGCTGGCGGCCATTATCAGCGGGGCGTACTCCGCCAAGTGCGTGAGGGCCATCTCGGCGATCTCCTCCTTCGTGCGCCAGCGTTGTTAACCCGAGCCGAATCGCCGCGGCTACATAACAGCGGAATGCCGCGGGCACCGACATCTCGGTGTTGAAGAGGTCGCCGATCTACGGCAGGAAGTGCCGCCGCCGATCGGACAGCAAGAAGCTCAGATTGATTCCCGCGCGAACTTGCCACGGCACCAGATCAAAATGGATCGCGGGCGTGGCGTCCATACCGAGGGCCGCGAGCATCTGCTCGAAGCCGGCGCCGACTACCTCGCCGCCCCGCGCCTCGAGTTGCGCGCCTTCTTTCGCTTCACCGTGATCGGACGCGGCGTCGCGGTCGCCGCCATGTTGGCCCTCGTGCAGGCCGGCAGCGCGCGGCCGACGCTGCGGGCGGTCGGCACGCGGACCCTGCGCGGCGCCCTCTGGAGCGCCTACGCCCTGCGGTTTCCCGCGGCGGCGGGCGTGTGTACGTCTCGCCGGTCGCCGTGACGAAGTGCCCGCTAATGTAGAGTTGCGTCCGCAACTCAACCCCGCCACCGGCAAGCTGCTGGCCGCAGTACGGGCCCACCCTGCGCCCCCCCCCGTGCGATGTCGACCTCGAGGGTGTGCTTTGGCGGTGTCTTCGCGGTGGGACGCACCGCCGGTGCGGGCGTGATAGGAGCGACCCGTGCGGACCCACCTCATGATCGCCGCCGTTCTCGTGCTCGCCGGCGGCCGTGTCGCGGCCCAAGAATCCGAGCAGACGGCGCCGACGACGGGCGCGCCGGCGCCGCAGGTCGACACCGTGGGCGGAGCGGCGACCGACCGCGCGATCGAAAAGCGGCTGCGCGGCATCTTCGGCGAGCTCGACGGCCTCGGCGAGATCCGCATCGCCGTGCGCAGCGGCGTGGTCGAGCTGTCGGGCGAGACTCTGTCGGCCGATCTGCATGCCCGGGCCGTGCGCCTGGCGGGCCAGGTGCAGGGCGTCGTCGAGGTCGAGGACCACATCGAGGAGGTGCGCGACGTCCAGCGACGTATCGCTCCGGTGGTCGCCCGCCTCGTCGCCCGCGGCTGGCAGTTGGTCGCCTGGCTACCGCTGCTCGCCGTCGCGGCGCTGATCGTCGCCGCGTTCTGGATCGTCGGGTGGGTCGTCGGAAGATGGGACGCGCCCTTCCGGCGGCTGGCGCGCAACGCCTTCCTGGCCGAGCTCCTGCAGCAGGTGGCGCGCGGGGCGGTCGTGCTCGCCGGCGTCATCATCGCGCTCGACGTCCTCGACGCCACGGCGCTGATCGGCACCGTGCTGGGCGCCGCCGGGGTGCTCGGCCTGGCGTTGGGCTTCGCGCTGCGCGACACGGTCGAGAACTACATCGCCAGCCTGCTGCTCAGCCTGCGGCAGCCCTTCGGGCACGACGATCTGGTGCTCATCGACGGATGGGAGGGGCGCGTGCTGCGCCTGACCTCGCGCGCCACGGTGCTGATGACGCTCGACGGCAACCACGTGCGGATCCCGAACTCGATCGTCTACAAGCAGGTGATCGTCAACTACACCCGCAATCCCGGCCGCCGCTTCCAGTTCGACGTCGGCGTCGGCACCGAGCAGGACCTGGCCGCGGTCCAGCGGCTGGGAGCGGAGACGCTGGCGCGCATGGATGGGGTCCTCGACGATCCGCCGCCGGTCACCACCGTCGAGACGCTCGGCGATTCCAGTGTCCTGATCCGGTTGGCGGGGTGGGTCGACCAGCGGCAGGCAGACTTCCTCAAAGTGCGCAGCGAGGCCATCCGCCTGGTGAAGCAGGCATTCGACGCCGCCGACGTCACGATGCCCGAGCCGATCTACGTGGTGCGGATGTCGGGCACGGCGCCCGGCGTGTCGCCGGCTCCCGTCGGCAAGGCGACCGAGGCAGCGCCGCGGCACTCGCCGCGCGGGCCCGACGTTGCCATCGGCATCGCGCCGCGCGACGATCTCGAGTCCCAGATCAGCGGCGAGCGCCGCGGCCACGCCGCGGACGATCTGCTCACCCCGAACGCGCCCAAGGAGTGACGGCCGCGCGCGGCCGGCGCGCGGACGTTACCCGCGCCGAGCGTCAGTCCGTGCGCGCCACCCGGGAGGCGGCGCTGGCGCCGGCATCCCGCCTCGGACCACCAAGCCGGATGGATCCCACGCTGGATCCGTGCCGCCAAGTGAGAGAATATGGCGTTCGATGATCCTCTTCCCGGCTTGCCCGACGTCAGCGCCAGCGGGACTGAGCCGGTCTCGCCACCCGCAGGGATGCCATGCTTGAACGCCTGAGATTTCATCTGTCTCGCCTGCGCGAGCGCCTGTGGGTGCGGCCGCTGGCGATGGCGATTCTGTCGATCGGGCTCGTGTTCCTCGCCGAGGTCGCCGACGGCACCGACCTGAAGCACTGGGTGCCGCGGATCAGGGAGGCCTCGGTCGAGAAGCTGCTCGAGATCCTGTCGGCGAGCATGCTGGTGATCGCGACCTTCGCCGTCGCCTCGATGGTGTCGGCGTATGCGTCGGCCGCCCAAACCGCCACCCCGCGCGCGTTCGTGCTGGTGGTCGCCGACGACGTGTCGCAGAGCGCGCTGTCGCGGTTCATCGGCGCGTTCATCTTCAGCGTGATCGCCCTCATCGCGCTCGAGAACGGCTACTACGAGCGAGCCGGCATCTTCGTGCTGTTCGTCGTCACGCTCGGGTTCTTCCTGCTTGTGGTCGCCACCTTCGTGCGCTGGGTCGACCGCATCGCGCGGCTCGGGCGCATGAGCAACACGCTGGCCAAGGTCGAGGCGGCCGCGGGCGACGCGCTCGAGCGCAGGCGCTGCGCCCCGGCGCTCGGCGGCGTGCCGCTGAGCGAGGCACCGGGCGCGGGTCGCGCGGTGCACGCGCGCGCGATCGGCTACCTGCAGCGGGTGGACGTGGCGGCGCTGCAGGCCTTCGCTGTCGAGCATGGCGCCCGCATCGTGGCCGGCGCGATCCCGGGCGCCTTCATCGACACGACGCGTCCACTGGCCTGGGTGGTCGCCGAAGCCGGCGCGCCGGGCGCGGACCTCGATCTCGCCGCGGTTGCCGAGGCGTTCGAGATCGGCGCGAGTCGCAGCTACGACGACGATCCGCGTTTCGGCTTGATCGTGCTCTCCGAGATCGCGAGCCGGGCGCTTTCGCCCGCCGTCAACGACCCCGGCACCGCGATCGACGTGCTCGGGCGGCTGCTGCGCCTGCTCGCGCGCACGGTCGAGCCGCTGCCCGACGGCGAGGCGCCCGACATGCGTTGCGAGCGCGTCGCCGTGCCGAGGATCGTCGTCACCGACATGTTCGACGACGCCTTCAACGCCATCGCCCGCGATGGTGCCGGCACCGTCGAGGTGATGCTGCGGCTGCAGAAGGCGCTGGCCGCGCTGGCCCTGCTCGGTGATCCGTCGATGCGCGAGGCCGCCGTCCGGCATGGCCGCCGCGCACTCGCACGCGCGGAGAGGGCACTCGACCTGCCCGAAGACCTGGCCAGGGTGCGCGTGGCCGCGCGGTTCGCCGCGGGGCCCTGACGCACGAACGGCCTCGGCCGGAGCCTCGTCACGCTGATCGCCTGCACCGGCCCGACTGGGCGCTACTCGAAGTGCCGCTGCTAAGGCTGTCGGTGCTGGCGCTGATCATCGTGTTCGCGCGCTACGCGAAGAGCGCGGCGTGGATACCCGCACCGTACCTGGTGTGGGTCGCGGCGAGCTGTTCGACGACTTCGACGGCCTGGACGTGCTGTCCGTCGGCGCGGGCGAGATGGCCGAGCTCACCCGGGCTCAGGCTGCCGACCGCGCTCGCCGGACCCTCGGCGCTGGTCGCTCCTGGTGCCGTGCTGGACGCGATCGAACAGCACAGCGGCGATTTCGCGGGCCGAGACCAGCTCCAGACTACGGGTGTTGGTAGGACTTACCCAAGCGCGCCAATAGGAAGCCTGGGCGCCGGCGTCGCCCGCCGGCGCCGGCGCCCGTCGCATCACGCCGCCGACTCGGCGCTGGCCCACGCGCCGCGCGTGTTCTTGGCGGCCAACACGGCGATGTCGGGATCCGCGGCGACATCGCCTTCCGCGGCGAGTTCGTCGATGACGATAGCCGGCATTTCCTCGCTGGCGGCCATGATCAGCGGGGCGTACTCCGCCAAGTGCTTGAGGGCCATCTCGGCGGTCTCCTTGTCACCCACGGCCAGCGCGGTGGTGTGCAGCATCTCGTAACAGATGGTGGCAAAGCTCAACGCCGCGTAGTCGTCGCGCAGCGCGCGCGCCGCCGAGGTGTCGCTGCGCAGGTTAGCGTACATGCCGGCGACGGCGCCCATGACGCCGCCCACGGCCTTCTTGACGATCGACTCCTCCTCGCCGAAGCGGCTCACTGCGGAGCGCAGGGCGCTCAGGTGACGGTCGATGGTGGCCTCGATGCGGCAGATGAGCCGGTGCGCCTGGGGCACCTCGCGCAGATGCGCGTCGTTCTTCTGCCGGCGCAACGCCTCGTGCAGTTCCGTTTCGACGGCGAGCATATCCTGCACGTGCCCGCGCACGCGCGCGCTGGTGGTATTGTGTGCCATGCGTTCCTCCGGTTGTGTGGGACGAGACTGCCCCGGACGCCGGTGGAGCAAGCTTGGGTCCACGCACCGCCGGAGGCGGTCGTCCCCACAGTGCTGGGGGCGTGGCGGGTCTTACCGGCGGGTTCTACTACGGCGCGCAGGACACGGCTTGCACGAATTACCTGCACGGTCGGACGAGTCGGCGGTGACCGTCCGAATTCATCAGTCCGCCGACAGGCACGTGCGTTGCTGGTCCAAGTGGTCGTTCCCCACCACCCCACTGCCACCCTGCGCGAGGAGAGGCCGAATGAACGCAGCCGCTATGTTGAAGCGCCAGCATCGCGAGATCGAAGTGCTGTTCGCCGAGGCCGGGAAGGCGATCGATTTCGACGATCGCCGCCTCATCGTCGAGCAGATCGAAAAAAAACTGCGGGCGCATCTGATGGTAAAGGAACACATCTTCTACCCGGCGGTTCTCGCCGTGACCGGCATGGGAAGGGCCCGCGACCTGATTCCCGAGGCCTACGCGGAGCATCCCGTGTTGAACCTCGTTCTGGGAGAGCTGCCCGCCCTCGACGCCCAGGATGAAACGTTCGAGGCAAAGATCACCGCGCTGTTTTCGCTCGTCGCGCTGCGGGTGGAGGAGGAAGAGAGAGAACTCCTCCCAGCCGCCGAGCAGATGCTCGGCAGCGACGTGCTCGCCGCGCTTGCCACGCAGATGCAGGCGGCCATCGATGGCCGCACGGCCGCGATCGCCCGATAGCGGCGCTGGTGGTAGAGAAACAGGGGCGGCGATGGTCGCCACCAGGCGCAGGCGGCCGCCGCAGGAGCGTGGCTGAGCGCGCCTTGAGCGCAGCCACGGCAACTCTGACGGCGCGTCGTCAGTGGCGAACGCGCTGCTTGAGGATGTCGTTCTCGATCGCCGGAATCAGGTCCTGCATGACCGAGTCCTCATAGCGTCCCGAGGTGACCGGCGAGAGCTCGGGCACCTGCTCCTCCGCCACCGCGTGGTTGACGTAGAAGGAGCCCTTGCGGCCGCCGGCGCCGGGCAGGAACGCGAAGGCCATGTTCTGCAGTTGGCCGCTGAGGATCAGGCCGTCCAGCAGGATGCGGAGCTGCTCGAAATCGTCGGGCGACTGACCGTAACCGCCGAGGAAGTAGACCACCGGAAAGCTCTTGTTGGTGTGAAAGAACGCGGGTGGGCGGTAGACCAGGACCATACGCTTGGGGACGACGCCGTCGTCGCCGGCGAGCGCCGGTGAGGGGATCTGGCGTCGCTGTAGATCGCCGCGGATGTCGAGATTGATGCCGTCGAGACCGATGTCGAGGTCGCCGAAATCGATGGTGGGCAGCCCCAGGTTGCCGCCGGGCCCGTAGAACCCGTCGGGGAAACTCTCGTTGAGGAAGCCGATCATGCTGACGATGCGCTGCCAGACGGTGGCGTTGCCGCACACGTCGCCGCGCAGGAGATCGTCCGCATCGACACTCGCGACGCCGATGTGCCCGGCCGGATAGCGCACCAGCAGGAACTGCGCATCGGGGCTGGGGAGATTGGCGCAGTTGGCGTCGAACCCGTCGCGCGTTGCGACGTTCAATCCCTTGCCCTGCAAAGCCGCGACAAAGTGAACGTAGTGCCGCGCGAAGCCGAACTGGTCGTTCGTGCCGACGTCCATGTAGATCCGCTGCATGGCGATATCGTCGCCGGACAGGCCCTCGACGCGCGTCAGCGGATCCTCGTCCAGCCAGGTGGCGCGATCGGGGTCGTAGTCGAACGTCCCGTTGCCTTCGCCGAAGTCGCGCGTACCCTCGACGCCGTCGAGGCCGAAATCGGAGAACTGCTCCCCGTCGTCGAAGATACCGTTGTCGTTCACCTCGACGAACGGCTCGGACAGATTGAGCACCAGGCCTTCGCCCACGTCGTAGATGCCGTCGGCGTTGAGATCGGCGACGAGGCGGCCGCCGACATCGACCGGAGTGGCGCCGCTGACGATCATCGGCAGCGAGCCCTTCGCCAGCAGACTCACCTCGGTGAGCTGCGTCGGCGCTTCCGACGTCTGCCGCAGGCCGTCATCGTTCCTGTCGCCGCCATCCAGAAACCCGCGCGCGTCCGTTGGCGCGGTGAACGAGCCGAACTGGTCGTCCATGCCGAGCTGCGCCGGCTCCGAGTCGCTGCCGAGATACTGCCGTGCCGGGTCGGGATGATGCAGAAACGGATTGCCGAAAGCGACCGTCAGGTCCTGGTACATCTCGACACGCGTGTCGCGGTCGGGGTACGGCGCGAGGTGGTCATACGTGAAGTCATCACCGATGGTTCGCGGAATCTCCGTCTGCGCCTTCACTTCGAGGTTGTCGTCGATGCTGTCGCGCAGCAGCTGCTTCATATCGATCGGACCGCCCAGCGACGCGATGGTGCTGAACACGTCGCCGTACTTCGTCCCGAGGTTCATGGCGCCGTAGGCACCCATCGATACGCCCGCGATGGCGCGAAACTGGCGGCTCTCCTGGAGCGGCGGCGGCGGACCGGTGGGCGTACCACCGCCGTCCGAGTCACCCTGGCCGCAGCCATACGAAAACGAGAAGACCGCGATCGCGATGGCGAACAGATAGCGGGGCGACGACGTCAGGATCTGGATCGGTGGCATCAAGAGCCGAGGCAACGCAAGTATTGTGCCACAACACGGATGCACCGCTGCCGGGTTCGTGCATGACGCGAGGAAGTAAGGACAGCCCCAATGCTCGGAGGGAATTGTAACTTCTGGTCTGCTCCTTCTAACGACGCCATGGACGTGCGGGCCCCGCCATACGCTCCTGGCGCGCCCGTTGAACGAGACGCGTGCAGCCCTAGCGGCGAGTGGCAACCTGCAAAGACGCGTCTCAGCGGCAGGCAGTGCCGAGACGGATCCAGGCGCCGTCGTCGCAACGCATCGCGCTGCCGTCGCGACAGATGCTCGATCCGCTAGCGACGGTGGTGGTGTTGTCGACCAGGCACGGCGTGGCGCGGTTCGAGGGCAGCGGCTGCAGCGGCGCGCCCCGCGTGTCCGCCGCCGACTGCGCAACCGGAGCCGCCACCAGCTCGAGATCGACCACCTGGCCGCGCCCGTCGAGCGTCGCCTCGACCCACTGCCCGCCGTACGGAGAAATGGCGACGCCCGCCGGCGCGACGTAGACGCGGCTGTCGCCGGCGAAGGCGAAGGAGCCGGCGACGGGATCGCGGACGAGGAATTGCCCGCGCACGATCTCGATCGTCGAGGTGACCGGAGTGACGACCACCAGCCGCTCCGTGATCTGCAGCACGCGGTCGCCGGCGAGTTCGACGTCCACCGACTTGCCCTCGAGTTCGGCCAGCGGCGCCCCTGGCGGCGCCGTGAAGGTTCCCTCCCGGCCGACGACGCGGAATCGATTGGTGCTGCCGTCGATCACGACCAGCTCTCCGCTGACCATGTCCGCGGCGCAAGCGAGGCCCGGCAGGCTCGCCGCGAGCGCGACCAGCGTAACCATGAGTAGGGACCTGACTGACATGCGAAGACCTCCAAGTTGAGTAGGGAGGCTTGGAGCACATCGGGTGCCAGCGTCGCCCGAAGCCGCAGGCGCCGTCGGCAGCGGTCGCCTTGCAAATTGTGCACGCCTGGCTGCAACTCTGACCGTCACCGGATAGCCCGGATGAGCTGGAGTAGGTGACGGAGCATCACTTCTCGGATCCCCCTCGGCGCAGCCGGCCGGTCGGCGCCCGTACCGTCAGTTGCCGTAGCCGCCACCGAAGTGATCGTACGGATCGGCGCCTTCGGCGAGCGACTGATCGTAGCGGGTGCGCTCGATGTGCCGCTCCAGTCCCTCGACGACGAAGGCGAGGAAATCGCGCGTCGACAGGATGCCGACGACGCGCCCGGCCCGCGTCACCGGCAGATGGCGGAAGCGCCGGGCGCGAAAGGTCTCCATGACGCTGCGCAGCGACGCCTCGACGTCGATCGTGACGACGTTCTTGGTGGCAACCTCGACCGCCGACGTGTGCTGGGGATCGCGGCCGCCGGCGACCACGCGCGCCGCCACGTCGCGCTCCGAGAGCAACCCGAGCAGCTGGCCATCGTCGAGGACGAGCACCGCCCCGACGCGGTTCGCCCCCATGTGGCGCACCGCCTCGGCGACGCTGTCGCCGGGTCCGACGCTGATCATCTCGGTCGTCATCAGCGATTCGATTGCGGACATGGACTCCTCCTCCTATCGCGGGCGCGGCGCTGCCGCCTCCGGTCCGAGACGCCGGCGCGCCGCCACGGCGGTGTGCTCGATCTGCACCTCGTTCATAGCCGGTCGCCGACGGGGCTGCTATCGCACCGTGCGGTTGCGCGCACGTCTTGGCGCGCTGTCAGTCTCTCCACCGGACGCGTCAGCGCGGCGGTTCGCCGCCCGACGGCGAGGGACGTGCCCCGTGTGCGGGCGTTGGTGAGAGGTGCGGGCTACGGCGCGCACCCGTCGAGCGCCGCACCGACGGCGGCGATCAGCTCGTCGATGGTCACCGCGCCGTCGCCCGAGGTGTCGAGCGCCGGACAGGCGGCGATGCCGGCCGTCCCCAGCGCCAGGCCGACGCCGCGCACCAGTTCGTCGATGCTGACGCTGCCACCGCCGTCGCAGTCGCCGGCGCAGGCGGCGGCGACGCTGACGGTGACCACCGCGAGGTTGCCGTCGCTGTCGCCGTCCGCGGCGGTGAAGGTAAAGGTGTCGTCGCCGGCAAACCCGGCCGGCGGGAAGTAGCGCGCCGTCGCGCCGGTCAGGCCGACGGTGCCGTGCGCCGGCTGGTCGACGAGGCGCAGGACCAGCGCGTCGCCATCGGCATCGCTGGCGGCGAGCCCGACGTCGACCGCCCTGCCGGCCGTGGTCGCGGCGGTCGCGTCCGCCGCGCGCGGCGGACGGTTGGGGTTCGCCTGCTCGCTGTCGGGCCCGGCGTGGCAGGTCCAGCAGCCGACCTCGAAGCCGCGCCAGAAATGCTTGCGGCCGAAGTCGGTGTTCAGCATGCGGTCGCCCTTGACGCGCGACAGCACGCTGCCGCGCAGGTCGGGGCCGTGGCAGGCACGGCAGCGGTCGGCACCGCCGTCCTCGGCGGCGCTGGGGTGCGCCTCGACCCAGGCGGCGCCGAGCGGGTGCAGGCCGTGCGGACCGCCGTCGACCGTGCGCGGCGCCGTGGCGTGGCAGGCGGTACACTCCGCCAGCATGCCGACATGGCCCTGCAGCGCGGTGCTCTGCAGGTTGTCGTTGGCTGCGGCGCTCGGGTACTCGGCGTGCGTCGCGCCGTGGCAGGCGGCACACTGCAGGCCGCCGTGGCCGGTGGAGAAGCGATACAGGGAATGGCCGGCGATCGGCGTGTCGAGGTCGGTGGCGAAGGTCGAGTCCACCGCGCTGCGCACGCGTCCGTCGGGCTCGAAGACGCTGCGATAGCGGATGGCGCCATTGTTGTGGACCGCGGTGCCGCTGTGGCAGCTCTGACAGACCGGCTCGTCGAGCCAGCCGACGCGATCGGTCGCCGCCACCTGGGTCATCGTGCCGTGACAGCTCTGGCACTGCATCGCCAGGCTGCCGTCGGCCGCCACGGCGCTGCCCATGGCGCCGCGCAGGCAGCGCGTCACCGAGCCGGGGTGGCACTGGTAGCAGGCGCTGCGGTTGGCGACGTCGTCGAGCCGCAGCCCGGTCTGCGGGTCGCGCACATGCGCCATGCGGCGATGGATGGCCTGCGTCAGCGGGCTGATGCCGTTCAGACCGCTGCCCGGCAGCGCCTCGGACGCGTGACAGCGCGCGCACAGAATGGCCGTGCCGCCGTTGACCGTGGCGAAAAGGCCGGCGGAGTCGTAGCCGGCCGTCGCCAGCGCGGCATCGTAGGCGGGCGCGCCGCCCTCGAGGTCGTCGTGCAGGCGCAGGATGTTCAGGCGCGTGTCGCGCTCGCGGTCGGGATCGCGCACCCAGCCGTCGAATGGTTCGGCGGCCGCACTGGTGTCGGAGGCATGGCAGCCGCGGCAGTTGAGTTCCTCGGACACCGGCAGGACGACGTCGGTGCTGGCGAGCAGCGCCCCCGCCGCGTCACGCGCCACCAGGCGCATGAGCGGGTAGCTGTTGCCGCGGCCGGCGTCGTCGTGCGGCGTGATCGGGATGCCCTCGCCGATGAACCAGGCGTGCGCGGCGTCGAAGCGCAGCGGCTGCGGCGTGTTGCCGGCGCCGGGCATGGCAGCGCCGGCCAAGCCGAGATCCGCCGCCGGCGTGACGCCGAAAAGCTGTCCGACATAGGACCAGAAGTTGGTCTTGCCGACCGAGGTAGTGTTGATCGAGCCGTCGGGGTCGGCGACCGCTTCGTAGGTGACGGTGATCCCGCCCTCCGCACGCACCAGGTCGCCGTTCGGGTCGACCAGCTGCGCTTGCACCGTGTTGTACGGCGGCAGCAGCGCGAACACCTGATAGTCGGGATCCATGCAGTGCATGCCCAGGTTGTTCCAGCCGATCAGGGTCCAGCGGCCGGCAGCGCGCGCCGGCCGCGCGCCGGGGCTGCAGGCGAGGGCGGCGGCGATCAGCGTCATGGTCAACGGACGGGCATGCATGGGGCGACTCCTGACGATCCGACCGGGCGGCCTGTGCACTTCCAATGAGGCACCGGTGCGTGCCTTTATGGCACGCCGCCGGTCGCATGGTTGCCTTAGCAGTAGCGCCGCCGCGTGCCAGGTGCAGAAGACATGAAGTTCGTACACGCCGCTGACATTCATCTGGACAGTCCGCTACACGGGTTGGCGCGCTACCCGGGGGCGCCGGTCGAGGAGATCCGCGCCGCGACGCGGCGCGCCTTCGAGAACCTGGTGGCCCTGTGTGCCGACGAGCAGGCGGCGTTCCTGGTGCTGGCCGGCGACCTCTACGACGGCGACTGGCGCGACTTCGGCACCGGGCTGTTCTTCGCGGCCCAGATGGCGCGCCTGCGCGAGCACGGCGTGCGGGTCTTCGTCGTGCGCGGCAATCACGACGCGGCGAGCCGCATCACCAAGAGCCTGCGCCTGCCCGACAACGTCCACACGTTCGCCTCGCGCCGCCCGGAGACGCAGGTGCTCGAGGAGTTCGGTGTCGCCCTGCACGGGCAGAGCTTCGCCCGCCGCGACGTGACCGAGAACCTCGCCGCCGACTACCCGCCGCCGCTCGCCGGGTTGGTCAACATCGGCGTCCTGCACACCAGCGCCGACGGCCGCCCCGGCCACGCCACCTACGCCCCCTGCCGGGTGCCGGATCTCGTCGCGCGCGGCTACGACTACTGGGCCCTCGGCCACGTGCACGCCCGCGAGGTGCTGCACGAGGATCCGTGGGTGGTGTTCCCCGGCAACCTGCAGGGCCGGCACGCGCGCGAGACCGGGGCGAAGGGGTGCACCGTCGTCACCGTCGAGCACGGCCGCATCCGCGCCGTCGAGGCGCGCAGCCTGGACGTCGTGCGCTGGCTGGTGGTGGAGGTCGATGCGAGCGGCTGCGCGACCCCCGTCGACGCGCTCGAGCGCCTCGACGGCGCCATCCGCTCCGCGCTGGCGCCCGCCGACGGGCGGGTCTGCGCGCTGCGCGTGCGCGTCAGCGGGCGCTGCGCGGCGCACGCCGCGCTGCTCAATCGCCGCGAGGGCTGGGGCGCCGACGCGCGGGCGCTGGCGACGGACCTCGGCGCCGGGCTGGCGTGGGTCGAGAAGGTGGTCCTCGACACCGCGCCGGCGGTCGACTGGCACGAGCTGACGCAGCAGAGCGGGCCCATCGCCGAGCTGGTACGCGACATCGAGTCGCTGCGCGCCGACGACGCCCGTCTCGGCGCCCTCGGCGCGACCTTCGAGGATCTCAAGTCCAAGCTGCCGGCCGAGCTGCGCGAGGGCGACGGCGCCCTGACCTTCGACCCGGCGCAGCTGCGCGCCCTGCTCAGCGACGCGGCCAGCCTGCTGCTGCCGCGGTTGCTCGGGGCGGACGACGAGACATGAAGATCGTCAGCCTCGACCTGCTCGCCTTCGGCGCCTTCACCGCAGCCCGTCTGGAGTTCGACCCGCAGCGCCCCTTCCAGGTCGTGCTCGGCCCCAACGCGGCCGGCAAGAGCACGGCGCTGCGGGCGATCACCGATCTGCTCTTCGGCATCCCCGAGCGGACCAGCGACGATTTCCTGCACCGCAAGGATCGGCTGCGCCTCGGCGCCGAGCTGGCGGCCGCCGACGGGCGCCGGCTGTCGTTCCTGCGCCGCAAGGGGCGCAAGGACACCCTGCTCGAGCCGGCGGGTAAGGTGGCATTGCCCGACGTTGCGTTGCGACCATTTCTCGGCGAACTTGATCGCACCCTGTTCACGTCGATGTTCGGCCTTGGCCACGACGCGCTGCGGCGCGGCGCCGAGGATCTGTTGCAGGCCGGCGGCGCGCTCGGCGAGAGCCTCTTCGAGGCCGCCGGCGGCACCCACAGCGTGCGCGCCGTGCTGGCCGGCTTGGCCGCCGCGGCCGAAGCGCTGTTCCGCAAGGGCGGCATCAATCCGGAGGTCAACGCCGCCATCGCGCGGTACAACGAGGCGCGCCTGGCGACGCGCGCGGCGGCGCTGGAGGGCGAGGCCTATCTCGAGCTGGAGGAGGACATCGCCGCCCTCGCGGCGACCAACGAGGCGCAGCGCCAGGCGCTCGCCGGCCTCGCCGCCGAGCAGCGGAAACTCGAACGGGTGCAGCGCAACCTGCCGCGCGTCGCGGCGCGCGAAGAAGTGCTGGCGGAGTTGCGCGACCTGGCGGGCGTTGCCGACCTCGCAGCGAGCGCGCGCGGGCAGCGCCTGGCATTGCTCACCACCCGCCGCCAGCGTAGCGACGACCGCGAGCGCGACGCGGCGGAGGTGGCGCGTCTGGAGGGTCTCCTGCAGGGCCTCGACACGCCGCCGGCGTTGCTCGACGCCGCCAACGAGATCCAGCGGCTGAACGAGAGCCTTGGGGCCGTGCGTAAGGCGCATGCCGATCAGCCCAAGCTGCGCGCCGACCTGGCGGCGCTGCGCGACGCCACCGAGCGCCTGCTCGGCGAGGTGCGCGGCGGCCTGACTCTGACCGCCGCGGCGGCGCTGCGCATCCCCAAACCGCAGGCGAAGCGGATCCGCGAACTGGCCGACCAGCACACCGCCCTGCGTGCCACCCGCGCCGCCGCCGCGCAGACGTTGGGGCTGGCGCAGGCGGCCGCCGCCGAGGCGGAACAGGCCCTGGCGACGGCGCCGGCGCCGCGCGACATGCACCCGCTCGCCGATGCGGTGCAGGCGGTGCAGGGCGAGGGCAGCTTGCTCAGGGACGCTGCCGCCAGCGAGGCCACAGGCGCGGCGGCGTGGCGTCGCGCCCGCGCCGAGGCGGCGACGCTGCACGGCTGGCAGGGCGCGTTCGAGGCGCTGGAGTCGCTGGCGGTGCCGCCGGCGGACACCGTGCAGCGCTTCGCGACGAGTCTGGCGGCCGCCGCTGGCGACGGGCAACGAGCCCGCGAGCGGGTCGAGGAGCGCGCCCGCGAGCAGCGCGACACGGAGGCGGAGATCGCCCGCCTGCACGCCGCGGGTCTGGTGCCGACGGCAGCGCAGCTGGCGGAGGCGCGGCAGCGGCGCGATGCCGCGTGGCGCCTGCTGCGCCGCGCCTACATCGATGGCGACGCGACGGCGCGCGCGGCCGCCGCCGCCGCCGATGCCGAGCCACCGCTCCCCGAGGCATACGAGGCAGCAGTGGCCGGCGCCGACGGGCTCGCCGACGCGCTGCGCTCGGACGCCGCGCGCGTCGCCCGCGACCAGGCCCTGCAGCGCGGTCGCGCCGAGGGCCTCGCCCGTCTGTCCGAGGCGCGCGATGCCCTCGCCGCGGTCGAGGCCGGCCACGCCGCCCTGGCGGCGGAGTGGGCAGCGCTGTGGGCGCCGCTCGCCGTGGCGCCACTGCCGCCGGCGGAGATGCTGGCGTGGGTGGAGACGCACCGCCGCGTTCGCGACCTGGCTGGCGCGGCGCGCGATGAGGACGGACGCCACGCGGCGCTGGCGCAGCAGGTGGCGCGCTGCCAGCACCGGCTGCGCGACGCCCTGCAGGCGGTCGGCGAAGCCGCGGCGGGCAGTGAGGACGACCTGAGCCTGTTGCTGACCCGTTGCCAACGGGTGCTGCAGGACGGCGAGGCGGCGCGCCGCCGCCGCGACGGGATCGAACAGGCGCTGGCGACCGCGGGCGGGGCGCTGCGCGCGGCCGAACAGCAGGGCCGCAGCACCGCGGCGGCGGTGGCGGACTGGCAGGGAGAATGGGCCGAACTGATGAGTGGCATTGGCTACGATGCCGGCGCCGCGCCGCGCGAGGTGGAGGAGTCGCACTCGCTGATCGAGCAGGCTTTCGCACAGGATCAGGCGGCGAGCGACCTGCAGCGCCGATTGCGACGCATGGAGGAGGACGCCGAGGAGTTCCGCGCCGCCGTCGCCGCCGTCGCCGCGCCGATGGCGGTGGATCTCCTCGGGCAGCCGGCCGAGCACGTGCTCGTGGAGCTGACCGGGCGCCATCGCCAGGCCGCCAACAACCAGATCACCCGCGGCGGCTTGGGCGAGCGGCTGACGGCCCTGCGCGCCGCCGTCGCCGCGGCGCAGCAGGACCTGACGGCGACCGAACGCCATCTCGCGGCCCTGGTCCGGCAGGCCGGCTGTCTCGACGTCGACGGCCTCGAGGCCCTGGAAACCCAGTCGGAACGCAAGCGCCTGCTGAGCGTCCGCCGGGCCGAGATCGAGGCGCAACTGGTCGAGGACGGCGCCGGACTGACGCTGGCGGAGGTGCTCGACGAAGTGCGTGGCCAGGACGGCGACCGCACGGAGGCCCGGCGCGTCGAGCTCGGCGAGCAGCTCCAGGCGTTGCAGAGCGAGCGCGACGCCGGCTTGGAGCGGCACGGCGCGCGCCGCCGCGAGCGTGACACCATGCTGCGCCAGACGGCTGCCGCCGCGCAGGCGGCGCAGGACGCCGAAGCCGAGCTGGCGCACATCCGCGCCGGCGCCGAGGAGTACATGCGGTTGCGCCTCGCAGAGGTGGTGCTGCGCGAGTTCGTCGAACGCTATCGCGAGCGGCACCAGGACCCCATTCTCACCCGCGCCTCGCAGCTGTTCCCGCTGCTGACGCTGCAGACGTTCAGCGCCGTCCGCACCGACTACGACGAGGTCGACCAGCCGGTGCTGGTGGGCGTCGACCGCGGCGGCGCGGCACTCGGCGTCGCGGCGATGAGCGACGGCACGCGCGATCAGCTCTATCTGGCGCTGCGCCTCGCCGCCGTCGAGCAGTATCTCACCAGCGCCGAGCCGCCGCCCTTCGTCGCCGACGACCTGCTGGTGCACTTCGACGACGACCGCGCCCGCGCCGCCCTGCGCGTGCTGGCGGACTTCAGCCGCCGCACGCAGGTGCTGTTCTTCACGCACCACCCGCACCTGGTGGAGCTGGCGCGCGGTGCCGTGCCGCCCGAGCTGCTGCAGGTGCAGTCGCTCACTGCGCCGTCGGGGTGACGGCCGCGGGTCTCGGCGACCGTCCGAGCGGGAAGCGCCAGAACAAAACCGCGCCGACGAGGAAGCCGAGGCACGGCAGGCCGGCGAACAGCAGGCGCATCCCGAGCAGGCTCTCCGGCGCCTGCGCGGCATTGGGGACGAACCCGGCGGCGCCGAGGACCACGCCGCTGGCGGCGGTGGCGAGCGAGCTGCCAATCTTCAGCGCGAACATCATCGCCGCCGAATAGACGCCCTCCTTGCGCTCGCCGGTGCGTTGCTCGTCGAGGTCGATGATGTCGGCCATCAGCGACTGCGACAGCACGCTGCCGCAGCCCATGGCGAAGCCGGCGAGGCCCAACAGCCCCAGCAGCAGCGGCACCTCGCCCTCGTCGACGACCAGCATGGCGCCGAACGCCGCCGCGGCGAGCAGCATCGCCGCCAGCCAGGTATCGCGCGCGCCGTAGCGCCGCGCCACCGGCACCCAGATCGGAATCGAGACGATTCCCGCCACGACGTAGGCGGCCGGCAGGGTGCCGACGATGTCCGGCCGCTTGAGCAGATACTCGGACACGTACGGCGCCATCGTCCCGACCGCGCCGACCCCGAGGCTCTCCACGAACCACACCGCGATCAGGGTACGGGCGGGCGCATTGCCGTAAACGTCGCGCAGGCCGCCGAACAGGCTGCGGCCGCCGCTGGCCGGCGGCGCGGCTTCGCCGACGGCGAGCGGCGTGATGGCCAGCAGCGCGATGGCCAGCAGCGCACCGGGAAGCGCCATGCGCGCCGTCGCGACGCGGGCGTCGGGCGCATTCATCGCCACCTGGATGGCGGCGAAGGCGAGCAGCATGCCGAGCGTGAAGCTCATCTGCCGGGCCCCGAACAGCCGCGTCCGCTGGTGCGAATCCGGGCTCAGTTCGGCGCCGAGCGCGGCGTGCGGGATGGCGTAGAGCGCGAAGGCGGAGAAGAAGAGAAACAGGGCGGCGCCGACCCAGGCGATGAGCGGCCCGGCGGGGAGTCCGAGCGGTGGGTTCCACAGCAGCACGTACCCGGCGGCCAGCAGCGGCAGGGCGCCGAGGAGGAACGGGCGACGGCGGCCGAGGCGCGATCGGGTGCGGTCGCTCCAGCTGCCGACTAGCGGGTTACTCACCGCGTCCCACAGCTTGGCGAGCCCAAACAGCGCCCCGACGGTCGCCGGCGGCAGCAGCAGCACATCGGTGGCGTACTTGAGGAAATAGAACTGGACGAAGAACAGCAGGTAGGCGAGCGCGAAGATGGGGCCGCCGTAGGCGAGCAGGCGGCCGGTGCCGATGATGTGGGGGGCGGGCATAGTGGCGAGCGCGGCGGCAGTGGCTGGCTGGCGGTACGATAGGCTCAAGCGCTTGTCGCACGGCACTCGCAGACGCTATCAGAGATCTGTCACTCGCATGTGTCCGTCCCGTTCCCACTTACACCGCAGCCAACGGAGGATCGCAATGAGACGAATCGGATTCGCAGCCGTCGGACTTCTCTTCCTCGCCGGCGCCGCCGCCGCGCAACCGACCTGGAGCGCGATCGGCTTCTCGACGACGCCGCCGAACGCGCCGCTGATCATCGCCGCCGTGGACGCGCTGATGAGCTCGCCCGCCGGCAAGACGTTTCCCGGCAGAATGCTGCTGCAGGCCCAGGTGGCCGACGGGGCGAATCCCGCCACGCACAGCGTCGTTCCGATCTACAAGTCGGCCGCCGAACGCGAGGGCTTCGTGCAGAAACTGCGGGACGATCCGGCCTGGGGGATCTTCCAGGCCGAGATGGCGAAGCTGAGCCAGCCGGTGTCCGTCAGCCAGTACCGGGTGCTGAAGACCTGGGGCGAGCTCGTTGACACGGATCAGGTCTGGATGGGCTACGCGTTCGCCGTGCAGGATCCGGCGGCCTTCGTCGCCGCCCTCGACAGGCTGATGGCGTCGCCGAGCGGCAAGAAGTTTCCCGGCCAGGCGTACCTGTCCGTGGTCGTGGCGGGCGGCATCACCAAGGTCACCCATCTGATCTCGGTCGGCTTCGCCAGCGAAGCGGAGATGGAGGCGTGGACCGCCACCCGCGACGCTACCCCCGAGTGGGCCGCCTACATCAAGGCCTCGCGCCAGGCCGCCGACTTCCTCGGCGCCAGCCTGTCGCGCGACCTCAAGTCGTGGGGACCGGCGACGTTGAGCGGCCTCAACACCCGTTGACCGGACGCAGGGCCCCGGCAGCGCGTGGTGACGGGGCTCTGTCAGGGCTCCGTCACCGGCACGCCGTCGGCGACCTGATCGCTGGGGTGCCGGACGACGACGTCGCCGACCGCGAGGCCGGAGCGCGCCTCCGCCTGCTCCGCATTGACGCGCCCGATCTCCACCGCGCGCAGGGCGGCGCGGCCACCGGCGACGGTGAACACGTGCCAGGCATCCTGACGGCGGAAGAGGGCGCTGGACGGCACCAGCAGCGCATCGGCGACCTCGGCGACGACGATACGCGCTTCGACGCGATAGGGGTCGCCGAGGCCGCCGCGGTCGGCGTTGAAGTCGCCGACGACGTTGACCCGCTGCTCCTCGACGCCGAGGGCGGAGAGCTTGGTGAAGCCCGAGGGTTCGACGCGGCGCACGTGCGCGCGCAGCGGCGCGGCGCCGCCCCAGTCCTCGATCAGCATGGCGGCACCGGCGCGCACCAGCAGGGCGTCGGTCGACAGCACGTCGACGACGATCTCGATCGCGTCCGGGTCGCCCAGTTCGAGCAACGGCGTGCCGGCGACGACGACGCGCTCGCTCTCCTCCGGGACGCGCAGGACGCGCCCGTCGACCGGGGCGCGCAGCGCGAGGCAGTCGGGCTCGCCGGAATCGCAGGCGACGGCCAGCGCCGCGCCGCCCTCCGCCCCCGGCGCCATCAGCGCCGCGCGCGCCGCCTCGAGGTTGAAGGCGGCGGCGCGGGCGGCGAACTCGGCCGCTTCGAGTTCCTGCGTGCGGGCGGTCTCGTTCAGCTCCACCAGCTCGCGCTCCTCCTGCCCGATGGTGCCGGAGCGGCCCAGTTGGCGCGCCCGGGGGGCGCTGCGCACCGCCTGCTCGCGCGCCGCCCGCGCCTACGCGACGCGCGCGTCGGCCTCGCGCACGGCCGCCTGCGCCTCGGCCTGGGTGCGCGGGTCGAGCGGCACTGGGTGCATCCGCGCTACCACGTCGCCCTGGCGCACGGCGTCGCCGGGTTCCACCGTCAGGCGCGAGACGCGCCCGGCGATCGGCGCCGCGACGACGAAGCGGTCGCGCACGCGCGTCTCGCCCTCCTGGTCGACCGTCACCAGCAGGCGGCCGCGCGCGATCGCCGCGCTCTCGACGCGCACCGGCGCGGTGCGGAAGACGAGAAACAGCAGCGCCCCCAGTCCGAGAGCCGCTGCCACCGCCATTAGTCGCTGTCGTGTCACCGCCGGCGCCTCACTCGCGGGTTTTCAGCACTTCGACCAGGTCGAGATGGTCGAGCCGCCGCCGCACCAACACCGCGGAGAACAGCGCCGCGCCGATCAGCACGACGACGGCGAAGGCATAGGTGCGGGTGCTGACGAAGAGCGGCATGCGGAACAGCTCCCACTGGTAGCGCCTGCCGATCGCCATGGCGAGCTGATAGCCGATGGCGAAGCCGAGCGGGATGGCGAGCAGGGTCGGGATGGCCTGTTCGCCGAGCAGCAGCACCGCCACCTCGGGGCGCGTGAAGCCGAGCACGCGCAGGCTGGCCAGCTCGCGGCCGCGCTCGGAGAGGGCGATGCGGGCGGCGTTGTAGACGATCGCCACGGCGACGACGCAGGCGAAACCGACCAGCACCCAGATGAAGATGCCCATGCTCTTGGCCAGCGTCTCTTCGAAACTCTGCAGCGCCACCAGCCGGATGGCGACGCCGGCGACGGCCGGCATGCGTTTCAGTTCTGCGTAGAGCGCCTCGGCGGCGCTCGGTTCGATGGCGAGGAAGGCACCGGAGACGGCCTCGCCCTCGCGCAGCAGGCGCTGCAGGGCGAGGCGGTCCATGTAGGCGTTGACGCCGATCAATTCGTCGACCAGGCCGGCGACGCGGACGCGGCGCACCGGCCGCCGCCCCTCGAGGACCTCGACGGTGAGCAGGTCGCCGGGGGCGACGTCGAGCAGGTCGGCGAGCACGGTGGTGAGCAGCACGCCGTCGGGCGGCAGCGCCACCGGGCGCAGGTCGGCATCGATCAGGCGGTGCAGCTCGCTGCCGGGATCGAGCCCGGTGAGGCCGACGCGGCGCGTGCGGTGGGCGAAGCGCAGCCGTGCCGGCACGGCGCGGAAGGGCTCGACGCGCAACACCCCGGGCAGGTGGCCGAGTTCGTAGCGCACGCGCGCGGGGAGCGCGTCGTGAAAGGCCAGCGTCACGTCGTCGCGCTGCACGAGGCGGAACTGCACGTCGGCGAGGTGGTCGATGGCGTCGACGAAGTAGCGGCCGACGATGAGGATGGCGACGGCCAGCGCCATGCCGAGGATCGCCGCCGCGGCGCGCGCCGCCCGGCGCAGCAGGTTGCGCAGGATCATGCGCGCCGGCGCCGGCTGCCGATCGCGCAGCCCGGCGCGCTCGAGCAGCCCGGCATCGTAGTTGGGCGGCGCCTCGGGGCGCATCGCTTCGGCCGGCGGCAGGGCGAGGGCGCGGCGCGCCGCGCCGAGGGCGCCGACCAGCGCGGCGCCGCCGGCGATGGCGATCGCCGGGACGATGATCTCAAGCCCGGCCTCAAAACTCAGCACCGGGAAGCGGTAGAAATCGACGTACATGCGGTTCACCGCCGCGCCGAGCCACAGCCCGCCGACGGTGCCGACGACGCTGCCGAGACCCACCGCCGCGGCGGCGTACTGCACATAGTGCCAGGCGACATGGCGGTGCGGGTAGCCGAACGCCTTCAGCACCGCGATCTGATCGCGCTGTGTGGCGATCAGGCGCGACAGGACGATGTTGAGCAGGAAGGCGGCGACGGCGAGGAAGATGGCCGGCAGAACGGTGCCGAAGATCTGGTTCTGGGCGATCTCGTCGGACAGGAAGCGGTGCGAGATCCGCCGAGGATGTTGAGCAGCGTCGACTTGCCGCTGCCGGAGGGGCCGAGCATGACGACGAACTCGCCGCGGCAGAGGTCGAGATCGACGTCGCGCAGGGCGTACACCTCGACCTCGCCCATGCGGTAGACCTTCGACAGCCTACGCGCCTGGAACACCGCTTCCGCCACGCCGGCATCCTGGCGCGGGCCGGCGGCCGCGTCGACGCGGGCCGGCACGCGAGGCATAGAGATTTCGACCGCCAGCGGGACCGATTATCTATTTCCCGCCGCGTGCGCGCGCCGATAGCGTCTGGCGCACGAGAGAGGGAGCCGCAGCCATGACCACCCGCCACGTCCTCGTCGCCTACGGCGCTGTCACCATCGTCTGGAGTGCCATGGGCTTTCTCGTCACCGGCGCCCCGACGGCCTTCATCGGCGTCGCCTTCGGCGTGGCGATCGCGCTGCTGGCGCGGTCGGCCGGCGCCGCGGCGCGACAAGCGGCGGCGGCGCTCGTCGCCCTGATGGGCGTCCAGGCCGCCTACAAGCTGGCCGTCAACCTCAACAGCACCCCGGTCGACGGCTTCGGCGTCTTCTTCTTCGCCGCCCTCCTCGCCGTCAGCCTGGCGACGGGGTGGGCGGGTCTGGTCGCCTACCGCCGCGAAGGGTCGGGGTGGGCATCGCCGGCCATCCCCGACCGCTGAGGCGGCGGGGCTGGCGCGCGCCGCCTCGGCGGTGATCGCGGCGTCTGTGCCTCACGCCGCGTCGCGCGCCCCGGCGGGGCGCGGCAGGCGGCGTGCCGGTCCGGCTTCGCCGGCGCAGATGCGGAGATACAGCTCGGGCGTCAGCGCAACATAGCGATCGCTCTCGAGCAGGTAGAGCGCGTCTGACACCCGTTCCGGGTCGAATCCCTCGTCGCGGTAGTCCACCTTCTGGTGCTTGAACGTCGCGGTGATGCGCATGTCGCGCTGCAGGCGGATGAAGTGCGGCCGCTGGTAGTCCGCCAACGTGGCCGCCACGTGCGCGGCGAGGCGATCGAGGTCGAAGGCCTCGGCGACGCGCAGGCTGGCCATGCCGGCGCGCCCGTCGGCCCCCGGCACGACGACGCCGTAGACGTTGCTCTCCAGCACCCCCGGGCAGCCGTTGAGTTGTTCGGCCACCTCGTTGGTCGAGACGTTCTCGCCCTTCCAGCGGAAGGTGTCGCCGACCCGGTCGGCGAAGGCCACCCAGCCGTCGGCGTCGACACGCACGAGGTCGCCGCTGTTGAACCAGCGGTCGCCGATCGTGCGGACGTCATGCAGGATCTTCGCCTCCGTCGCCTCGCGGTCGACGTAGCCGTCGAAGCGCATGACGCGGGTGATCTTGCCGATCAGCAGTCCGCTCTCGCCCGCGAGGGCCGCCTGGCAGAGGCCGTGCCCGTCGCGCGTCACCGCGCCGCTGGAGGGACTGCAGCGTACGACGAGTTGGCCGGGTCGTAGACGGCCGATCATGCCCGGCTTGCCGGCCAGATTGACCAACGGCGCGTTGCCCTCCGTGGCGCCGTAGAACTCGCGCACCAGGGGAACGCCGAAGCGCTGCTGAAAGCGGACCCAGATGTCCGGCCGCAGGCCGTTGCCGGTGCACAGGCGCAGCTGGTGGGCGCGCTCGTCGGGGTGCTCGGGCTGCGCCAGCAGATAGCGGCAGAGCTCGCCGATGTACACGAAGATCGTCGCCCGCACGCGCCGCACGTCGCTCCAGCACTGCGAGGCGGAGAAGCGACGCCGCAGGGCGAGGGTCGCGCCGCTGATCAGCGATGCGCCCCAGCCGGCGAACATGCCGGTCGAGTGGTACAGCGGCAGCGTCATGTAGATCACGTCGCGCGGCGTCGCGGCGCAGATGGTGCCGCCGAACAGGGCCGCGGCGACGAGCCAGCGCTGGTTGGTGATCAGCGCCGCCTTCGGCAACCCGGTGGTACCCGAGGTGTAGATGAGGCACATCGGGTCGGCGCCGCTCGGCAGCGGCACGCGGCCGAGGGCCAGGGGCGGTGCGGCGGCGAGCGCCGCGTCGATGCAGCGGTACGGACCGTCGGCGGGTGCGGAATCGGCGGCTGGGCCGTCGCCGGCGTCGCTCTGCACCCAGACCTGCGAGGGGCCGGCGATGTCCGTCAGGTCCGGCAGCACGTCGAGCAGCGCGGACAGATGTTCGCTGCCGACGACGATGCCGCGCGGCTGGGCGACGCGAATGGCGTGCGCCAGCGGCTTGCCGACGCTGTGGTGGTTGACCAGCGCCGCCACGGCGCCCAGGCGGTTGAGGCCGGCCAGCGCGAAGAGGAACTCGGGTCGGTTGTCCATCACCAACGCCACGACGTCGCCGCGACGGACGCCCTCGGCGCCGAGGAAGGCGGCCCAGCGGCTGGCGTGCGCGTCGATCTCGCGCCAGGTGTAGCGGCGGTCCTCGAACACCAGGCCGATGCTCGTCGGCGCGCGCTGCCCCAGTTCGGCGATCAGGCGCGCCGCGTTCCACCGACTGCGCGGCGTCAGCTTGGCGACGTGGCGCAACATGCGACCGAGCCCGGCCAGCTCGAGCGCGCCCAACTGCAACCGTTCTGTGGGGGTCATCGTCATCCTCCGTGTTCGGCGATTTCCCTGCACCTAGACCGCCCGCGGCGGGCTTGGAAATAGATAAAGCGCTCGCTCGGCAGACGAGAAAAGCGATCAGGACTGTCTGCGTGACCGTCGCCGGGCGCGCCGGCCGTGCGGTGGGACGGCTTGCAGGAGCTTGCGCACGGTCGCGTCGAGGTCGATCGGATGGGCGGCCTGGAGTGCGCGCAGGCGATCGACGAGTTGGCGGAACGGCGGCGGAAACGCGGCGTCCGGGCTGGCGAACACGACGGTGTTCGCGCTGCCGTCGGCCGTTACGGCGCGCATCCGGCCTGCGAAGGCATCGCCGATCCGTTCGAGGCAGGTGTCGCAGTCGGGCTCGTCCGAATGCAGGTTGACCACCAGCACGCCGCCCGCCGCCAGGCGCGCGCGGCAGGCGTCGTAGAACGCGGCCGAGCAGAGTTGCGCGGGTTGGCCGGTGCAATCGAAGCCGTCCACCAGCAGCACGTCGAGCGGCTCGCCGTCGCGCCGGACGAAGGCGGCGCCGTCCTCGCACAGGACGCGAAAGCGCGGCCCGTCGGGCGCGATGCCGAACGCGTCGCGCAGGGCGATCACCGCCGGCGAGATCTCGACCACCGTCACGTCGGCGGCCGGGAGGTGCAGGCCGCAGTAGCGGGCCAGCGACCCGCCGCCGAGACCGATCATGGCGAGGCGTACGGGCGTCGGCTGGAACAGGACACACCCCATCATCAGCCGCGTGTATTCCAGCACCAGGTGGGCGGGGTCGGCGCGCCGCATGCGGCTCTGCACGCTGGCGTCGTCGAAGCGCAGCGACACCTCGCCGTCCTCGTCGCGCACGATCGGATCGCTGCTGGCGGCGGGGGAGGGCGAGCGGTCGGACATGATCGGAGCCGGTCTTCGCGCCGGCGCCGAGCATGGCGCCGACAGAACCCGTCGTAGCAGAACCGAGCGCGCCGGGCAGCGGCAGGCCGCCGCCGAGCAGCGGTGCCGGGGTGGTCAGTGCCTCGGGCGCAGCGTCACGGCCAGCTGCACCAGTTTGGCGAGGGAGTCGACGCCCATGCGGTGGAGGAGCTGGCCGCGGTAGCCGTCCACCGTCCGCACGCTGAGGCCGAGGTGAGCGGCGATCTCCTTCGAGGTCATGCCCTCGACGACCAGGTCGAGCACCTCGCGCTTGCGCGGCGTCAGGCGGTTGAAGCGGGCCTCGAGGACGCTGTGCTCAGCCTTGGCGACGCGCGCCTTGCGGTCGATGTCGATGGCATGCCAGACGGAATCGAGCAGCCCCTGATCGGTGAACGGCTTCTCCAGGATGTCGACGACGCCGCCCTTCATCGCCCGCACGGCGGTGCTGAAGTCGGCATAGCCGGTGATCATGATCGTCGGCGGCTGCGTGTGCGCGGAGCGCAGGCTCTCCATCAGCTCGAAGCCGCTCATGCCCCTCAGGCGCACGTCGAGCACCAGGCATCCCGGTTGCGTCGGGTCGTAGGCGTCGAGGAACTTCTGCGCGCTCTCGTAGGACGCGCTCGCCAGCCCCACCGATTCGACCAGCCAGCGAACGCTGTCGCGCGCCACCGGGTCGTCATCGACGATGAATACTATGGGATCGTCGCTCATTTGCGTCGCTCCGTTCGCAGTGGACGCAAGGGTCATGCCCACTCCTTATACATCCGGAATGAAGGCGCGCCTGCATCCGGCGTCTCGCATTGGACACTCTTGGGCACGTGCGAATGTGGCATTTGTGCGTCGCTGCGGGCGCCTCACCCTCCCACCTTCGTGGTGTCGGTACAGGAATCGAGAAACACGGCGCGGCGCACGTCCCGCCGCGAGCCGGCTGGGTAACTGTCGATCAGCCGCAGCGCGGCGACGATCGCCGGGTCGGCGTTCGCCGCGCCGCCGGCCGTGCCCCAGGTGGCGACCGGACCGGGACGCTCCCACCCGTCGCTCGAGCAGCGCGTGTCTGTGCCCTGCGCCTGCGGGTCCAGCGTCACGTCGGGCAGCAGGCCGTCGTCCGGAATCGCTTCGCCGGCGGCATAGCTGCGCGCCACCGTCACCTTCAGGAGGATGTCGGCATTCATCGCGACGGTCTGCTGCAGCACGCCCTTGCCGTAGGTGCGTTGCCCGATCAGGACGGCGCGGTCGTGGCGCGACAGCGCGGCGGCCAACAACTCGGCGCTCGAGCCGGTCCCCTGGTCGACCAGGATCACCAGTGCTCCGGACGGGCGCAGATCCTCGGCATCGACGGTGGCGTCGATGCGGTGCATGAGCCCGGGCACCGGCTGGCCGGCCCCGTTGCGCGACTCGATCAGCACGCCGCCGGCGAGGAACTGATCGGCGATCGCCCCGGCGGCGATCATGCTGCCGCCGCTGTTGCCGCGCAGGTCGAGCACCAAGCCGCGCAGCGGCTCCGACTCGCGGATGCCGCCGATCAGCTTCTGCGCCTGGAAGCCGGTGTTCTGCGCGATGTGGGTCACCTGCAGGTAGCCGACGTCGCGCGCCAGCATCTTCGAGTTGACGGTGCTGAGGACGATGCGACGCCGCACCAGGTCGTACTGGAGGCGTTCGGCGCCGCGTTCGACGGCGACTCGTACCGGGCTGCTCTCGGCGCCCTGCAGGCGCGACACCAGCTCGGAGATCGGCAGGTCGGTGACCTCGGCATCGTCCACGGCGACGATGCGATCGCCGGGCTGCAGTCCCGCCATCGCGGCCGGGGCGCCGGGGACCACGTCGAGCACGATCGCGGCGCCGTCGCGGCGGCCAACCCGGCAGCCGATGCCGGACATCGTCCCCTGAAAGCGGCCCATCAGGCCGTCGCGGGCGCCGCCGGTGACCACGGTGCTCCAGCGATCGGCGCTGCGCACGGCGCCGCGCAGGGCGGCGGCCTGCAACTCCGGCAGGGCGGGGGCCTGCGCGTCGGCCGCCACCCAGGCCACCGTCGCGTCGAGCCGTGCCGCCACCGCGTCGATATCCGCGGCACCTGATTGCCGGGTGTCTCCCTGCGCGATGCGGGCTGTCCGCTCGCGCAGGGATAGCACCACCCCCCCGTCGCCTGGTTCCGCCCGCAGATCGGGAACACTGCGGGCGAGTTCGTCGATGCCTGCCGTCACCATGGCCGCCGTATCCATATGTTGCGGCTGCAGGGCGCGGCGCTGGAACTCGTGTAGGGTACGGGCGAAAATGGGATCGCGCGCCGCCGGCGCGCGGCTCTCAAGCCGCGGCGCGGCGACGTGCGCGCAGCCGGACAGCGAGAGCGACAGCAGGGCCGCCACCGCCAGAAGGGCGCGCGCCAGAGGAGGCGGTGGCTTGTTCATTTGCCGGCGCCGCCCGCGTCCGCGCCGGCGGCATGGGCGCCGCGCTCGGCGAGCAGCCGTTGCAGCACCTCGTCGTCGAGGGCCGCCGGATGATCGTGCCAGCGCACCGTGCCGTCCGGGCCGATGACCACCGCGGTCGGCACCGAGGATGCCGCGTAGGCCTGGGACGTCTTGCCGCCGGCATCGACGGCGATGGGAAAGCGGAGGCCGTGCTCGGCAATGTATGCGGTCACAGCCGCGTCGGTCTGGCCGCGGTCGTTGCTGGTCACGCCGATCAGGCGCACCCCCTGCGGCGCGAAGCGCTGCTCCAGGGCGTTCACGAAATCGACTTCCTTACGGCAGTTCGGGCACCAGGTGGCCCAGAAGTAGAGCACCGTGACGCGGCCCGCGAAGTCGTCTGGCGGCGCTTCGCCGAACCAGCGCTGCGCGGCGATCGGCGTCGCCGGCTTGCCGACCGCGGCGAGCGAGCGCACCAGGCGTTGGTGCTCGCCCGGATCCGCGGCCGGCGGGGCGCTGGTGCCCTTGGCGAAGAGAGTGTCGTAGCGCGCCAGCGTCAGGCGGGCAGCCGCCGGCTGCAAATCATTCTTCTCGACCGACGCTTTTCGTACCAGCGCTTTCGCCAGGTAGGCGCGATCGGTCGCGTAGCGCTCGATCACCTCATTGTAGGCCGCGATGGCGGCGTCGGGCTGGTCGAGAAAGAGCTGCGCGCTGCCCGCCATGTACAGGGCGCGCGCGGCGATGTCCGAGTTCGGGTAGTCGCGCACGACGGCGCGGAAGCCATCGGAGGCGGCGCTGAACTCCTGCGCCGCCTGCGGCGTGTTGCGATGCAGTGTCTGCAGCTCACGACCCTTCAAAAAGTGCGCTTGCGCCGCGGCGAAGGCGCTGGCCGCGGCGGCGTTCGCGTTCTCCGCCGCCGACATGGGGGCGGTGGCGAGCAGCGCGCACAGGGTTCCGATGAGCAGTCGGGGATGCATGGCGGGTCTCCTCGCGGTCCCCCGGCCGGGGGGACCGACCGGGGGACAGGGGAACGAGGGTGGGGGGAGGTTGCCCTCCCCCCACCAAGGTCGAGGGAGGTTGCCCTCCCCCTACCGGGGGATCTACGGAAGCCGACCTTACAACGTGAGTAGCGTACCCTCGACGTCGGCCTCGAGCTGATTGAGCTCGAACAGGATCGCGTTCTTAGTGGCGTCGTCGAAGCGGGCCTTGTCCGCGTCGGACTCGGCCTTGAGCTTCAGCTTCGAGATCTTGCGCAGGACCGCACGGCTGAGCATCTTCTCAGCCGCCGCCTGGTTGCCGCCCAGGTACTTGTCGCGCGCCCTGGCGATCTTGGTGCCGAGCTTCGCCAGCTGCTTGCCGTAGTACAGGGTGTACTTGTTGTCGCCGTCGTTGGCGGCCGCGACGTTGACCGTGCCCGAGCCCTCGAAGGCGTGGCAGTTGCAGATGTCGAATGTCGCCGGCAGGAGCTGCGCGCACTGGCACGCATTGCCGAGTCCATTCTCGTCCTTGTCGGCCTGGCTGGCGTTGATGGTGGCCGGGCAGTTGTCGCAGGCGTTGTCGACACCATCGAGGTCACCGTCGAGGCCGGCGATGTCGGAAACCTCCGGGCAGCCGTCGCAGGCGTCGCCCCGGTTGTCGCCGTCTGTGTTGACCTGGGTCGGGTTGACGACCGCGACGCAGTTGTCGCACACGTCACCGTCGCCGTCGCCATCGGTGTCGTTCTGCGAACCGATCACCGCCGGGCAGTTGTCGCAAGCGTCGCCGACGGTGTCGGCGTCTGCATCTGCCTGGTTGGCGTTGTCGGTCGTGTCGCAGTTATCGCAGGAGTCGCCGAAGGCGTCATTGTCGCTGTTGATCTGCAACCCGTTCGGCGCGCTGACGCAGTTGTCGCAAGCGTCGCCGACGCCGTCGCCGTCGGCGTCTGCCTGCAACGGGTTAGGAGTGGTGTCGCAGTTGTCGGGGCCGTCGATCACGCCGTCGCCGTCGACGTCGTTGTCGCAGACATCGCCCGAGCCGTCGTTGTCCAGGTCGGCCTGGTCGGCATTGTCGATGGCCGTGCAGTTATCGCAGGCATCGCCGAACACGTCGAGATCGGAGTTGACCTGGCCGTTGTTGACGTCGTCGACGCAGTTGTCGCAGGCGTCGCCTGGGCCGTCGCCATCGGCGTTCTCCTGCCCGTCGTTCGGCACGCCCGAGCAGTTGTCGCAGTCGTTGCCGAGGGCGTCGCCGTCGTTGTTGCCCTGAGTGACGTTGCTGACAGTCGGGCAGTTGTCGTTAGCTCCGGCGGCGCCGGCCGCCGGGTTCGCGAACGGACCGTTGCAGATCGTGTCAGTGTCCGAGTCGTTGTCGATGTCCCCAGGGCAGATGTCGCAGAGGTCGCCGGCGAGGTCGCCGTCGACGTTGCCCTGACTCTGGCAGAGGCCGCCGACACCGCAGGCGGCAGGGTTGGCGGGGGTGCACGCGATGGCCGTCACGCAGGGTACGCCGCCTGCACAGAGGGTGCACAGCGAAGCGGTGGGTCCGTTGATGATCGGGCAGTTGTCGCATGCGTTGCCGACGCCGTCCGAGGTGAACAGCAGGGTGATCGGGTTGAAGTCGACATCGGTCTGCCCGTTATTGACGATCGCGACGCAGTTGTCGCACGCGTCGCCGAGCATGTCGCCGTCGCTGTTCGTCTGGGCGGGGTTGGCGATCACCGCGCAGTTGTCGCAGGAGGTGCCGACGCCGTCGCCGTCGACGTCCAGCTGAAGCCCATTGCCGACCAACGGGCAATTGTCGATGGGGGTCGGAATGCCGTCCCCGTCGACATCGCCGTCGCAGACGTCGCCCTCGAGGTCGGCGTCCTGGTCGGCCTGGTTGGTATTGCCGTTGAAAGGGCAGTTGTCGCACGAATCACCGATCGTGTCGCTGTCGGTGTCGGCCTGCTGGGCGTTGGTGATGGCCGCGCAGTTGTCGCACAGGTTGCCTACGCCGTCGGCGTCGGCATCGGGCTGCAGGGGGTCGAAGTCAGTCGGGCACTTGTCGCAGACCTGACCGAGGCCATCGAGGTCGGTGTCCGCCTGGTTGCTGTTCGACACCGCCGGGCAGTTGTCGCACGCATCGCCGACGCCGTCGGCGTCGGAGTCGGTCTGCGGGCCGAAGTCCGTCGGGCAGTTGTCGCAGACGTTGCCGAAGCCGTCGTTGTCGGCATCGGCCTGGTTCGGGTTGGCGACCAGATCGCAGTTGTCGGGCCCGTTGGCGAACCCGTCGTTGTCCTGGTCGGCGTCGCAGTTGTCGCCCAGGCCGTCCATGTCGACGTCGGCCTGCGGCTGGTTCGTCGAGGTCGGGCAGTTGTCGCAGGCGTCGCCGAAGGTGTCGCCGTCGCTCTGCGCCTGGGTGTTATTGGCCACGGCAACACAGTTGTCGCAGATGTCGCCGAAGATGTCGGCGTCGGCGTTGACCTGGCTGTTGTTGGCCGCGAACTCGCAGTTGTCGCAGCCGTCGCCGAAGTTGTCGCCGTCGGCATTGAACTGGCCGTTGTTGCCGAGGCTGACACAGTTGTCGCAGGCGTCGCCGAAGGCGTCGCCGTCGGTGTTCACCTGCGTGGGGTTCGTCACGATCGGGCAGTTGTCGCAGGCGTCGCCGTCGCCGTCGCCGTCGCCGTCGGTCTGCGGCCCGTTGTTGACGGTCGGGCAGTTGTCGACGTTGGCGCAGAATGTGTCGCCGTCGGCGTCGTTGTTCGCGTCATTTGGGCACGTATCGCAGACGTCGCCGAGCAGATCGCTGTCGGCGTTCGCCTGGTTGGCGTTGACGGTGGTGGGGCAGTTGTCGCAGATGTTGCCGTCCCCGTCGCCGTCGGTGTCGGTCTGCGGGCCGGCAATGGCCGGGCAGGTGTCGCAGATGTCGCCGGCGAAGTCTCCGTCGCCGTCCGCCTGGCCGGGGTTGTTCACCGCGGCGCAGTTGTCGCATGCGTTGCCGACGCCGTCGGCGTCGCCATCGGTCTGCGCCACGTTGGAGACGCCAGCGCAGTTGTCGCACACGTCGCCGAGGGTGTCGGCGTCGCTGTCGAGCTGGTTGGTGTTCGCGGCGCTCGGGCAGTTGTCATTGCCGCCGGTCTTGGGGGCAGCGAAGCCCGCACCGACGCAGATGCCGTCGCCGTCCGCGTCGTTGTTCACGTCGTTCGCGCAGATGTCGCACGAGTCGCCGAGGGTGTCGGCGTCGCCGTTGGCCTGCGACGGGTTGCTGGCGGCCGGGCAGTTGTCGTTCGCCCCGGTGGCGCCGAAGCTCGGATTGAAGAACGGACCGTTGCACTTGGTGTCACCGTCCGCGTCGTTGTTCGTGTCCCCTGGACAGATGTCGCAGAGGTCGCCGGCGGGGTCGCCGTCGACGTTGCCCTGGCTCTGGCAGAGACCGCCGACGCCGCAGGCGGCAGGCGCGGCCGGGGTGCAGGCGGTCAGTACCATGCACGGCACGCCGCCGGCGCAGAGGGTGCAGTAGGAGGCGGCGGGACCGTTCGGCACCGGCACGCAGTTGTCGCAGGTGTTGCCGACGCCGTCGGCGTCGCTGTCGGTCTGCGTCTGGTTGGTGGCGGCCGGGCAGTTGTCGCACGCGTCGCCGAGGGTGTCGGCGTCGCCGTTGGCCTGCGACTGGTTGGTGACGCTCGGGCAGTTGTCGCAGGAGTCCCCGAAGGTGTCCCCGTCCGCATTGACCTGCGCGCCGTTCGGCACCGCCACGCAGTTATCGCAGACGTCGCCGTCGCCATCGCCGTCGCCGTCCGCCTGGTTGGCGTTGGCTGTGGACGGGCAATTGTCGCACGCGTCGCCGTCGCCGTCGTTGTCGGCGTCGACCTGCGTCGGGTTGGCGCTGATTGGGCAGTTGTCGCAGAAGTTGCCGATCCCATCGCTGTCGGTGTCGGCGGTAGCGCACTCGAGGTTCGTGCCACCGGGGCACGAGCCGGGCGCGCCGCCCTGGTTGCACTGCTGGTTGGTACAGATGTTGGCCTGATTCGGACACTTGTCCGTCGCGTTGGCGACCCCGTCGCCGTCGGAATCCTGCGCGTACAGCGCGCCCGGCGCGGCGCCGAGCAGCAGCATGAACGCGCCGATCCCGACGAGGATCGGTAGTCTCTTGAGCAACTCTCTCATTGGAACTCCCCCATGTTGGTTGTGGTTGACTGCCTTGGGCCACTGGTCGGCGGTGCTGACTCTTCGGCCCTGTCCATCCCGGTCTCCCCCCGCCACGGCGGCGGGCTCCTCTCCGGGCAATCCGGCGCTGCGCCGACGGCGCGTACCCCCCTGTCCATCGCCTGGCCTCCTCTCGCCTTGGGCTGTCATAGAGAAACCGGCTGTCGCAAAAGTGGAAGTGATGGATGGCTTGTATCGAGAGTGAAAACTAATTGTAAATTAGGTTCTTCCCGCCATGCCGTGCGCAGTTCTACGCACTGCGTGCGGAACAGCGCGCGTCGTCGCCTGGGCGTCGTGACGCCGCCCGCGGCGACGGGAAGGCGCACCAGGAGCGGCGCGAACGCGGGTGTGCCCGCAGCCCGCTACGGGATGTCCCGCGCCGCGCTACTGGGATTCCCGGTGTCGGGTGCGGGGCGCTGCGGAGTGCCCGCGGGCGCGTCGACGAGTCGGGGCGTTCGGGCGGGCGGCGCCGCCCGCCTGACGGTGCGATCCGGCGAGGCGGATGGCGTCGTCAGGCGGGCGCGGCGACGTCGGCGGCGAAGCGGCGGATCGAGCCGATGACCGCGCGGAGGTCGGCGTCGACTTCTACCGGGCGATTGGCGTGGCGCGAGGTGATGCCCTCGAGCTGGCCGAGGTGGTAGGCGGTCTTCTGCTCGGCGAACTTGAGGCCGTGCGCGGTCGAGATGACGACGACGCGCTGCTTCGCGGTGACGAGATGCTGCGCCACCAGCTTGCGCAGCACGGCGAGGGCGACGCCGGTGTGCGGGTCGTTGAACATGCCGGTGCGGTCGGCGAGCGCCGCCTCGTCGGCCAGTTCCGCTTCGGTCGCCTGTTCGACGACGCCGCCGAACTGCTTGAGGACGCGGATGGCGCGGTGGACGCTGACCGGATTGCCGATCTGGATGGCGCTGGCGAGGGTCTTCTTCGCCTCCACCGGCGCGAACGCGTCGAAGTGCGTCAGGTAGGAACGGTACAGCGGGTTGGCGTTGGCGGCCTGCGCCACGGCGATGCGCGGCAGCTTCTGGATCAGGCCCAGCTCGCGCATGAGCAGGAATCCCTTGCCGAGGGCGCTGACGTTGCCGAGGTTGCCGCCGGGGATGATGACCCAGTCCGGCACCTCCCAGTCGAACTGTTGCACCAGCTCGATGGCGACGGTTTTCTGGCCCTCGATGCGCAGGCTGTTCATCGAGTTGGCGAGGTAGACGGTGCGCTCCTTGGTGATCTCCTGCACCAGCGCCATGCAGCCGTCGAAGTCGGTGTCGAGGCTCAGCACCAGCGCGCCGTTGGCGATCGGTTGCACGAGCTGCGCGGGCGAGACCTTGTTGCGCGGCAGCAGGACGACGGCCGGGATACCGGCGGCGGCGCAGTAGTTGGCCAGCGCGGCGGAGGTGTCGCCGGTCGAGGCGCAGACGATGGCCGAGATGTCCTGGCCCTGGGCGATCATCTGCTTCACCACCGAGACCAGCACCGTCATGCCGAGGTCCTTGAAGGAGCCGGTGTGCGAGTTGCCGCACTGCTTGACCCACAGATCCTCGACGCCGACCAGCTTGCCGTAGCGCTCGGCCCACAGCAGGTTGGTGCCGCCCTCGTAGGTCGAAACGATGTTGGCATTGTCGAGGAAGGGGACCACCCACTCCTTCTTGCCCCAGACGCCGGAGCCGTAGGGGAAGTCGTTGCGCCGGTAGCGCTCGTCGAAGAGATGCATCCAGGCGGCGGCGGAGCGGCGGCGCAGGGCCTCGACGTCATGCACGACGTCGAGCAGGTCGCCGCAGGTCGGGCAGCGGTAGATGACCTCGAACAGCCCGAAACGCGTCGGGCAGCCGTTCAGGCATTCGAACCAGGCGGTGTACTCGCTCATCGCGGTACCAGTACCATTTGCCCCCGCCGCGACGCTACGCGGGTCGCGCCGCGGCGGCCCGGGCGACGCGCGTGCGGCGTCAGGCGAACTCGCGATCGTCGCGCGGGGTGGTGCGCAGGCGGCGATCAGCGGAAGTCGTAGTCGTCGAGATTCGGGGCCCGCGTCCAGTCCCAGTAGTCGACCAGGCGCCAGGGGGAGGTGATCAGCACCTTGCCGTGCGCGTTCTTGTACCAGTTGGACATGCCGCGGTGTGACCAGACGAGCGTCCGGTGGCGCGCGTCGAAACGCTCGGCGTAGGCGTCGTGCACGGCGCGCCGGCAGTCCATCGCCCGCTGCCGGCCGGTGAGCAGCGCCTCAAGGCAGCCCATGACGTAGCGGACCTGGCACTCGGAGTGGAAAATGATGCTGCCGGCGTGTCCGAGGTTGGTGCCGGGGCCGTACAGGCAGAAGAGGTTGGGGAAGTCCGGCACGGTGATGCCGAGATAGGCGCGCGGCTCCTCGCCCCAGCGCTCGCTCAGCACCGCGCCGTCGCGGCCGACGATGGCCATCGGCCACAGATAGCGGTTGGCATGGAAGCCGGTGGCGTAGACGAGGACGTCGACGTCGATCTCGCGCCCACTGGCGAGGCGCAGGCCCGCGGGCGTCATCGCCGCGACGGGCTCGGTGACCAGGTCCACGTTGTCGCGCCGCAGCGTCGCCAGCCAGGTGCCGTTGTCCTGCAGCATGCGCTTGCCGAAGGGCGGGTAGGTGGGCAGCACCGCGGCGAGCAGGGCGGGGTCGTCGCCAAGCTGTTCGCGCATGTACTGGGTGAAGTACTCGCGCATGAAGTCGTTCATGGCGTTCACCGAGCGCTCGGGATGCGGCCACTCGGGGTCGATGACCAGCGTCGGCAGCAGGCCGTCCGAGCCCGGGTAGAAGAGCAGGAAGCGGTACCAGCGGGCATAGAAGGGGACGTGCCGCAGCAGCCACTTCTTGGCCTGGCTGACGCGCGAATGGTAGCGCGGGTTGGGCACCATCCACTGCGGCGAGCGCTGCAGGATCGTCAGCCGCGCGGCCTGCTTGGCGATCTCCGGCCCGAGCTGAAAGCCGCTGGCGCCGGTGCCGATCATCGCCACCCGTTTGCCGGTCAGATCGAGATCCTGCGGCCACTGCGCCGAGTGGAACGCCACGCCGGCGAACTGCCCGCGCCCGGGAATGTCCGGCACCTTGGGACGGTTCAGCTGCCCGACGGCGCTGATGATCGCGTTGACGACCAGGGTCTCGTCGTCGGCGGCGCCGCGCTGGCGCAGGCGCAGCGTCCACTGTCCCGCCGCCTCGTCCCAGCGCGCGCCGATCACCTCGGTGGCGAAGCGGATGCGCCCGCGCACCGCGTAGCGGTCGGCGCAGCGGTCGAAGTAGCGGTGCAGTTCGTCGCGGCGCGAGAAGAACTCCGGCCAGTCGTGGTTGGGTTCGAACGAATAGCTGTAGAAGTGGTTGGCGACGTCGACCCGGCACCCCGGGTAGCGGTTCTCGAGCCAGGTGCCGCCGACGTCGTCGTTCTTCTCCAGAACGACGTAGGGCACGCCGGCCTGTTCGAGGCGGATGGCGGCGAGCAGACCCGACATGCCGGCGCCGATGACGGCGACGCGAAACGCGCCGCGGCGTTCGGCCGGGATCGCCTGCCACGCCACGGCGCGCGCGGCGCCGCCGTCGAGGGCGATCTCCTCGAGGAACATCGGCACGTACTCGTCCGGCACCGTCTCGCCGACCACGAAGCTCATCATCTCGCGAATCGTCTCCGGCGGCGGCGGCGGCGGCAGCGTGCAGCCGCGGTCGCGGTAGGCGCGCAGGGCGGCGAGCGCCAGGGCGCGCACGGCGGCCTTGTCGGCGTCGGTCAGGCCGCCGTCGACCTCGCCCGGAAGCGGTTTCTGCGGCCGCAGGGCGCCGCCCAGCAGGCCGGCGTCGCCGCGCAGGTGGATGACCACCAGCAGCAGCGTCGCGATGCTGGCGTGTTCGAGCGCGGCGGCAAGAAAGGCGTCGTCCTCGGTGATCGGGGCGTCGGCGGCGAAGGTCATCGTCTGGGCTCCAGCGCCTCCCTCCTAGAGAGGTTGTCGCTGATTCGCCAGCGTGGCAAAGCGGCTGCGAGATGATCGCATTCCATCCGCTGGCGGGAGCCCTGGGGGCCGAGGTGTCCGGCATCGACCTGCGGCAGCCGATCGACGATGCGCGCTGCGCCGCCCTCGAGGCCGGCCTGCTCGAACACCAGGTGCTGTTCTTCCGCGACCAGGCGATCGAGCCGGCCCACCACCGGGCCCTGGCGCGGCGCTTTGGCGAACCGGTGCCGCACCCGGCCTATGCCTCGATCGACGGCTTCGCCGAGATCAACGTGCTCGAGAGCACCGCCGAGCACCCGACCAGGATCGACACCTGGCACACCGACATGACCTTCCTCGAGTCGCCGCCGTTGGGCTCGATCCTGCGCGGCCGAATCATTCCCACACGCGGCGGCGACACCATGTTCGCCAGCCTGTTCGCCGCCTGGGACGGACTCTCGTCGCGCATGCAGCGCTATCTCGACGGCCTGGCGGCGTGGCACTCGTTCGCGCACGGCTTCCGCCACAGCCTGGCCGAGCCGGGCGGCTGGGAGCGCCTCGGCGCGGCGGTGCGCGCCAACCCGCCGGTGCGCCATCCGGTCATGCGCACGCACCCGCGCAGCGGGCGCCGGGCGCTGTTCGTCAACCGCCTCTTCACCACCCACATCGACGGCCTGCGCGAGGCCGAGAGCGATGCGCTGCTGGGCTTTCTCTTCGCGCACCTCGAAACGCCGGAGTTCAGCTGTCGCTTCCGCTGGACGCCCGAGGCGATCGCCTTCTGGGACAATCGCGCCACCCTGCACCGCCCGGTGAACGACTTCTTCCCCGCGCACCGGCGCATGGAGCGCATCACCATTGGCGGAGACCGGCCGCGGTGAGCCTGCGCCTGTTGGTGCTCGACGCCTACGACGACGCCGGCCGGGCGGCGTTGCAGGGCGCCGGCGCGGCCGTGGCCGGCGAGCTGTACCAGCGGCTGCTGCGCGACCTCGAGCCGGCGGCGACGATCGACATCGCCGGCAGCGGCGCCGCCGGCTTCGCCCCACCGGCGCCGCTGGCGAGCTACGACGGCATCGCCTGGACCGGCTCGAACCTGACCGTGCACCGCGCGACGCCGGCGGTGCGCGGGCAGCTCGAGTTGGCGCGCGCCGCCTTCGCGGCGGGGGTGCCCAGCTTCGGCAGCTGCTGGGCGGTGCACGTCGCCGTCACCGCCGCCGGCGGCCGCTGCGCCGCCAATCCGCGCGGGCGCGAGTTCGGCATCGCCCGCAACCTGGCGCTGAACGACGCCGGCCGCGCCCACCCGATGTTCGCCGGCAAGCCGACGGGCTTCGACGCCCTCACCAGCCACGAGGACGAGGTGGTCGAGCTGGGGCCCGACGCCACCCTGCTGGCCTCGAACGAGTTCTCCACCGTGCAGGCCGTGCACGTCGCGCACCAGCGCGGCATCTTCTGGGGCGTGCAGTACCATCCGGAATACGACCTGTTGGACGTCGCCCGGCTCGGCATCCTGCGCGCCCCGCAACTCATTGCGCAGGGGTGCTTCACGGATGCGGCCGCCGCCGCCGCCTACCTCGCCGACATCGAGGCGCTGCACGCCGATCGCGGCCGCCGCGATCTCACCTACCGCCTCGGCGTCGGCGCCGGCGTCCTCGACGCGCGCCTGCGCACCTGCGAGGCGCGCAACTGGCTCGACCGCCTGGTCAAACCAGCCCAGGCACGCCGGGTCACGGCCAGGGGGACGTAGGGGCGAAAGGGGCGCTTCCGCATCGGAAGCGCCCCTTTCGCCCCTACGTCCCCTTCCCCTTCTCGTCGAGCGCCCGCCAGAGGTACCAGCTGGCGACGCTGCGATAGGGCGCCCAGTGGGCACCGCGCTTCTCCAGGTCCGCTTTGCTCGGCAACTCCGCCTTGCGCAGGGCCAGGGCGAAGCCCTTGCGTACGCCGTAGTCGTCGACCGGCAGGACGTCGGGGCGCCCGAGGCGGAAGATGAGCAGCATCTGCACCGTCCAGCGTCCGATGCCGCGCACCGTCGTCAGGCGCTCGACGATCGCCGCGTCGTCCATGCGGCGCAGCTCGGCCAGCGTCGGAATCTCGCCGGCGGCGGCGCGGCGGGCGAGGTCGCGCAGCGCCAAGAGCTTCGGCCGCGACACCCCGGCGCCGCGCAGCTGCTCGTCGGTGGCCTGCAGCAACTGGTTCGGCGTCGGGCCGCCGCGGCGGCGCGGGAAGAGGGCGCGCACGCGTGCGAAGATCGTCGCCGCCGCCTTGCCGCTCAGCTGCTGGTAGACGATCGCTTCGGCGAGGGCGAGAAACACGCTCGGCGTCGCTTCGACGCGCAGCGCGCAGGGGCCGACGGCGTCGATCAACCGCGCCAGGGCCGCGTCGGCGGCGCGCAGGTGCCGCACCGCGCGGCGCGTATCGAAGCCGAGCGCGACGGCGCCGTCGAAGAGCGTCGGCACGGCGGCGGGCGCGGCGCCCTCGAGGGCGAGCAGGCGCAGTTTGGTCGCCGCGCCGCCGCTGGCGGAGAAGCCGCCGACCCGGCCGCCGGCGGCGACGACGCGGTGGCAGGGCACGATGACCGCAAACGGGTTGCGCCCCAACGCCTGCCCGACGGCGCGCGCCGCGCCGGGCGCGCCGAGACGGCTGGCGACCGCCCCGTACGACAGCGTCTGGCCGGCCGGAATGGCGCGCGCCACCGCATAGACACGGCGGTGGAACTCGGGCACCGCGGACATGTCGAGGGCGATCTCGGCGAGGTCGGCGGGCGCACCGCGCATCAGCGCCGCGATGGCCGCCTGCGCCCGTCGCACCGGCGGCGGCGGGGTCGCTTCGCCGGCCTCGGGGAAGCGACTCCGCAAGCGCGCCCGCGTCGCCGTGTCGCGATCCTCGGGCAGTTGCACGCCCAGCACCACGCCCCTCGCGCCCCAGGCGATGCCGCAGCGACCGATGCCGGTGTCAAAGAGGGCGAAGCCCGCCGCCGTCATGCGCGTCTCGTAGCGCAGCCGCCGCCATCGGCGCCAGTGTCGCGCTACGGGGAAACCCCTATTGCTCGCGTGGCGTGAACTCCGGCATGGGTACGCAGAGATGATGCGCGGGGATGAACTGTCGGCGCGCGAGCAGGCGTTGCTGGCCGCGCTGCCCTCCTGCCCGTCGTGCGGATTCACCAACAGCCGCGGCGGTGTCAGCTGTGCGTGCTGCACCCGCTCGCTGGCGGATGGGGCCGCCTGGACGGGCCCGCTGACATCCGATTCGCGGCCGCCCCTGCTGGCCGAGCTGCCGGCGCGCTTCACGCCGCTGCGTCTGCTCGGCGCCGGCGCCGATAAACAGGTTTACCTGGCGCGCGACGACATGTTGCAGCGCGACGTGGCCGTTGCCGCCTTCGACATCGCCGCCCTCGGCGCGCGCAAGGACGACCTGCTGCGCGAGGCGCGCATCATGGCGCGCGTCGGCGGGACGCGCCATGTGGTGACGATCTACGACGTCATCGACGGGCGCCTGGCGGCCTTCATCATCAGTCAGTTCATGTCCGGCGGCGACCTCGCCTCGGTGCTGGCGCGGGCCGGCCAGACGCCGTTCGCGGTCGAGCGAGCGGTGCGCATCGGCGTGCAGTTGTGCGAAGCGCTGGAGGCTGCCCACCAGCGCGGCGTCGTCCACCTCGATGTCAAACCGGCCAACGTCCTGCTCGATGCCAAGGGCGACGCCTTCCTGGCTGACTTCGGTCTGGCGCGCTTCGACGAGCACATCGCGGCGGGGGGCGGCGCGCTGGTCGGCACGCCGGCCTACCTGGCCCCGGAACAGGTGCTCGGCGAGGACGTCGACGGGCGCTGCGACCTCTACGCCCTCGGCAGCCTGCTCTACGAGCTGCTGGTCGGCGCGCCGCCGTTCAGCGCCGCCACCGTCGCCGAGCTGCTGGCGCGCAAACTGCGCGAGGCGCCGCCGCCCCCCGCGACGCGGCGCCCCGGCGTCCCGCCGGAGCTCGATGCCTTGGTGATGACGCTGCTGGCACGCCGGGCCGCGCACCGCCCGACCAGCGCGGCGGCGGCGCGCGCGGCGCTGCTGCAACTGGCACCGGCGGCGCCGCCGGCAGCGCGCGGCGCCGGCGTGGCTGCGCGCGTCGAGCTGCCGGCGTGGTTCGCCGCCGACGCCGGCACCGCCTTCGTCGGCCGCCACGCTGCGATGGCGCGCCTGCACGAAACCTGGGAGCGCGCCTGCGCCGGCCCGCAGCCGCTCGCCATCGCCGTCGAAGGCGAACCGGGCATCGGCAAGACTCGCCTGGCGCGCGAGTTCGCCCGCCTGGTGCACGAGGACGGCGCCACGGTCCTGCTCGGCGGCACAGGCGAGCAACCGCTCGCGCCCTACCAATCCATGGTCGAGGCGCTGCGGCAGTACGTGCGCGGCGTGACGCCGCGCGTCGTCCACCAGCGCCTCGGCGCCGAGGCGGCGGAGCTGGCGCGCCTGCTGCCGGAGGTGGCCGAGGGCGTGCCGCAGCTGGCGCCGCCGGCCGAGGGCGACCCGGAGAGCGCCCGCTATCGGATGTTCGGCGCCGTCAGCGCGCTGCTCGACCGCGCCGCCTGCGACGCGCCGCTGCTGGTGGTGCTCGAGGATCTGCACTGGGCCGACCGCTCGACGCTGCTGCTGCTGCAACACCTCTTACATGCCCCGGCGCAGGTGCCGCTGTGCCTGCTGCTCACTTACCGCGGCAGCGAAGTGGGCGATGCGCACCCGTTAGCGGCGACCTTCGCCGAGCTGCACCGAAACCAGCGCCTGGCGCGCCTGGCGCTCGCCGGCCTGGCCGAGGTGGACGTGCGCAAGCTGCTGGTGGCGATGACCGGTCGGGATGTGCCGCCGCCGGTCGCCGCCGCCGTGCACGAGCGTACCGAGGGCAACCCGTTCTTCATCACCGAGACCGTGCGCTCGCTGCTCGACGCCGGCACGGTGGCGGCCGACGGCGCGTGGCCGCAGGATTGGCGCGGCGCCGTCACCGCCCTGCCGATCGGCGTGCGGCAGGTGGTCCGGCACCGCGTCGCGCGCCTCGACCGCTCCACCCTGCAGGTCCTGCAGGCGGCGGCGGTGGTCGGGCGCGAGTTTGACCTCGCCCTGCTCGGCCCGCCAACCGAGCTCGCCGAGGCGGCGCTGCTGACGGCGCTCGAGCAGGCGACCGAGCGCGCCGTCGTGGCGGAGGTGCCGGACGCGGTCGGCCGCTATCGCTTCACGCATGCGCTGCTGCGCGAGGCGCTCTACGGCGAGATCGGCGCGGCGCGCCGCGCCTATCTCCACCAGCGCGTCGCCGTCGCCCTCGAGTCCGGCGTCGAGGACCTCGAACCGCGCGTCGCCGACCTCGCCCACCACTATGCCGAGGGCGGCGCGGCGGCCGACGCCGAGAAGGCCGTCGGCTACGCGCTGCGGGCCGCTGCGCAGGCGCGCCGCCGCCTCGCCTACCAGGAGGCTTCGGACCACTACGAGCGCGCCCTGCGCGTCCTGGCGCGCGCCGCCGGCGGCGATGGGACGCGCCGCTGCGAGGTGCTGCTGGCGCAGGCGGACGTGCTGTGGGAGGCCGGCGAGACCGCCACGGCGGAGCGCCTGGCCTATGACGCCGCCGCCCTGGCGCGCGCCGCCGGGGCCGCGCCGCTGCTGGCGCGCGCCGCCCTGGCGGCCGGCGGCAAACTCTCCGGGCTGCAGATCGGCATGACCGACCCGCGCCTCATCGCCCTCCTGGAAGAGAGCCTCGACGGCCTTACCACGCCGGCCGATCCGCTGCGTGCCCGCGTCATGGCGCGCCTCGCCGAGGCGCTGACGTTCGCCGAGCCCGACCCGCGCCGTCGCCATGCGCTCGCCACCGCGGCGATCGCCTTGGCGCGCCGCACCGCCGACCTGGTGTCGCTGGCCGAAGTGCTGCGCCACGCGCACTGGGCCCTGTGGGGGCCCGAGAACGGCGATGAGCGCCTGGCGCTGTCCTCGGAAATGGTACGCTTGGCGGAGGCCTCCGAGCACCCCGGCCTGGCCCTCAGCGGGCGCGGCTGGCGGCTCGTCGATCTCATGGAGACTGGCGCGGTCGGCGAGTACGCGCGCGAGCTCGACGCCTACGCCGGCTGCGCCGAGACGCTGCGGCAGCCGGTGTTCCTCTATGTCGCCCACCTGCGCCGGGTGATGCTGGCGCTGCTGCGCGGCGAATTCGCCGCCGCCGAGCAGATGGCTCTCGACACGCCGGCGCTCGGCGAGCGTGCGCAGGTCGAGACCGCCGCGCAGGCCTTCGGCGCCCAGCTCTTCCACCTGCGTCGCGAGCAGGGTCGGCTGGCCGAGCTGGAGGGCATCATGCACGCCATGCGCGCGCAGTTTCCACACAACGCCGGCTGGCCGATCGCGCTGGCGGTCCTCTACGTGTCGAGCGGGCGCCGCGACGAGGCGGAGCGCGAATTCGCCGCCCTGGCGGCGCGCGATTTCGCCACGCTGCCGCGCGACCTGACATTCAATGTGTCGATGGCGTTGCTGACCCCCGTCTGCGCCGCCCTCGGCGACGTGCGCGCGGCGCGGGTGCTGTTCGACCTGCACGCGCCCAGCGCGCCGCGCTGCGTCGTCGCCGCCGGCACCGCGCCGCTCGGCTCGGCGTCGCGCACGCTGGCTATTCTCGCCACGACCATGGGCGAGTGGGACGAGGCGGAGCGCCGTTTCGACGCCGCCCTGGCGGCCAACGCCGCTCTCGGCTCGCCGCCGTGGGTGGCGCACACGCAGGCCGACTACGCCGACCTGCTGACGCGGCGCGATCGGCCCGGCGACCGCGCCGCCGCCGCCGCGCTGCGCCGCGCCGCCGCCCAGACCGCCGCCACACACGGCATGCGCGCCCTCGCCGCGCGGCTCGACGGCGCGACGTGATCGGCCACCAGGCCTTCCCGCCATGACCGCGACGCACGACTACGACACGATCGTCGTCGGTTCCGGCTTCGGCGGGTCGTTCGCGGCCTACCGCCTGGTCTGCGGCGGCCAGCGCCTCCTGCTGCTCGAGCGCGGCAAGCCATATCCCCCGGGCGAGTTCGCCCGCACGCCGGAGCAGATGCGGAGGAATCTGTGGGACCCGAGCGAGGGTCTGCACGGCCTGTTCGACGTCTGGTCGTTTCGCGGGCTGGAGGCGCTGGTGTCGAGCGGCCTCGGCGGCGGCTCGCTGATCTACGCCAACGTGCTGCTGCGCATGCCGGCGGAGTGGTTCACGCGCGCCGATGCCGAGAACGGCTATCGGCCGTGGCCGGTGAGTCGCGCCGATCTCGAACCGCACTACGACCACGTCGAGCGGATACTGGCGCCGCAGCGCTACCCGATCGGATTGCCGCCATACAGTGAGACGCGGAAGGCGCAGGCCCTCGCCGCCGCGGCGCGGCGCATGCCCGGGGCACGCTGCGAGTCGCCGCCGCTCGCCGTCAGCTTCGCCAACCCCGGCGAGACGCCGTGGCCGGGCGTGCCGCTCCACGAGGCGGTGCCCAACCTGCACGGCCGACCGCGCGTCACCTGCCGGTTGTGTGGCGAGTGCGACATCGGCTGCAACGACGGCAGCAAGAACACCCTCGACCTCACCTGCCTGTCGGCGGCGGTGGCGCGGGGCCTCGAGATCCGCACCCGCAGCGAAGTGCGCGAGCTGCGGCCGCTTCCCGGCGGCGGCTTCGAGGTGCGTTATGTCGAGCACCACGAACGCGCCGAGGGCCACCGCACCTATACCGCCGGCCTGCGCCTCGAGCGGGTGACAGCGCGGCGCGTCGTGCTCGGCGCCGGGAGCATCGGCTCGACGTACCTGCTGCTGCGCAACCGCGAGCGTTGGCTGGAGAAACTGGACCCGGCGCTGCTCGGAACGCGCTTCAACGGCAACGGCGACCTGCTCGGCTTCGTCCGCCCGCGCGCTGCCAACCTGCCGCGCCTCGATCCCAGCTGCGGGCCGGTGATCACCACCTGCGTGCGCGGCGACCACGACGGCCATGCCTACTGTCTGCAGGACGGCGGCATCCCGGAAGGCGCCAACTGGATAGGGCAGGTCGCCGCCATGCCGATGCGACCGTGGCGGGTGCTGAAGCTGGCGAGGCGCTATCTGAGCGGCCTGCTCGGGTTCACGCATGACAGCAACCTCAGCGCCGAACTCGCCACGCTGTTCGGTGCCAGCCCCCTGCCGCTGCTCGGCATGGGACGCGAAACGCCGAACGGCCGCATGTCGCTGCATGGCAAGGACCTGCGCGCCACCTGGTCGCTGTCGCGCACGCGTCCGTTCTACCGCGCCCTCACCGCGGTGATGGCCGACGCGGCGGCGCAGATGGGCGCCGACTTCGACCCCAACCCGCTCTCGTACCTGCGCCGTGTGATCACCGTCCATCCGCTCGGCGGCTGCCCGATGGGACGCGACGAGCGCGAGGGGGTGGTCGACGCCTTCGGCCGCTGTTTCGCGTACCCCGACCTCTACGTCGTCGACGGCGCCGCCATGCCCGGGCCGGTCGGCGTCAACCCGGCCCTGACCATCGCCGCCTATGCCGACCGCTGCGCCGAGAAGATGCTGCACACAGCCGCCACGCCGGAGCCCTAGCCCGATGTCCACGGAACCCGACGTGTCCTTTCGCGAGCGCATGGCCGGTTGGGTCGGCTGGGGCGATAGCGAATCCGAACTCGGCTTCCGCCACGGTCGTGTGCACGGCACGTCGCTGGCATTCGAACTCGACATCCGCATCGCCGACGTGGCGCGCTTCCTCGCCGATCCCGAACACTGGGCCGACGCCAGCGGCGTCATCGAGGCCGCCGCGCTCGGCGGGCGGCGGCCGGCGAGCGGCGCCGTCAGCCTGCTCGCCGCCGACCGCGGCGACGCGCGCCGGCGCATCATGCACTACGTGCTGCACACGCAGGCGGCGGACGGCCGCCGCCTGCGCCTCGACGGCGTCAAGTACGTCAAGGACGAGCCCGGCTTCGACGCCTGGCCCGACACGACGACGCTCTTCGTCACCGTGCGCGAGGAGGGCGAGGGCAAGCCAACCCTGGCCGCCGGGCGCTTGGCGATCAGCCTCGGCGGCTTTCTGTCGCTCTTCCTCGGCATGTTCGGGCGGGCGCTGCGGCTCAGTCGTCCCGACTGGCGGCGGCGCGCCTCCGGCACCTGGCGCTATGTCTGTTTCTTCGCCGCCGCGCTGTGGTCGGTCTACGTCGCACCGAAGTGGGAGCAGTGGCGGCGGGCGCGGCGCCTGGCGCCGCCGCAGCGGCCGGTGCCGCTCTTCACCCTCGCCGGCGTCCCCGGGGCGACGGTCACCACCCACTACGTGCAGACCGGCGACGGCCTGACGCTCGCCCTGCTGCGCTTCCAGGCGGCTGGCGCGGCCGCGCGGCCGCAGGGCGACGCGGTGCTCGTGCACCACGGGCTGACCAGCTCGTCGGACATGTTCATCATGCCCGAGCACCGCAACCTCGTGCAGGCGCTGCACGCGGCGGGCTTCGCCGATGTGTGGTGCTTCGACGCCCGCACCAGCGCCCGCAACGTGCACAACCTGCGCCGCCATCGCGACACGCTCGACGACGTGGCGCTGTTCGACCACCCGGCGGCGCTGCGGGCGGTGCGTGCCGCCATCGGCCCGGCGGCGCGCCTGCACGTCATCGCCCACTGCGTCGGCGCGCTGACGTTCATGATGAGCCTCTTCGGGCGCCAGGTCGACGGCATCGCCAGCGTCGTCTGCAACAGCGTCGCCCTGACGCCGCGCGTCGCCTGGTGGTCGCGCCTGAAGCTCGCCGTGGCGCCGTTCCTCGTCGAGTACGTGCTCAGTGTCCCCTATGTCAGCCCGCGCTGGATCGAGGACCCGGGCCTGACGCGCGGCGAGCTGTTCGCACGCGTCGTCTCCTGGCTGCACCGCGAGTGCGACCAGCCGGCCTGCCACATGCTGAGCATGATGTGGGGCAGCGGCGGGCCGGCGCTGTTCGAGCACGCCAATCTCGACCCGCGCACGCATGCCCGGCTGGGCGATCTCTTCGGCGGCACGAGCATGCACTACCACCGCCATATCTACGCCATGGTGCGGCGGCGCTTCGCCGGCAAGTTCCGCCGCGGCGAGCCGCGCCATGCGGCGCTGCCCGACGACTACTTCGAGCACGCCAGGGAGATGGACACCCCGGTGCTGTTCCTCACCGGCGAGCGCAACAACGTCTTCGCCGACTCCAATCCCCACTGCTACGAGCTGCTCTACGCTCTCGACCCGGCGGCCGCGGCGGCCGGGCGCTATGCGCTGCAGGTCGTCCGCGACTATGGTCATCAGGACGTGTTCATGGGGCGCGACAGCGCCCGCGACGTCTTCCCGCATATCATCGCCTTCCTGGACGGGCAGCGCGGAGGACTGAAGCCATGAGCGACCAGCCCGGCGCCGACTATCGCCGTCGGCGCTACGAAATGACCAGCCACGAGGGGATCGCGCACGACGACCTCGCGTCGCTCGGCTTCGACTGGAGCCGCGCCGCCGATCCGACCATGCCGGCGCGCCGGCCGCTGGTGGTCTACTTTCCGGAGACGGCGGAGGAGGTGGCGACGATCGTGCGTCGCTGCCGCGAGCGTGCGGAGCCGTTCCGCATCCGCTCGCGCGGCCACTCGAGCAACGACCTGGTGCTCGGCGGCCGCGAGGTCAGCATTCTGTGCACCGAGTACCTGCACGCCATCGACCCGCCCGACACGACTGGGGAGACGGTCCGCGTGCAGAGCGGCGCGGTCCTGTCGGCGGTCGACCGGGCGCTGGCGCCGCTCGGCTTCGGCCTGCCGGTGATCGGCGACCACAACCACATCACCGCCGGCGGCTTCGCCTCGGTCGGCGGCGTCAGCCCCGCCTCGCACCGTGAGGGAATGTTCATCGACAACATCGTCGCGCTCGAGTACGTCGATGCGACGGGCGCGCCGGACCGCTGCGCCGCCGCCGACCCGATCTTCGCTCGCCTGGTCGGCGGCACCGGCCGCTTCGGTGTCATCACCGCGCTGACGCTGCGCATCGTGCGGCTCGACAAGCGGCGCCAGATCCTGCGCAACCGGCGCCAGCTCACCGGCTGCTTCGCGACCTTCGTGAAACGCAGCGCGGCGATGATCGACGACCCGCATGGCGCGATGATGGAGCGCAGCATGTGGTTCGACCTGCCGCTGCCGTTCGGCGGCGCGCTGACCGTCGGCAGCGTGTCGCGCTACGAGTCCACCGAGCCGGCGGGCTGGAAGACGGCCTGGAACGCGGCCATGTACGGCCTGCTGCATACCATCGGCTGGTTCGCCGGGCGGCTGCCCGGCTGGTGCGACCGCGTCCTGCAGTACCTCGGCGTCGTCGGCGTCCTGGTCAGCCCGCGCTACGCCTCGGTGGCCAACGTCGAGGCCTTCGCCGACAAGATCATCGACTCCAGCGTCGGCGACCCGACGCGCATGTTCATCGTCTTTCCGCCCGCCGAGCGCTATGCGGAGATGGTCGTCGCCGTCGACCGGCTGTGCCGCCGCTACCGCGAGCGCTGGGGCTGCTTCACGTTCCTGTGGATGTACGTCAAGGGCGTGCGCTCGCCCTATCTGGCGCGCGCCGCCGGCGACCCGACGTGCGAGTTCTCGGAGATCGTCATGTACCACGGCGTCGTGCCGGAGCGGCTGCGCGGTGTCCTCGAGCTGTTCGTCGGCGAGCTCGACGACCTGTGCATCGCGCACGGCGCCTTTCGCTACATGCACACCCGCACCGTCGCGCCCGGCGACCCGCGCCGCCTGCGCATCGATCCCAACGCGGCGCTGGCGGCGCGAACGCCGCCGCGGCCGTGAGCGATCGGGCGCTTGCAGCGGCGCCGCGGGCGCGTGAGAGTGCGGTCATGCCGCGCCACGCAGTCTGCCTTCTCGCCGCCCTTGTGTTCACCGCGCCGCCGCTCCTCGCCGCGGAGCCCCCGCCGACGCCGGCGATCGTCGCGCTCGACTGTCGCGGCGGGGAACCGTTCTGGCGCATCCGCGTCAAGCCGGAGGGCGCCACCATGGAGCGCCTGGCCGACGTCGGTCGCCCGGCGCAGGTGTTCGCCGGCGCGCTGACGACGTTCGACTTCCTGCAGCCGCCGTGGCTGGCGTGGCGCGGCGCCGCGCCGGAGGCCGGTGGTGTGCTGACCGTGGTGGCGCGCGAAGAGCCGTGCCGCTCGACCATGGCCGACGGGCCGCCGGTGGCGTTCCGCGCCGTGGTGACCTTCCCGAGCGGCGAGAGCGCCGTCGGCTGCTGTGCGGCGACGCGCGTTGGGGTGGGCGCCACTCCGTCGGCCCCTGCGGCGGGCGCCGCCCCCTCGGCGCCGCTTGAATAGAGGTCCAGGGCGCAGGACAACGGGCGCGGACGGGGCACCGCCGCGGAGGCTCGACTCCGGCGCGGCCGGCGCGCTAACGCTGGCGGCAGGGGAGGGACGCGCAGCGATGGCGGAGGAGACGGTCGACGTACTGATCATCGGCGCGGGGGCATCCGGCGCGGCCGTGGCGTGGAGCCTGGCCGAGACGCGCATGAACATTCTCTGCCTCGAGCAGGGGGGCTGGGTGGAGGCGGGGGAACTGCCGGGCACGCACGCCGACTGGGAGGCGCGCCAGCTGGGCGACTTCGGCTTCAGTCCGAACGCGCGCGGCCGCCGCGAGGACTATCCGATCAACGACGGCAGCTCGCCGATCCAGATATCCAACTTCAACGCCGTCGGCGGCAGCACGATCCTCTACGCGGCACACTTTCCGCGCTTCCATCCCTCCGACTTCCGCGTCCGCAGCCTCGACGGTGTCGCCGACGACTGGCCGCTCGACTACCAGCGGCTGGAGCCGTTCTACGACGTCAACGCGCGCATGATGGGCGTCTCCGGCCTGGCCGGCGATCCCGCCTATCCCCCCAAGCAGCTGCCGATGCCGCCGGTGGCGCTGGGCGAGCTCGGCGAGACCATGGCGCGCGGCTTCAACCGGCTGGGCTGGCACTGGTGGCCGTCGGACAGCGCCATCACCACGCAGGAGTATGAGGGGCGCGCGCCGTGCATCAACGCCGGCACCTGCCTGGCCGGCTGCGCCCAGGGCGCCAAGGCGAGCACCGACGTGACCTACTGGCCGGTGGCGCTGCGTCAGGGCGTGCGCCTGCAGACGCACAGCCGGGTGCGCGAGATCACCGTCGGCGCCGACGGCCTGGCTGACGGCGTCATCTACTACGATGGCGCGGGCGTCGAACGGCGCCAGAAGGCGCACGTCGTGGTGGTGGCGTGCAACGGGGTCGGCACGCCGCGCCTGCTGCTCAACTCGCGCTCGGCGCAGTTCCCCGACGGGCTCGCCAACCGCAGCGGACTGGTCGGCAAGCGCCTGATGTTCCACCCCTACGCGATGGTCACCGGCGTCTTCGACCGCCCGCTCGACGGCCACAAGGGCCCCACCGGCTGCTGCATCATGAGCCACGAGTTCTACGAGACCGAGCGCGCGCGCGGCTTCGTGCGCGGCTACTCGTTCGAGATCCTGCGTGGCTTGGGTCCGCTGTCGACGGCGCTGTGGGGCATGCAGGCTGGTCGGGTCTTCCCCGGCGCCGACCATCACCGCGACTTCGGCGCGCTGTTCAACCACACCGCCGCCATCGCGGCGATCTGCGAGGACCTGCCCGAGGACGACAACTCGGTCACCATCGATCCGCACCTCACCGACGCCGACGGCATTCCGGCGCCGAAGATCAACTACCGGCTCGGCGCGAACAGCACGGCGATGCTCGAACACAGCGTCGGCACCGCCAGCGAGGTGCTGCGCGCCGCCGGGGCGCACGACATCGTCGTGCAGGCGCCGTTGCCGTTCGCCGGCTGGCACCTGATGGGGACGACGCGCATGGGTGAGGATCCGGCGACCTCGGTGGTCAACGAGTGGGGCCGCTGCCACGACGTGCGTAACCTCTTCATCGTCGATGGCAGCCTCTTCGTCACCGCCGCGGCGGTGAATCCCACCAACACCATCCAGGCGCTGGCGCTCTACATCGCCGATACGATGAAGCAGAACCTGGCGAACCTGTTCGACTGAGTCGACACGAGAAGGGGAGGTCCGAGGATGGCGTTTAGCGATGCACAGCGTCAGGGGCTCGATGCCGTGCTCGACGTGCTGATCCCGCCCAGTCCGGACGGCCGGCTGCCCGGCGCCGGGCAGCTGCACCTCGCCGGGACGGTCGAGGGGCTGCTGGCGGCGATGCCGCCGCTGGCCGAGATGATCGAACGCGGACTCGTCGCGCTCGAGGCCATCGCGGCCACGCGCGCCGGCTGTGCCTTCGCGGCGCTGCTGGGGGACGAGCGCAGCGCCGCCCTCGACGAACTCAACGGCGGCGAGCACGGCTTCCCGCCGGTGCTGGCGCTGTACGTCTTCGCCGCCTACTACCAGCAGCCGCGCGTGCTGACGGCGATCGGCCTCGAGGCGCGCCCGCCGCATCCGGAGGGCTACGCGACGGTGGCCGGCGACCTGTCCCTGCTCGAGCCGGTTCGGCAGCGCGGCCGCATCTGGCGCGCGTGCTCCTGATCGCCCGTTCTGAAACCGGGTGCGCCGTCGTTCCGGATGGCGGATCCGTTCGCACCGGTCAGAAGAGCAGCGGCAGATGGGCGACACCGCGCATGAACACCGACGGCAGGCGCTCGATCGGGCCGGCGAGGCGCCACCCGGGACGGCGTTCGAGCAGGCGGGCGAAGACCAGGCGCGCCTCCATGCGCGCCAGTTGGGCGCCGAGGCAGAAGTGCTCGCCGAAGCCGAAGGCGACGTGGCCGCTGGCGTCGCGCGTCGCGACGAAGGCCTCCGCGTCGGCGCCGAACACCGCCTCGTCGCGGTTGGCCGAGGTGTAGAGCATGAGCAGCCGGTCTCCGGCCGCGATCGCCGTGTCGCGCACCGTCGTGTCGCGCGTCGCGGTGCGCAGGAAGCTGGCGATCGGGCTGCCCCAGCGCAGCATCTCCTCGACGGCGCGCGGCAACAGCGCGGCGTCGGCGGCCAGGCGGGCGCGTTCGGCCGGATAGGTCGCCAGGGCGATGGCGCCGTGCGCGAGCAAATTGCGCGTCGTTTCGTTGCCGGCGACGAGCAGCGTCATGCAGAACATCAGCAGGTCGAACTCTTCGAGGCGTTCGCCGTCGACGCGGGACTCGATCAGCACCGAGATCAGGTCGTCGCCGGGCTGCGCGCGGCGCGCCGTGATGACGCCGCCGAAGTACTGCAGCAGCTCGAACGACTGCGCCAGGTTGGCCTCGGTCGGCTGCGTCCCGGCCTCGATGATGGCGTCTGACCAGCGCTTGAAGTCGGCGCGGTCGCTGGCCGGCACGCCGAGCATCTCGGCGATGACCAGCATCGGTAGCGGCGCCGCCAGGGCGTCGACGAAGTCGACCGGGACGCCGATCGGCAGCGCGTCGATGAGCGCGACGGCGAGGGCGTCGATGCGCGCCTCCAGGGCGCGCAGGCGCCCGGGGCTGAAGGCCGGCTGCACCAGCTTGCGGTACTTCGCGTGCTCGGGCGGGTCCATGTAGATGATCGACTGGCGCGGCGCGATGTCGCGCGTCAGGTCGCTGACCAGGACGCCGCGGCCGGAGCAGAACGTCGCCGGATCGCGCGACACGGCGACGACGTCCGCGTGCCGCGTCAGCACCCAGTACCCGGGCGTCGGGTGCCAGTAGACGGGCGCCTCGGCGCGCAGGCGGCGGAAGACGTCGAGCGGATCACTGACGTGGAACTGCGGGTCGTCGAACGGCGGCGCGAGCACGCCGGCGACCCTGCTGGGATCGCGCCGCCCGGTCAAGCGCGGCGGCAGCGGCGCGAGGACGGGGGATTCGGGGCCGTCCGCGACGATCGATTGGCGCCGCCCTCCTCAATCGGGCGGCGGGTCGAAGGCCGCGAGGAACGCGCGCAGCGCCGCGAAGCCGGGCAGGGCGCCGTAGGTGCGATAGTCCTTCGCCGGCGCCGGCCCCTGGCGGCTGGCCAGGGTGCCGGCGACGACGCCCATCAGGGCGAAGAAGTTCTCGTCCGTCGGCCGCTGCTGGAAGCGGCTCAGGAATTCGGGTCCGTAGACCGCGAACCAGTCGTGGCGCGGCGTCCGTTCGCGGCGGCGGCGTTCGAGCGTCGCGTAGCGCTCGTAGATCGACGTCGCGGTCCACTGCGTGCCGTGCCGGCCGAGGGTGTGTCCGGCGAGCGGGGTGAGGCCGGCCGGGGCGCGGATGACCGTGTGCCCGTCCGCTTCGAAGCGCCGCACCTGGTCCACTTCGAACTGGTCGATCGGCGCCAGGGGGTAGCGCCGCGCGGTGGCGTGCCGGAAGATCTTGACGCCGATGATGCAGCGCCGCAGATGGTCGTCCCAGAGATCGCCGGCGACCATCGCGGCCTGCGGCCCGGCCGCGTCGATGCGCTCGACGAGCGTCCGCACGGCATGAGGCTCGAGCAGCATGTCCTCGTCGACCTGCACGAAGTAGGGCGTCGTGCACTCGTCGAGCATGCGCTGGAAGGCGGCGTGCATCGGCGCGACGTGGGCGATGACGCGCAGCGTGATGCGGCAGTCCTGCGCGGCGAGGCGCGCCAGGCAGGCCTCGAACGTGGGCGCCCCGACGGTGGTGACGAACACGGTGACGGTCGCCGACAGGTCCGCGTCCACGGGTGGGGCCGCTTCGCCCTGCTGATTGTCGACCATGCGCTGCATCGTTCGCCGCCGCGCTCTCTAGCGAGGCGGCGCGGGATGGCGCAAGTCAAGGGTTCGCCTTGCGCCGCCCGGCGTGGCGCGGTAGCGCGGGCCGCACCGATGAGCGGGACGCGACCTGATCCACGCCCGCCGCGCTGGCGCGGCGGCGCCCTGCTGCGCAACTCCGTCCTGTGGCCTACGGCCCGTTGGGCCCTGGCGCGCGCCTGGGCGAGCAGTCCGCACGTGCTGGCCGGCGTCGTCGCGGTGGCGGTGGTGCGCGGGCTGATTCCCGCCGGTCTGGCGCTGAGCGCGCGCGGCATCGTCAATGGAGCCGTCGCAGGAATGGGGGCCGTCGCCGGAATGGGGACCGGCGCAGGCACGGCTGCCGTCGCCGGGCTGGGCGACGGCGGCCCCCTCGGCCCGCTCGCCCCCTGGCTGGCGCTGGGCTTCGCGCTGACGCTGCTGGAGGGGCTCGCCGGCCTGCTCGCGCCGTTGCTGCGCATGCGATTGCGTGATGATCTCGGCATCCGCCTGACCGGCGAGGTGCTGGCGCACGCGGCGACGTTGGATCTGGTGTTCTTCGAGGACCCGCGCGCGCAGGACCTGCTGCAGCGCGCCAAGGACAACCCGGCCGGGCACGTCACCGCCGGACTGGTGAACGCCATCTCGGCCGTCAGCACCGGCGTGCAGATCCTCTCGCTGCTCGCCATCCTGGTGGTCATCGAGCCATGGGTGGCGGCGGTCCTGCTGATCCTGGCGCTCCCCTATCTGGTCCAGCAATGGCGGCTGGCGGCGGACCAGCACGCGCTCGAGCATGCGCGCACCGCACAGCGGCGCTGGACGGGCTACTTCATGAGCATGCTGACCGGCGCGGCGACGGCCGGCGAGGTGCTGCTGCTGCGGCTGGCACCGCTGCTCACGGCGCGCTTCGCGGCCCTGATGGAGGAGTTTCGCCGCCAGGACTGGCACCTGGCGCTGCGCGGCGCGCGCCGCGGCGCCGGCTTCGTCACCCTCAGCACGACGGTCGTCTATGCCGCCGTCGTGCATGTCGCCTGGCGCGCCTTGCACGGCGGCGTCAGCATCGGCGACCTGGCCATCTTCGGCGCCGCGACGGCGCGCCTGCGCCTGACGCTGGAGACCTTTGCGGGGCTGGCCGGGGCGACGCTGAGCGAGTTGCTGGCCATCGCCGACGTGAGGGCCTTCCTCGCCGAACGGCCGCGCCGCGCCGCGGCCGCGCCGGCGATGACGCCGCTGCCGGGGCCGGCCCGCGGCGAGATCGAGCTGCGCGCGGTCCGCTTCACCTACCCCGGCGCCGCGGCGCCGGCGATCGACGATCTCTCGCTGCACATCGCCGCGGGCGAGACGATCGCCGTGGTGGGCGAGAACGGCGCCGGCAAGACGACGCTGGTGAAGCTGATCGCGCACCTGTACGACCCCGACGCTGGCGCTATCCTCTTCGACGGCGTCGACCTGCGCGCCCTGGCGCCGACGGTGCTGCACGAGCAGGTCGCTTGCGTCTTCCAGGGCTTCGGCCGCTACGAGGCGAGCGCCGCCGACAACATCGCCTACGGCGACTGGACGCGCCTGCGCGACGACCGCGGCGCTGTCGAGGCGGCGGCGCGGCAGGCCGGCGTCGCGGCGCTGATCGAAACCCTGCCGCGCGGTTACGACACGTCGCTCGGGCGCGCCTTCGGCGAGACCGACCTGTCGGCGGGGCAGTGGCAGGCCGTCGCCGTGGCGCGCGCCTTCGCCAAGCCGGCTTCTCTGCTGCTGCTCGACGAGCCGACGGCGCACCTCGATCCGCGCGCCGAGCAGGCGCTGCTCGAGCAGTTCCGCCGTCTGGCGCACGGCCGCACGACGATCCTCGTCTCACATCGACTGACCACCGTCGTGCTCGCCGACCGCATCGTCGTGCTGCACGCCGGGCGCATTGTCGAGGTCGGCACCCATGCCGAGCTGCTGGCCCGCGGCGAGCACTACGCGACGCTGCACGCGCTCTACGAACGGCGCGGCCCGGGCGCCGAGCCCTGAGCGTGGTCCTCAGGCGTCGCGGGTCGGCGGCAGCAAGGCCTGCGCGCCGTGCGCCGCCGTCAGGAACAAGCCCTCGCCGGTCTGCGCGTGCAGCCCGATGCATGCCTCGGCGAACTTGATCGCGTGCTCGTCGCCGTGCGCGACGGCGAGATCGGCGATGGTCGTCGCGCTCGCGCGCGGCGGCGCCGCCGGCCCGTCCAGCGGCGGCGCCGTCGCGAACGCGGCATAGAGACCGCAGCCCGACTGCCAGGCAAAGCGCACCGCCGCGCGCTGCTGGGGCGGTGCCAGCGCCGGCAGCACGTGGCCGAGGGCGACGACGCTGGTGACGCCGTGGATGAAGACGATGGCGGTGAGCAGATCGTGGGCATTGGCGAGGTAGGCGCGCGCGAACGCTTCGGCGAGGGGCGGCAGCAGGCGGGCGGGATCGTCGTCGACGTCGAGCTGGCCGATCACCGGCGCGAACGCCGGGAAGTCCGCCAGCGCCGCGAGCGCCGAGGTGATGGTGCCGCTGAAGCGGCGCGCCGCCGCCGGCACGACGGCCACCTGCGCCAGGGCCAGGCGCGGCGGCAGCGGGCGGCCCGCGAACGGCGCCGCCGGCAGCGTTTGGTATGCGTACGCCCAGGCGGCGAGGGCATCGCCGAGCTCGCGCCGGCGCGCCGGTGTCTCCGCGACGGTCAGGCTGCGCGCCGCGTGGCCGACGCGGATGATGCCGTGCGTCGCGGCGGCGCAGAAGCCTGGCGCCAGACGCGCCGTCCAGGTAGCCAGCACCTCGCGCCACGGCGCCGCGGCGACGGCGCCGGCGCAGTAGGCGCGCCAGTCGCCGGCGCGCTCGAGCTGGCCGAGGGCGGCAGGCCAAGTGGCTTCGGTGATCGCCACCCGCGCCGCCGGCCAGGGCATCAGCTGGCCGCGATACTGCGCCAGCCAGCCCGGCACCGCGTCCGCTCGACCCAGCGCGCAGAGCGCCTCGACCGCCATCGGGGCGTGGTTGGTCATGCCGTTGCGCAGGTCCGGGCCGGACTCGGCGAGCTGGTCGAGGGCGCCGTCGAGGGGCGCGTAGTCGGGCGGGCGCATGGCTGAGGCCACTGCCTCATATCAGCCTCGGCGGCTTCGCCGCACCCCAGGGCGGCGTCAGCGACGCGTCGCGATCAACCGGCGGCGTCGCGCCGGCGGATGCGCGCGTCGGCGCGTTGCTCGGCGACGAAGGCGCCCAGCACGGACATCGTAGGGGCCGCATCGCGACCCGAGGCGAGGAGTCGAATCTGTTGATAATACCATGACATACTGGCGAATCCGTTAATCGCCTTCACGAACGCGAGCGGCGATGCCGGACCGAATGGGCCGGGGCCGAGGCGCAAGCGGTCCTCGTAGCGTGCGAGTGTGGTGGCGCTCCCGGCGAGGAGGCGCGCCGGTCCCTCGGGCGTCACACAGAGTGGCCGGGCGATGCCGATGACGGCGACGCCGAGTGCCAGCGCCTCGGCCATCGCCGCGGTCGATCGGAAGCCGCCGGTCACCATCAGCGGCGGCGTCCGCGCCGCCAGCAGGGCGCTTGCGAAGTCGAGGAAGTACGCTTCGCGTGCCTGCGTCGACGCCGGCAGGGCCGGTGCCTCGCTCGCCTCCAGGCCGGCGAGGTTCATCATCCGCGGCTGTTCGTAGGAGCCGCCCGAGATCTCGAGCAGATCGATGCCGGCGTCGGCCAGCCAGGCGGCGACCGTGCGGCTGTCCTCGAAGGCGAAGCCGCCTTTCTGGAAGTCGGCGGAGTTGAGCTTGACGGCGAGGGGGAAGTCGGCGCCGACCGCGTCCCGCACGGCGGCCACCGCCGCGAGCAGGAAGCGGGCGCGGTTGGCCAGCGCGCCACCCCAGCGGTCGGTGCGCTGGTTGGCGCGCGGGTTGAGGAAGGCGGAGATCAGGTAGCCGTGCGCCGCGTGCACCTGCACGCCGTCGAAGCCGCACTCGCGCGCCACCCGCGCCGCCAGGGCGAAGCGGCCGATGAGCACTTCGATCTCCGCCTCGCTGAGCGCCTGCGGCATGCCGAACTGACGCCCGGGCAGCGCCACCGGTACGGCGGACGGCGCCTGCGGGTGGCGATTGACCCGCACCGGCGTCTGCCGGCCGGCATGGCTGAGTTGCATCCAGATGCGCGCCCCGCCGGCGTGCGCCGCGGCGCTCCAGGCGCACAGGCCGGCGCGCGCGGCGGCGTCGGGTTCGGCGTCGAGGACGACATTGCCGGGGCGTTCGAGGTGGGCGCCGTCGACGATGACGTTGCCGGTCAGCAGCAGCCCGGCGCCGCCGCGCGCCCAGCGCTCGTAGAGCACCGCCAGAGCCGGACCGGCGCGGCCGTGTTCGGCCAGGCCCTCGGTCATCGCCGCCTTGGCGATGCGGTTGGGCAGCGTCGCGCCGTTCGGCAGGCGCAGCGGCGCGGCGAGGGCGGCGGCGGTGGACATGCGATGCAGGCGGGGGCACGGGGGGCGCCGGCGGCGGCGCCCCCCGTGCGTCGATCAGCTCAGGCCGTACAGCTTCGCCGCGTTACCCGCGCACAGTTTGTAGCGGTCGGCGGCAGGTACACCCTCGAACATCTTGTCGACGGTGGCGCGGGTGTTGGGCCAGTCGCAGCCGTGATGCGGGTAGTCGGTCGAGAACATCAGGTTGTCGATGCCGATGCGGTGCCGGTTCTCCACCGCGTAGCGGTCGATCATGAACGTCGACCGCCAGTTGCGGCGGTAGTACTCGCTCGGCTCGTGCTGCAGCTTCACCGGCAGCCAGGAGCGATTGCGATGCCAGCGGTCATCGAGTTGCTCGAGGATGTAGGGGATCCAGCCCGAGCCGGCCTCGACCATCACCCAGGTGAGATCGGGGAAGCGGTCATGCACGCCGGACTGGATGATCTCGCCCATGTCGATGATCATGTTGGCGGCGCCGACGCTGGCCAGGCCGACGAGATCGTCGCCGCGCGCGCCCTTCGGCTTCGGCTTGGCGAGCGCGCGCATGACGCGCACGTGGAAGTGGACGGCCACGCCGTTGGCCTGCGCGGCCGTCCAGAACTGGTCGTCTTCCGGGCGGATGGTGGCGCCGACGCTGGGCATGGTGTTGAGCCACACACCCTTGAATCCCATCTTCAGGCAGCGTTCCATCTCCGCGATGGCCGCGTCCACCGACAGCGCCGGCATGCAGGCGAGGCCGATCAGGCGGTTCGGGTCGACCGACATGACTTCCTTCGCCATCCAGTTGTTGTAGGCGCGCACGCCGGCGAGCTGAAAGGCCGGATCCGGGTCGGAGTAGAAGTGGCTCATCATGCGCGCCGACCCGAACATCACCTCGGCGTCGATGCCGTCCTGGTCCTGCTCCTTCAGGCGCGGCTCGCCGCGGAAGTTGCCCTGGTTGGCCTGCGCGAAGGTGACGCCGGTCCAGCGGATGTCCTCGTGCGCGCGGCCGGCCGAGGCGTAGATGCCGATCGGGGCCGGGGCGATGTCGGGGGCGAACTGCCACGCCTCGCCGCCCTCGCCGTCGGAGACGACCCGCGGCACTTTGTCGTGGAAGCGCTTGTCCATGTAGGTGGTCCACAGGTGTGGCGGCTCGAGAACGTGGGAGTCCGCCGAGATCAGGTTGTACTCGCGTGCCATCAATCCTCCGTGGTTGAAATCAATTCGCTATCGAATTATACGACTAGCCGAATGAGGGCAAGCCCGACAGCGGCGTTGACGGGGCGGCGGGTGCGGGTGCCGAAGGCCTCGGAGCTGATCGCCGACGCCATCCGCGGGCAGATCGCCGCCGGCGAGCTGGTGCCCGGCAGTCCGTTGCCGAACGAGAGCGCGCTGCTCGCCCACTTCGCTGTGGCGCGGCCGACGGTGCGCGAGGCGTTGCGCATCCTCGAGACCGAGCGCCTGATCGAGGTCGTGCGCGGTGCCCGCGGCGGTGCGCGCGTGCGCCAGCCCGACATCCGCGCCGCCTCGAGCCATTGCGCCCTGTTGCTGCAGCTGCAGGGGGCGACGATCGCCGACGTCTACGGCGTGCGCCGCCTGCTCGAGCCGGGGGCGGCGCGCCTGGCGGCCGAACGCGCGCCGCGCGCCGCGGCGCGCGCCCTGGCGGCGGTGATCGACGAGGAGGAGGCGATCGTCGGCGAGGGCCGCTCGCTGGCCGCGCTGGCGATGCACTTCCAGGAGGTGCTGGTCGAGCGCGCCGGCAACCCGGCCCTGGTGCTGCTGGTGCGCCTGCTGCACGATCTGGTGTCGCGCCAGGCGGTGTCGCGCACGCCGATGATCGACGTCGACGACGCCGGTCGCGACCGCTTGCGCCGGCGCCTCATCGCCGCGCAGCGCGCCGTCACCGCCGCCGTCGCGGCCGGTCGCGGCGAGGCGGCCGAGCAGCTCTGGCGGGGCTATCTGGCCGACCTCGAAGCGAGCGTCCTCGGCGACGTGCAACGCCGCGCCAAGGTGCGCCGCCACCGCGCGTAGCAACCCAAGAGAAGCCCTGCACACGGAGGCACGCAGACACGGAGGTTTCCGGAGCGGTGGGAGTCCGCCTGCGCCTCTCCGTGCCGCCGTGTGAAGAGTCTGTGTTTCAGGAGCGGTGACGCAGGCTGCCGATGCCCAGGTCGGGGTCGGCGGGGGCGAAGTCGTCGGCGGGGGCGTCGAGGACGTCCTGCGCCGCGGCGAAGAAGTGCGCGCCGCTGACGGCGGTGGTGACGTCGAGCAGGCGGTCGGACACCCCGTCGGCATCGGCGACGAACATGCGCTCGAGCATGGCCTCGGCGACCTCCTGGCAGCACGGGGATCTGTGCGCATGGACGGACAACCGTGCGACGCGCTAGAGATTCAGCGATGCACGACGAGGCGCACAGGTGAGCGACCAGGCGGAGCGCCTGCGCGCGTTGGCCGAGCTGAGCCGCGGCCTGGCCGGGGCGGGTGACCTCGATGGGTTGGTGCGCGAGGCGACGCGGCGCGCCCGCGAGTTGTTCGAGGCCGAGGGCTGCGCCCTGCTGTTGCTCGACCCGAGCGGGCGTCAGTTCCGCTTTCCCGTCGCCAGCCAGGGGGCGGTCGGCGCCGCCAGCGCCGCGCAGCTGTCCGATCTGCATGTTCCGGTCGAGCGCGGCATCGCCGGGTGGGTGTTTCGCAACGACCAGAGCGCGCTGGTCGCCGATACCGCCAGCGACGCGCGCTTCTACGACGCCGTCGACCGCCGCACCGCCATGCACACCCGGTCGCTGTTGTGCGCGCCGCTGCGCACGCGCGCTGGCAACATCGGGGTGATCGAGGTGGTCAACCCGGGCGCGGCGTACCTGACCGAGGAGGCGTTGGAGTTCCTCGACGTGCTGGCGAGCGAGATCGGCGTTGCCTACGAGCGCGCCGATCTGACCCAACAGCTGACCTACGAGGTCATCGACCTGCGCCGCTTCTGCGGCCGCGCCGGCGTCGCGCTGTCTGGGCTTGGGGTCCTGCTGGCGCTCGCCGCGACCCTCTACCATCGCGCCCGGGTGCTGCCCTGGGCCGAGCTGCCGACGCGGCGCGGCGTCCTGATCGGACTGCTCTGCGTAACGCTCGGGGCGCTGCTGGTCGGGGTCGGGCGCGGCTGGTTGGTGAAGCCGCGGGCGGGGAACCGGCCCAGCTGAGGCCGGGCCGCGCGGCGCGGAGGAGTCCCGTTCAGCCTTGCTTCGATCTGACAATGATCTTCGACGCGGAGACGCAGAGCCCAGAGGAGAAGTGCGCTGTGCTGGCAGCAGCCGGAACCCCATCGTCGATGGGCTTGGTGCAACGCCATCCTGGCCCGGTTAATCTGCGCCACTCCGCGCCTTCGCGCCTCCACGGTGATCTTTCTCTGTCAAGACGAAGGGTAGGAGTTTCCCACATGGCACGACCGATGATTGCGTTTCCGGAGCTGCTCACCGACCCTCTGGCGACGCTCGGGCGCGCCCGTGCGGCGCACTGGCTCGCCGACACCGACCACGGCGGGGTGGCGGCGTTGACGCACGCGGGCGTGCGTGAGTTGCTGGCGGACGGCCGGCTGCATGCCGATTTCCCGGAGTTCCTGCGCACCTTCGGGGTCAGCGCGGGCGCCTTCTACGAGTGGATGGCGATCTCGCCGCTCAACCGCGACGGCGTCGAGCACCAGCGCTGGCGCACCGTGATGTCGCGCACCTTCACGCCGCGCAGCGTCGAGCGGCTGCGGCCCTTTCTGCGCGCCGCGGCGGACGAGCTGATCGACGGCTTCGCGCCGCGCGGCGCCTGCGAGTTCGTCGGCGAATTCGCCGACATCTATCCCTCGCTCGGGCTGTGCGAGCTGATCGGCGTGCCGCTCGCCGACCGCGACCGCTTCCGCGGCTGGGCGAACACCATCGGACTCGGCTTCAACCCGGCCGTGCTGGCGATGCGCGTGGCGGAGATCGATGCGGCGCTGGAGGCGCTGCTCGCCTACACCGGCGAGCTGGCGGCCCGCCGGCTGCGCGAGCCGCAGGATGATCTGGTGACGCGCATCGCCCAGGCCGGTCAGGAGGCCGGCTGGAGCGATCCGCAGGTGCACGGCTCGATCGCCGGACTGGTGTTCGCCGGACACGAGACGACCAAGAACCAGCTCGGCTGGATGGTGGCGGTGCTCGCCGAACGACCGGACGTGTGGGACGATGTCGCCGCCGGCCGCTTGGCGGCGGCGCTGGTGGTCGAGGAGGTGTTGCGCTTCCGATCGACCGTCACCACCACCGGCCGCACCGCGGCGGAGGCGGTGGCGGTGGGCGATGAGCACCTGCCCGCCGGCACGCGCGTGCTCTTATCGCTGTGGAGCGCCAATCACGATCCGGCTGCCTACCCGCAGCCGGACGCGATCGCGCCGGCGGCCAACGAGGCGGTGCCGCACATCGCCTTCGGCCACGGCGCGCACCACTGCCTCGGAGCGGCGTTGGCGCGGGCCGAGTTGCAGGACGCGCTGGCGGCCCTGACCGCGCGCCTGACCTGCCCGACGCTGGGCGCCGACGCGACGTGGAAGCCGCCGGTCGGGATCACTGGGCCGGAGACGCTGCCGATCACGTTCTCGGCTCGCTGAGGGGCGGGATCCCGCCCCTCAGCCGCTACGCGCCGGCGCGCTTCGCGGCCAGTTCCGCCCAGCGCGCGTAGAGGCGGTTGACGCTCTCCTGCGCCGCGTGCAGGGCGCTGGCGCGCGCCGCCAGGGCGGCGGCGTCGCTGGCCACCGTCGGGTCGGCGACCGCGGCCTGGTGCTGTGCCAGCGCCGCCTCGGCGGCGAGGATGGCGGCTTCCATGCCGTCGAACTCGCGTTGCTCGCGGTAGCCGAGCTTCTTGGCGGCGGGCTTGCCCGCGGTCGTGGCGCGACCGCGCGACGGCCGCTCCGCCGCGGCGGCGGCCGAGCGCGCCTCTTCCCACTGCCGATAGTCGGCGAACGGCATCGTGCCGCCGTTGCCGTCGAGCGCCAGCACGGTGGTGCTGACGCGCTCGAACAGGAAGCGGTCGTGCGTCACCAGCACCACCGCGCCGGGGAACTCGAGCAGGCTTTCCTCGAGCACCTCGAGGGTCGGGATGTCGAGGTCGTTGGTCGGTTCGTCGAGGACCAGCAGGTCGGCCGGCTGCAGCATCAGGGCGGCGAGGTGGACGCGCGCCTGCTCGCCGCCCGAGAGGCGGCCGACGGGCATCACCAGTTGCTCGGAGCGGAAGAGGAAGCGGCGCGCCCAGCCGGCGACATGGATCGGGCGGCCGGCGAAGACCACCTGGTCGCCGTGCGGTGCCAGGGCGCGGCGCAGCGGCAGCGTCGGGTCGACGCCGCTGCGGTGTTGGTCGAGCATGGCGACGCGCAGGTTGTCCGCCCGCTCGATGCGCCCGCTGTCGGGCGCCAACTCGCCGGTGAGCAGGCGGATGAGCGTCGATTTGCCGCTGCCGTTGGGGCCGAGCAGGCCGAGGCGCGTCCCGGGTCCGAGCACCAGGTTGACGTCGTCGAGGATGCGGCGCTGGCCGAAGCGCTTGCTGACGTGCTCGGCGACCACCAGCCGGCGCGTGCGGCGCTCGCTGGCGGCGAAGTCGATGGCCGCGACGCGGCGATCGAGGCGCCCCTGCGACGCCGCCAGCTCGTCGCCGAGGCGCGCCGCTTCGTCGATACGCGCCTGCGCCTTGGTGGTGCGCGCCTTGGGGCCGTGCCGCAGCCAGTCGAGCTCGCGGCGCACGCGGTTGCCGAGCGAGGCCTGCCACGCCGCCTGTTCGCGCAGCGCCGCGTCCTTGCGGGCGAGGAACTCGCTGTAGCGGCCGCGCGTCTCGAAGAAGCCGCCCGGATGCACCGGGTCGAGGTCGAACATGCGTCCGGCGACGTGCTCGAGGAACCACCGGTCGTGGCTGACGACGAGAAAGGCGCCGGCATGGGCCTGCAGCAGCGCCTCGAGCCACAGGATGCCGTCGAGGTCGAGGTGATTGGTCGGCTCGTCCATCAGCAGCAGGTCGGGCTCGCCGACCAGCGCCGTGGCGATGGCGAGGCGCTTGCGCCAGCCGCCCGACAGCGTGTCCACCGCCGCCGTCGGGTCGAGGAATCCGCAGCGGCCGAGCATCACCGTGACGCGTGTGTCGCGCTGCGTGGCGTCGAGCCCCTGGTCGGCGAGGGCCGCCGCGAGCACGTCGGCGACCACGGCCCCGGCGGGGAACTCCGGGTGTTGGACGACGAAGGCCAGGCGCGTCTGGCGGCGCAGCGACAGCGTGCCCGCGTCCGGCGTCTCCAGACCCGCCAGGACGCGCAGCAGCGTTGATTTGCCGCAGCCGTTCGGGCCCACCAGGCCGATGCGGTCGCCGTCGTGTACGCCGAAGGACAGCGCCGTGAACAGCGGCGCCGCACTATAGGCTTTGGCGATCTCCTGGCACCCGAGCAATAACGCCATCCGGCCTTCCTACCAGCCTTGGCGTCGGCAATCGACGGCGCCGCCGCATGCGGCGGCAGTGATCGCCTCGCGGCGACGCCTCTGGTAGCGAGCAGCGCATGGTGCGCTTCCCCGAACTCGGTTTCTACACGCTGCCCGGCCGTGTCGCCGACCCGCGCCCGATGCTGCAGGAGATCGCCGACGCCGAGCGCATCGGCCTCGGCTCGCTGTGGATCTCGGAGCGCCAGGACGTCAAGGAGGCGGCGGCCCTGAGCGGCGCCGCGGTAGCGCGCAGCGAATCGCTGGCCGTCGCTGTCGGCGTCACCAACCCGAATACCCGCCATCCGGTGATGACCGCGGCGCTCGGGTCGACGTTGAGCGCGCTGTCGGGCGGTCGCTTCGCGCTCGGCCTCGGCCGCGGCTTCGCCATGCGCTCGGATATGTGGGGCCTGCCGCGCGTGACGCGCGCCATGCTCGAGGACACGGCCGGGTTGCTGCGCCGCCTGTGGGCGGGCGACAAGGTGCTCGGGCACGTCGGCGCGGCGGGGACGTTTCCCTACCTGAGCCTCGACTGCGTCGTCGCCACGCCGCCGCCGCTGCTGCTGGCGGCGCTGGGGCCGAAGTCGCAGGCGCTGGCCGGCCGCGCCTTCGACGCGGCGCTGCTGCATTCGCACTGGACCGACGCCGCCGTCGCCGCCTGCGCGGCGCGCGTGCGCGCCGCCGCCGAGCGCGCTGGCCGCGACCCGGCCGCGGTCCAGGTGTGGGCGTGCCTGGTCACCGCCTGCGACCTGCCCGAGGAGGTCATGCTGCGCCACGTCGTGCGGCGCATGACGACCTACATGCAGATCCCCGGCTACGGCGAATTGATCGTCGACGCCAACGGCTGGGACCGCGCCGTGCTCGAGCGCCTGCGCGCCCACCCGCTCTTGCAGGCGGGTCTCGCCGACGCGACCGAGTTCACGGCGGACGAGTTGCGCGCGCTGCGCGAGGTCTACCCGCCGCACTGGTTGCGCGACGCGAACGCCGTCGGCACGCCGGCGCAGTGCGCGCAGCGCATCCTCGATCAGTTCGCGGCCGGCGCCGCCGGCGTCATCCTGCATGCCAGCGCGCCGGCGCAGATGGGGGCGCTACTCGACGCCTATGCGGCGGTGCGCCCGGCGGCGCGCTTCGCGGGGCGCTCGCCGGTGCCGGGGCGATAGCCCGCGCCGCGTCGCCGTCCGCGGCGGCCGGGGTGCGGACCCGACCTGTTCCTCACAACCAGCGCTGCAGCCAGGCGACGGTCGCGGCGATGTCGTCGCCGCCGACGCCGTGCCCCTCCGCCTGCACGCGCAGGTAGGCGAAACGCTCGGACGCGCCGGCGCCGGCGAAGGCGCGCGTCAGCGCCTCGGCGGTGGCGTCGGCACAGGCCACCGGGATGATCAGGTCCTGGGTGCGGTTGATCATGAGGACGGCGCGGCCGAGCAGGCGCTGTGGATGGCGCGCCACCTCGCGCTCGCGTATCCAGACCGCGTAGGTGGGGTCGAGGGTCAGCGGCGCGCCCTGCATGCCCATCGACGACAGGCGCAGGAAGCGGTGAAAATCCCCGCAGGCCGCGAGGGCGACGACGACACCGAGGCGGGAGTCGGCGGCGGCGGCCTGCAGCGCCACGAAGCCGTTGGTCGAGGCGCCGATCATGGCGAGGCGGGTCCCGTCGACGATGTCGGGCATGCTCTGCAGCCAATCGAGCACCTGCGGGACGATCTCCGTCGCGGTGGCGTCAATCTCCTGCAGGTAGCGCTGGCCGAGCACCGCCGCCGACGGCGAGGCGAGGATCCAGGTGCCGACCGGGTCGGCCACCGGCGTCGGCGCCGGGCCCTTGAGCGCCGGCCAGTTGACGCTGTACGTCACCCCGACGTAGCCGGCGTCGAGGAGCTGGCGGGTGCTGCCGCCGGTGGCGATCACGGCTGGTTTCGGTCCGCTGGGGGATAAGGGTATGTCGAGACGCACACTGATGGCGCCACGCGCGAGTTGTGTCTCCCGGACCAGGTACTCGGTCGCCGGCGGCGGCGCGGCGAGCGGCGGTCGCGACGCCGCCGGTGGGGCATCGCAGCCGGCGGCGGCGACGAGCGCCAGGGCGAGCAGCCGGCGGCGGAGCGGGACCATGAGCATACGAAGTCGAATCCTACGCGCAGGTCGGGCCGGCGCGCCAGCGGCGGCGCTCCTGGCGCTGGCGGCGGGGCTCGCCGGGTGCACGCCGCGGCCGTTGCTCGAGCGTGCCGTCGCGGCGCGCGGCGGACCGCTGCACGGCCTGATCCAGCGCATCGATGCCGAGGTATATACCGGCCTGCCGGGCCCCTGGCAGTGGACGCGCGCCTTGCTCGCGCCCGACCGCTACGCCTGGAAGATCCAGACCAGCCGTGATCCCGACTGGTATCTGTTCGACGGCAGCACCGTGCGCGCGTTCGTCGGTGGCGCGGAAGTGGCGAGCGATGCCAGCCCGCGCGCGCCGCTGCGCAGCCATGCCCGCTTCACCGCGGTGGTCAACCTCGACGCGCTGGCGGCGCCGGGCGTCGTGCTGGCGCCGCTCGCCGCCGCCGACCTGCCAGCGGAGGCGCGTGAGGGGATCGAGGCGCGCTTTGCCGACGGCGCCGTCTATCGACTCGGCTTCGACGAGCGCACGCTGCTGGTGTGGGCGCAGGGGCCGCTCGACCTGGCACCGATCGGCGCCGGCGATGCGACGGTACGTTTCGCCGACCATCGGCGCGCCGGCGGACTGCTGCTGCCGTTCACCGCCGCGTACGCGTTCGGCGTCCGCCGGCTCGCCACCGAAACGGTGCGCGCCGCCTGCGTCGACCCACCGCGCCTGACGCCGGCGTCGTTCCTGCAGCCGTCGGCGCTCCCCGACTGCCCCTGAACCGAAGGTGGCCGAACGGGGGGCGTGGCGGAGCGGCTCCCCCTACGAACAGGGCGCGCCGAGCGGCGCCGGCGCGGGCACCAGCGGACGGCCGTCGACGAGCACGTTGCGCGCGAAGCAGCCGTACTGGAACTTCACGTCGTCGAGCTGGAAGGCGATGTGGTGCGCGATGATGATGCCGTCACCGACATACGGCGCCACCACGCCCGTGTACGGCATGCCGTCACCCGAGACGAGGTTCGCTTCGACGGGGTAGGGCGCCTCGGCACCGCGACCGACTGCGGTCAGCGACGCCGGCAGCAGCGGCTCGGTCGGCGCGCCGGCGCGTTGCGTTCCCGAGGCGACCGCCATCGCCGCGTAGATCTCGTTGGGGAACTCGGGATCGTCGAGGCCGACCGGCTGGTAGATGGCGCGCGCCGGCTGGCCCGGCAGGGGGTTCTCCGCCAGACGCGCCGCGAAGACCACCGTCTCGGCCCACTCCCACGCGGTCTCGAGCAACGCCATGCCGGGATGCAGGTGCGTCACCGGCGCCATGGTGCCGAGCAGGACCGGACCGATCAGCGGGCGGGTGTCGAAGTCGGCGACGCTGGCCACCAGCACCACCAGGCTCCACAGGCCGCCCGAGCCGGTCGGCATCAGGGCCGTGACGCGCGGGTCGATGGCGCCAAAGTAGTTGACGTACTGCCCGCCCATCGACTGCCCCTGGGCGATGATGCGATCGGTGCGCAGGCGGTAGGCGCTCTCGCCGTCGGGCAGCGCGGTGCCGGCGCAAGCGGCGAGCAGGGCCGGGTCGATGCGCAGCCGGTCGAGGGCATCGAGCAACAGGCGCTGCTCGATGGTGCCCTGACGGAACGTGTACGGGTACGCCGCGAGATTGGTCAGGTTCAGATAGGCGCGCGAATCGGCGCCGGGCAGACGCTCCGGGTTGAGTGGCATGGCGGCGGCAACGGTCGCCAGGCCGTGCGCGGCGAGGACGTGGGCGGGGCCCTCGCCCGGCACCGGCGTGCCGCCGCTGCTCAACACCGGGCCGCGATCCACCACCTGCGCCGCCAGGCCGCCGGAGCCGTGCACGTACTGCACCATCGGATAGCCGCCGGCCGGCATCGGCTGGCGCGGAATGGTGATGACCAGGGGTGTCGTCTCCATGCGTTGCACCAGCGGCAGGCCGTCGGGGCCGAACGCCCAGTCGCCAAGGGTCGGGTAGGGCGGCGTGCCGCGCTGATACTGCGGCAGGGTGACGGCGCCGCGCAGCTCGCAGAAGCGCGGGTGGACCTCGTCGAGCACGAGGTCGGTGATCGCGACGGGATCGCGCGCCATCAGGGCACTCGACTGCGCGGCGAAGTCGGCGACCACGTCGCCGACGCTGAACACCGTCGCCGCCGCCACCGTGTCGCGCGCCACGCCGACCTGGTCGAGCGTCTCCCACAGCGGCGCGAACTGGGTCCGCAGCGCCGCGCCGTGCACCCCCGGCGGCGTGCCGCCGGCGCGTAGCTGCAACAGCGTCATCGGCACGCCGAGCGGCGCGCCGACGGCATCGCCGAGGGCGCGCCGCACCACCAGCGCGTAGCGCCGACCCGGCGGCAGCGAGACGCCGGGCAGGGTTGCCACCGCCAGGGCGTTGGCCGGCACGTAGGCATCGGGCGGCGGGTTGGTGGCGATGAGCGGGAAGAGGCGGCCGCGCTGCGGCGAGCTGGGCTCGACGTCGAGGAGCAACAGCGGCTGCGTGAGCTCGGCGGGGATGATCTCCGTGATGTCCCGCGTCGCCACCGGACCACTGAAGCGGGTGTACACCACCGGCACGGCCGGGAATGCCGGCCGGCGCTCGGCAATCGACTTCACGGCGGCGACGAATGGGCTGCTGGCGGCGATCGGGAAGGCGGCCAGGTCCGGGGTGCCGTCGGCCCGCAATCGCAGGTCGATCGGGTAGGGCAGGTCATAGAAGGCCGCGGCGTCGGCGAGGTCGGTGTCGGTATCGAACGCAACGGCGACGCCCGCCGCGGCCCCGTAGAGGGTCGCCGCCAGGGCCGCCCCGGAGGCGACGGCGCCGTCCACGGCGCAACCCGGCAGGGCCGCGCAGCTGCCGATGGCGGCGCCGTCGACGCCGTCGCAGGCCGCGGCGATGGCGCGCGCGGCACGCGCCGCGGCGAGGCCACCATCCGGCGCGCAGGCGGCGGCCAGCGCGTCGCGCGGCGCGGTCGCATCGACGCCGCGCTGGCAGCCGACGGCGCGGGTGAGCATCGAGCGCACGATGCGCGAGCGCTGCCGGCCGACGGCGCGGTGACAGGCGCGCTGACGCCCCGTGTCGCCGAACGCCGTCTCGCCCTGCAACGCGGCGCCGCTGGCGCGCACCTCGCTGTCGATCAGCGCCGCCAGCGCCGCCGTCGCGTCGCCGCCGGGATAGGCGGCGCGCGCCGCCGGGGCGGCGGCGCAGCGCGCCGTGACCCGCGCGAGGTCGGCCTGGATGGTCGCCAGCTGCGAGCCGTTGCAGGCGCCGGCGGCGCCGGCGCGCTGCTGGTGGCAGGCGTCGAGCCGGCGCAGGGCGTCCGCCGTCGCCACGCGCCCATAGGCGCCGATGGTGGAGCGACAGCGAAGTTCGTCGGCCGGTGCGGCGAGCGCAGGGGCAGCGATGCAGATGAGGAGCAGTGTCAGGCGAGCGCGCATGCTCCAGCAAAACCACGGTGGTGCGACTAGAGTCCAGCGCCGCCGCGCCCCTGCGGAGGGTCGGAGCACTGGCCGGGACCGCCGGCGAGACGCCCGCGGTCCCGGCTGGCTGCCGACATGCCGACAGCCTACATGCCGCGTCTTGACTCGACTTGGTCGTCCGCCCTAGAAGAGCAGGGCATGGAGTTGGACAGTCGCCCAAACAGAACCCGCGCGGGCACCGCGGTGCGGCCGAAGGGCCAGGCGCGCAGCGCCGCGATCCTCGACGCGGCAACGGCGATTCTCGTCGAGGAGGGCTACGCACACCTCTCGACGCGCAAGATCGCGGCCCGCGCCGGCATGCACCCCGGCAACCTGCAGTACTACTACCGCACCAAGGCCGACGTGGTCCGCGCCCTGCTCGAACGCTATCTGGCGGGCTCGGTGGCGGACATCGAGGCGCGCATCGGCGCCGGCCGCGGCACGCCGGCGCAGCGACTGCGGGCCATGCTCGACGGTATCCTCGACGACCAGCACGACGGTGAGGCCTGCCGCATGTTCTGGGAGATCTGGGCGCTGGCGGCGCGTGACCCGCTGGTGGCCGGCGCCGCGGCGGCGTTTTACGAGCGCTACCGCGCCGGCGTCGGCGCGGCGCTGCGCGCCGTGACGCCGCGGCTGTCACCGGCCCGCGCCGGACGGCGCGCGGCGCTGCTGGTGGCCCTGGTCGAGGGACTGACGATCTGGCGCCTGTCCGGCGGCCGCCGGGCCCGGCTCGACCCCGCCCTGGTGCGCGAGGCGCGCGCCCTGTTGCCCTGCTTTGTGGAGGAGTGATGCAGATCGAAGGCTGGTTGGATCGATTCCTGCGCCAACGCCGCGTCGCGGTCCTGGCGATTCCGCGTCCGGGGCGCTCGCCGCTGGCGACGCCGGTGTGGTTCGACTGGGACGGATCGACGATCCGTGTCCAGGTCGAGGCGAGTAGCGCCAAGGCTCGCGCCCTCGCCGGCGCCGCGCCGGTGCCGGTGGCGCTGACCGTGCAGAGCGAGGTGCCGCCGTATCGCTACGCGGTCATCCACGGCACGGCGACGTTGCACGCCAACGACCGCCCCGGCCTGAGGCGGCGGCTGGCGCGGCGCTACTTCGGCCGCCTCGGCGGCGATCTGTACGTCGCCCAGGAGGAGCAGCGCGGCAATGGCGAGGAGGCGCAGCGGCTCATCGAGATACTGCCGACGCGCACCGTGTCGCACGACTTCCGGCCCGAGGCGGGCCTGAGCGGGCGTCTCTACTTCGCCCTCTACCGCTGGCTGCGGCCGGTGCCGGCATAGGTGCGGCGTGCGGGCGCGCATCTACGACGCGGCGATCGTCCACCTGACGGCGGGGTGGTACCGGGCCGTGCTGGCGCGCCTGCCGCGCGGCTGCCGACTGCTCGATGTCGGCATCGGCACCGGCACCGCGCTGCTCGCCAACGCCGCGCTGCTGACGGCGCGCGAGGTGCGCGTCGTCGGGGTCGACATCGACGACACCTATGTCGAGCGCTGCCGCCGCGGCATCGGTGCCGCCGGCCTGGCGGAGCGTATCGCGGTGCACCGTGAGTCGGTGACGGAGCACCGCGGCGGCCCCTACGATGCCGTCTACTTCAGCGGCAGCTTCATGCTCCTCCCGGATCCCGCCGCGGCGCTGCGCCACGTCGGCACGCTGCTCGCACCCGGCGGACGCGTCTACTTCACGCAGACCATGGAGCACCACCGCTCGCGCCTGCTCGAGGTGGTCAAGCCGCTGCTGCGCCGGCTGACGACCATCGACTTCGGCCGCGTCACGTACGAGCCGGAGTTCCGCCAGGCGATCGCGGCGGGCGGCATGGGGCTCGAATCCCTGCAGGTGCTGGCGCCGGGCGCGCGCCGCTCGGCGGTCCTGGCCGTGGCGGGCCCTGACCGCTGAAGGTCCTGGCGGCTGGCGGGCGCCCGGCGGGCCTCAGTCGAACTTCGCCGGGCGGCGTTCGAAGAAGGCGGCGATCGCTTCGGCGTTCTCCGGCGTGCCGAGCCGTTCGGTGAACGCCTGGTCCTCGCGCGCGCGCGCCGCGAAGATCTCCGGGCGGCGCCAGACGCGCAGCAGGCGCTTGGTGTGCTGCACCGCGGCGGGCGGATTGGCGGCGATCTCGGCGGCCTTGGCCAGCGCCGTCTCGAGCAGCAGCTCGGGCGGTACGACGGCGAAGGTGAGGCCGAGCGCGACGCTTTCCGCGGCGTCGATCCAGCGCGCCGTGAACAGCAACTCGGCGGCGCGCTGCTGGCCGATGAGCAGCGGCAGGAGCAGGCTGGCGCCGGCCTCGGGGACGACGCCGAGCGTGACGAAGGGCGCGCGCAGGCGCGCGCCGGTGGCGATGTAGTTGACGTCGGTGTGCAGCAGCATCGTCAGGCCGAGGCCGATGCCGACGCCGTTCACCGCCGTGACGATCGGTTTGTCGCACTCGATCAGCGTCTGCAGGCAGGCCGGAAAGCCGTGCGTGCCGTCGCCATCGGCGCGCATTTCGCTGAAGTCCTGGCCGGCGCAGAAGCTATCGCCGGCGCCGGTGATGACCAGGACGCGCGTGCCGCGATCCGCGATGCCGCCGTGCAGCGCCGCCGTCAGGGCGCCGTACATGGCGTTGTCGAAGGCGTTGCACTTCTCGGGGCGGTTCAGGGTGAGCAGGCGGACGTGGCCGCGCTGCTCGCTGCGCACGGGCGTGGTGTCCATCGAGCGCCTGTAGCGCGCCGGCGGCCGAAAGGGGAGCCGCCGCGTGCGCCTCAGACCGCCGGTGGGCGGGCGCGCCGGCGTCCGCGACCGCGCCGCGCGGCGGGGGGCGCCGCCGCCGCCGTGGTGTCGCCGCCGCGGCGCGGGTGGCGGCGGTCGGCGCCGTGACGCGCCGGGTGGCTGCCATTGCCGCTCGGCACCGGCAGGTCGGGCTGCTCGGCGCGTGGCAGCTCCATGCGCAGTTCGGCCTGGATGTCGGCGATGAGATCTTCCTCGTCGGGGGCGACGAAGGTGAAGACGTGTCCGGTGGCTCCGGCGCGGGCGGTGCGGCCGGCGCGGTGGATGTAGTCCTCGGGCGAGCGTGGCACGTCGAAATTGACGACGTGCGAGATGCCGCTGATGTCGAGGCCGCGGCCGGCGACGTCGGTGGCGACCAGCACCGCGAAGTCGCCGCGCCGGAAGGCTTCCAGTGCCGCCGTGCGTTCCGGCTGGGTGCGGTCCGAGTGGATGCTGGTGCTCTCGACGCCGCTGCGCGAGATGGTGCGCGCCAGGCGGTCGGCGTCGATCTTGCGCTTGACGAAGACGAGCACGGAGCGCATCTCGCCGGGCCGCAGCAGCGAGGTCAGCAGGGCCGCCTTGCGGTCGTGTCCGGCGCGGTAGGTGAGGTGCTCGATGCCGCCGGCGGGGCGCTGGCGATCGACGACGACCGTCTCCGGGTCGCGCATGATCGAGCCGGCGAGCTCGAGAATGCGCGGCGACAGCGTCGCCGAGAAGAGCAGCGTTTGACGCGCCGCCGGCAGCGCCGCCAGGATGCGCTGCACGTCCGGGAGGAAGCCCATGTCGAGCATGCGGTCCGCCTCGTCGAGGACCAGCACCTCGACATTGCTGAGTTTGGCGGAGTTGAAGCGCATGTGGTCGAGCAGGCGGCCGGGCGTGGCGACGATCATGTCGCTGCCCTGCTTGAGGGCGTGTTCCTGCGGCCCCATATCGACACCGCCGACCACCGACACGGCGCTGAGGCCGAGGTGGTAGCCGAGGGCCAGCGCCTGTTCGTCGATCTGCATTGCCAGTTCGCGCGTCGGCGAGAGGATCAGGGCCCGACAGCCCACCGTCTTCGGGCCGGCGAGGCGCTCCAGGATGGGCAGCAGGAAGGCGGCGGTTTTGCCGGTGCCGGTCGAGGCGCAGCCGATCAGGTCGCGGCCGGTGAGGATGATCGGGATGGCCTTGGCCTGGATCGGCGTCGGGGTGGTGTACCCCATGTCGGCCACGGCATCGGCCAGGGCCGGGCTGAAGCCGAACTCTTGCATTGATCTTGTCATGGTACTCCGGGTCTGCGGACGACCCTTGGCCGTCCCATGCGTGATGTTCACGATCACGCCTTCGGCGGCGTCCGCTGTGAGGGCGGCCGCGCGCGGCAGGGCGTGGGGGTGACAACGCTGCATGGCACAGAGAAGGGGCAAAGGCGAGCCGGGGGGCGCCGCGGGCCGGGCCGGGCGGCGGCGCCTGGCCCGGCGCTCAGCGCGCGGCGCGCAGGCGGGCGACGACGGAGGGGTGGGCGCGCACGCGCAGGTGGCGGCCGGCTTCGTCGCAGCGCTCGGCGAGGACGCGGCAGGCGGCGTGGATCTCGCCGACCAGGCGCTGCTGGGCGTAGGGGACGAGCAGCTCGGCCTCGACCATGTCGCGCTCGAAGAAGGCGACGATGCGGGCGTGCAGCGCCGCGACGTCCTGGCGCGCGCGCGCCGAGAGGAGCAGGGCGTCGGGGTAGGCGTCGGCCAACTCGGCGCGGCGCGCCGCGTCGAGCCGGTCGGCCTTGTTGAGCAGCAGCAGGCGCGGCAGCGCGGCGGCGTCGATGTCGGCCAGGACATCGGTGGTGACCTGGATCTGGGCTGGGAAATCGGCGTCGGCGGCGTCGACCACGTGCAGCAGCAGGGACGCTTCGCGCGCCTCGTCGAGCGTCGAGCGGAAGGAGGCGACGAGATCGTGCGGCAGCTTCTTGATGAAGCCGACGGTGTCGCTGACGAGGATGCGCGGCACGGTTTCCGGCTGCAGGGCGCGCACCGTCGTGTCGAGGGTGGCGAAGAGCTGGTCGGCGACCAGCAGGTCGGTGGCCGTCAGGGCGCGCATGAGCGAGGACTTGCCGGCATTGGTGTAGCCGACGATGGCCACCGTCGCCTGGTCGGCGCGCCGCCGGCGGCGCGTCGCCGCGTCCTTCTGGATCGCCGCCAGGTCGCGGCGCAGTTGCGCGATGCGATCGCGCACCTTGCGGCGGTCCAGCTCGATCTGTGATTCGCCGGCACCCTTGCCGCCGATGCCACCGCTCTGGCGGTCGGCGCCGCCGCTCTCGCGCAGGCGCGGCGCCATGTACGCCAGGCGCGCGATCTCCACCTGCAGGCGCGCCTCGCGGCTGCGCGCGTGGCGCTGGAAGATGGCCAGGATGACGGCGCTGCGATCGAGCACCTCGGCGCCGGTGGCGCGCTCGAGGTTGCGCGCCTGCGAAGGGCTGACGTCGTGGTCGATGAGCACCACCGTGGCGCGTGGCGCCGCGGCCGGCGCCTCGTCGGGGTCGTCGGGGTCGGTCTCGGCATCCGCCGCGGCGTCGTCCGACGCGGCCGGCGCGTCCGCGTCCTCGACCCGCACGCCGCCGCGCCGCATGCGGTGCGCCGGCACGCCGGAGGGGATGACGCCGCTGCCGCCGGTCAGGTCGGCCAATTCGCGCAGCTTGCCCTCGCCGATCACCGCGCCGGCGGCGAGCGTCGCGCGTTTCTGGGTGACGCGCGCGACGACGTCGAGGCCGAGCGTCTTGGCGAGACGGCCGAGCTCGGTCAGCGAGGACGCATGCGCCGCGTCGTCGACGCCAGGCAGCTGGACGCCGACGAGGACCGCGCGGGGTGGAGTCGGTTCGGGCATCGCTGCAGAATTGCCGTCAGGGGCGACGGGCGCAATACCCGCCTCCGACCGTGCCCTCCAGGCGCGCGTGGCAGCGACGGCACGGTGCCTGCCGCGCGCTCAGGCAAGGCGCGCGATGGCCTGCGCCACGTCGACCTGCGGGCCGCGGATGCGCAGCCCGAAGCGGTCGCGCGGGTCGGGCGGGCGCTCGGTGGTGCACGCCGCGTCGCCGTAGGCGGAGCGCAGGAAGCCGTCGAGCAGCGGCTGGAAGGCGGTGTACGTGTCCGGCGCATTGGGCGCGTGCAGGCGATCGTTGGCGAAGAGCTCCAGCGATCCGGCGTCGAAGCGCAGCCGGCCGGCGAGCGCCGGCGTCTGCTCGAGGCGGCTGCAGGCGGCGAGGATGATGTGCGCGCACGCACGCAGGCGCGCCGGCAGGTCACCGGCCAGCGGTTGCTTGCGGTAGTACATCAGGCCGAGGCGGCCGCCGCCGAGGTCCATGGCGAAGTTGCCTTCGTGCGCCACCAGCATGACGCCGGGGCCGTCGGGGACGTGATCGTAGTCGGCGACGTCGATCAGCACGTGCTCGGGCACCAGCCCGTCCTTGATCCACTGGTGGAAGACCGGCACCAACTGCCGCGGCGGCACGGCGCCGCCGGCGGCGCAGTGGACCTTGACCCCGACGCGCTGCAACTCGGCCAGCATCAGTTGAGTCCTTCCAGGGTCACCACCTGGGCCACGGCGCCGGTGGCCGGCGCCTTCTGTTGCGCCATGCGCAACTGACAGGCGTGGCCGGCCTCGACAAAGAGGCTGGCCTCCTCGACGGTCTGGTGCGCCGATTCCGGCGTGACGCGGCCGGCGCCGTCGTCGTGGCGGTGGAACAGATAGCCGGCGACCATACCCTTGGCGAAGCGATCGAAGAACAGCTCGGTGTCGACGAAACGACGCTTGAACTCGGCGACGACGCGCGCCGGATCGTCCCCGACATCGGCGAGCTGGGTCTTCACCAGCGCCTTGGCCGCCTGCAGCATGGCGCCGTACGCGAGCGCATCGGCCGTGCCGGCGTCGCCGGACTCGAGCGCCAATTGCGCCTCGAAGACCTCGCGCTCGGCGTCGGCGAGGCCGAACTCGACCAGCGACACGACCTCGCCGGCGCACTCGCCGGTACCCATGTCGCCGGTGGTGAACTCGCGCGGGTCGCCCCAGTCGGAGTAGTAGCTCGCGTCGACGTCGTGCGCCGGCACCTTGACGAACTCGTCGAGCAGCTCCTTGAGCGCCTTCTTGCCGATGCGCTGGCAGAAGGCCTGGAAGCGCTCGTCGCCCTGCCGGTCGCGCGCGTAGCGCGCGGTGAGGCGGTCGACCACCGCCGGGATGTTCTTCGACGGAATGGCGCCGATCGGCAGGCCGTAGGCGCCACCGTTCTCGTGCCACTGGCCACCGAGGACGACCTGGAAGTGCGGCACCTGATAGCCGCCGACCTGGCGTGAGACGCCGTAGAAGCCGAGGTCGGCGACGTGATGCTGGCCGCAGGAGTTGAAGCAGCCGCTGATCTTGATGTGCAGGCCGCGCACCGCGGTGTCGAGTTCAAAGCCCTTCTCGATCAGGCGCTGACGCAGCTCCCCGGCGAGGCCGCGCGAGGAGGCGATGCCGAGCTTGCAGGTGTCGGTGCCGGGGCAGGAGGTGACGTCGACGATCGACTCGGCGCCCGGCGCGCCGATCCCGGCGGCGACGAGGTCGGCGTGCAGCGCCGGCAGGTCGGCCTCGCGCACCCAGCGCAGCATGATGTTCTGGTCGACCGTGGTGCGCACGCTCTCGCCGACGTAGGCGCGCGCCAGGTCTGCCAGGGCGCGCATCTGCGCCGCCGTGGCGTCGCCGAGCGGCAGCGCGATGATGACCACGACGTAGCCCGCCTGGCGCTGCGGCCGCACGTTGCTCTCCCGCCACCGCGCGAAGTCCTCGGACGCGGCGGCGCCGGTGAGCGCCGCGCCGCTCTTCAGCGGCGTCTCGCCCCAGGCGCCGACGCTCGGCACGTAGGCCGTCCAGCGATCGTCGTGTGGCAGCTTGGCGCGCTCTTCGTGCACCAGGCGACGGAACTCGTCGATGCCGAGCGACTTGATGAGGAACTTGATGCGCGCGCGGGCGCGGTTGCGCTTCTCGCCGAGGCGCGCGAAGACGCGCGCGATCGCTTGCGAGATCGGCAGCAGTTCCTCTTCGGAGACGAACTCCTCGAGCACCTTGGCGTGGTGCGGCACGGCGCCGAGGCCGCCGCCGACGTACATGGTGAAGCCGCGCCGTACGACGCCGTCGATGGTGCGGGTCACCGCCAGCAGGCCAAGATCGTGCATGTTGGTCAGGCCGCAGGCGTGCTGCCTGCATCCCGAGAAGGCGATCTTGAACTTGCGCCCGAAGTCCATCGTGTCCGGGTGGCCGAGCATGAAGCGCATCATCGCCTGGGCATAGGGCGAGATGTCGAAGGTCTCATCGCGGCAGACGCCGGCGAGCGAGCAGCCGGTGACGTTGCGCACCGAGTTGCCGCACGCTTCGCGGGTCGTGATGCCGACCGCCGCGAGGCGGCGCATGATGTCGGGCGTGTCGTCGATGTTGATGTAGTGCAGTTGGATGTCCTGCCGCGTCGTGACGTGGCAGATGTTGTCGGAGTATTCCTCGCAGAGGTCGGCGAGGACCTCCATCTGTGGCGGCGTCATGCCGCCGAAGGGGATCTTGATGCGCAGCATGCCCGGCGCATCCCACAGCGTCTCCGGCCCCTTGGTCAGCGTCGACGGAAAGGCCAGCGTGCGCGTCGCGCTGCCGTCGCTGCGCTGGCCGTTGTCGTACCGCTGTCCGTAGGCGCCGCGGCGCAGGCGCGTCTCGGCGAACAGCTGGTCGGTGAGTTTGCCCTGCTTCTTCAGCTCGATCTGGGTCTCGAAGACATCGATCTCACGAGCCCAGTCGGCGGGCATCTCGCCCGTCAGCGCTTCTTTCCACGTCATGTCGTTCGACCTCGGGTTGGATCGTCGACGCCTACATGGTGGGGGGGCCCGACTCAACCGGGGATCTGGCGTGCGGGGTTCAGCTGTGGGGGGCGCCCCCCCCCCGGCGGACCCTGTTGGGTGGCGCGCGGCGCCCTGCACGGAGCGGATTTCCTCACCCGGCGGCGATCTCGCGCGCCAGCTTGATGGCCGACAGCGGCGCCGAGCCCTCGGCCTTGTTGTTGATGATCACGTACGTGTCGCGGCCGCGGGCGGCGGCGGCGCGGCAGAGCTGGGCGATCTCGCGCCGGCTGGCGGGGTCCTCGTCGACCAGGCGGTCGAAGGGGCGATAGCGTTCGCGCGCCGTCTCGTAGCGCTGGCCGTGGCCGAGCATCCAGCGCACCACCAGGGCCGGCGCATTGGGCTGGTCGAGCAAGCCGGCCTGCACCGGCGGCGGCGGCATGCTCGGGTGGACGTTGACCACGTGCGCGGCGCGCGCCGCGGCGAGGGCGTCGCCGTAGTCCAAGGTGAGCAGCGCCTGGGTGCGCAGCTCGACGGCGTACTGCAGGCCGCGCGGCAGACGCACGAGGAAGTCATGCAGGCGCGCGGCGAAGCGCTCGGTGCCGCCGAGCAGGGCGGCGGGCTGCGGCGGGAACTGGAAGACCAGCACGCCGGCCTTGGCGCCGAGGCCGAGCGCCATCGGCGCGCATACCGCGTCGGCGGCGTAGCCGGCGTCGAGGAAGGCGCCGTTGCGGGCCCCGCGCTGGGCGCCGTAGCGTTCGTGGCGTGGGAAGGCGGCGAGGGTGCACAGCTCCGGCGCCTTGACGACGAAGCGAAAGTCGTCCGGCACCGCCACCGCATAGGCGGCGAAGGTCTCGGCCGGCAGCGGCGCGTAGAAGGTGCGATCGACGCCGACCGCGCGCAGGATCGGATGGCGGCCGTAGGCGGCGAGGCCGTCGCGCGCCAGCGTCGTCGGCGTCGCGGCGCGATCGTAGACGATGCCCGACCAGCCGGGGAAGGACCACGACGAGGTGCCGAGCCGTGTCCGCTGCGGCAGCGCCGCCGCCAGGGCGAGGAGATCCTGCGGCACGGCCGCGGCGCCGACGCCGCGGGCCAGGGGCAGCGGCGCTGCGAACAGGTCGAGCTGTCGTGCCATGCGGGATGACCCTCTACCACGGCGGTGCGCCGACACAGCGCGCCCGCGGCGGCCGCCCGGCGCCGGGCCCGCGCGCCGCGGTGGGCGCGGGCGTCATCGCCCCAGGTGCGTGGCGAGCATGCCGGCCAGCAGGTCCATGTCGACCGGCCAGGCGTAGCGCAGCTCGAGCGTCGGGTGGCGGCTGCGCAGGGAAGCGAGGGCCTGCGGAATGTCGATCTCGGAGTGCGAGCCGCCGGGAGTGAGCATGGTGGGGACGACTGTGATGCTGGTGGCGCCGCGCCCGGCCAGCGCGGCGACCGCCTCGTCGAGCGACGGGGCGCAGAACTCGTTGTAGGCGACCACCAGGGGGGTGTCGCCGAGGCGTGCGCGCAGGGCGTCGGCGAGCGCGGCGATGCCGGCCTGGTACGGGTCGTTGACGGCGGTGCGCGGCCACGCGCGGATGCGCGTGTCGAGGGCGCGCTCCTCGTCGTCGGCAGCGCCGCCGTGCGCCGCGCGCTGGCCTTCGAGCGCCTTCAGGCGACGCACCTGTTCGCGCGGAAAATCCTTCGGCACGCCGCCGTGGCCGACGAGAATGACTGCCTTCATCGCAGGGCTCCCTGACGCGCCGCCTGGTAGCGGACCACGGCGGCGATGCGGCGCTCGGCGTGGTCGACGATCGGCGGCGGATAGTCGCGCGGCGGCGTCGCCGCCAGCCACGGCTTGTGGATCACGTCGGCCGGCACGGCACGCAGCTCGGGCACCCACTGGCGCACGTAGGCGCCGTCGGGATCGAACTTCTCCCCCTGCAGGACCGGGTTGAAGATGCGGAAGTACGGTTGCGCGTCGGTGCCAGTGGAGGCCGCCCACTGCCAGCCGCCGTTGTTCGACGCCGGCTCGGCGTCGACCAGGTGGTCCAGAAAGACGCGCTCGCCCAGGCGCCAATCGATCAGCAGGTCCTTGCTGAGGAAGCTGGCGACGATCATGCGGGCGCGGTTGTGCATCCAGCCGGTGGCGACGAGCTGGCGCATGGCGGCGTCGACGATGGGATAGCCGGTGCGGCCGTCCCGCCAGGCGGCAAAGCCGGCGGCGTCGTCGTTCCAGGCGACGTGCGCGAACTCCGGTTTGAACGCGCCGCGCAGTACGCGTGGGTGGGCGGACAGCAGGCCGAGGTAGAAGTCGCGCCAGATGAGCTCCTCGACCCACTTGCGGGCGCCGTCGGCGGCGGCGGGGTCGAGCGCGGCCAGCGCCAGCGCGTCGTGCACGCAGCGGCGCACCGAGATGGCGCCGAAACGCAGGTAGGGGGACAACCGCGAGGTGCCGTCGAGCGCCGGCCGGTCGCGGTCGCGCCGGTAGTCGCGCAGCGGGCCGGCGAGGAAGGCGCGCAGGCGAGCGTGCGCCGCCGCCTCGCCGCCGGCGGGAATCTGGGTGCGATCGTCCGCGGCGCCGAAATCGGCGGCGCTCGGCAGCGGGTCGCTCGCCAGGTCGGCCGGGGCGGGCGGCAGCGTCGGCGCCGGCCGCGGCGCCTGCGCGGTGGCGCCGTGTCGCAGCAACCAGGCATTGCGGTATGGTGTATAGACGACGAAGCCGCCGCCGCTCTTGGTGCGCAGCTCGTCGGCTTCGAAGACGACCCGGTCCTTGTACTCGCCGACGCGCACGCCCAGCCCCTCGGCGCGCGCCCGCACGGCCGCGTCGCGGCGACGGGCGTAGGGCGTGTAGTCGCGCGTGAACGTCAGCCGCTCGGCCCGCGTGTCGGCGAGCAGGCGCGCGATCGCGTCGACCGGGTCGCCGTGCCGGACGATCAGGCGCGACCCCTTGTGCGCCAGGTTGGCCGCCAGGCTGGCAAGGCAGTCGGCGAGGAAGCGGCGCCGCGCCAGGCTGGTATGCGCGGTGGCGAGGAGAGCGTCGTCGAGCACGAACACCGGGATCAGCTCGTCGGCGGCCGCCGCGGCGGCGGCGAGGGCGGTATTGTCGCGCAGGCGCAGGTCGTTGCGGAACCAGTGCACGATGCGCATCAGCGGACGATAGCGGGCAGACGAGGCGGCGCAAGCGCCCGCCGTCCTACCGGGCCCCCTGGCGAACCCCCTTTGGTGGGCGCCGCTGCGGCGGCGCCCACCGGGTCGGTGTGCTATCGGCGCAACGGCATGGCGGCGTACGACAGCGAGCAGATCGAGCAGCGGCGCGACCGCACGTTGCGGCGCCTGCCGGCGCTGCGCGTCGCCGGTCCGCGCCGCGCCATGCAGTTCCTCGACGACGTCGGGCTCGCCTCGCTGTTCGCCTATCGTCAGCTCAACCTGCCGTGTCTGTGGGTGGCGGTCTGTGGGCGACGCGATCCGCACTTCCCGGTCCACTCGCACGGGGATCCGGAACTGGGGCTGGCCTGGCGACTGAAGGACGCGCTGCCTGCGGCGGGGCGGGTCTTCTACGCCAAGCTGCTGCGCGGCAAGCCGACCTTCGTGTCCTGGGAGCTGTTTCCGGCCGTCTACCGCCTGTTCGGACCGCGCGCCGACTATCGCACCGCCTACCGAGCCGGCGTGCTCTCGCCGGCGGCGCGGGCGATCCTCGATGCCCTGCACCGGCGCCGGCCGCAGGAGACGCTGGCGTTGAAGCTCGGCACCAACCTGGCGCAGCCGTCCCAGCGGCGCGTCTTCGACGGCGCCATGGCCGAACTGCAGCAGACGCTGCGCGTGTGTATGGTCGAGGCGCGCTACGACCCGGGGTTCACCTACGTCTGGGATCTCGTCGAGGCACGCCATGCGGCGCGCGTGCGCGCGGCGCGGCGCTGGCGCGACGGAGCGGCGGCGCAGGCGGTGTTGCGCCGCGTCCTCGCCGCGGTGATCGCCGCGCCGGTGCGCGACGCGGCGCTGCTGGTCGGCGGCGCCGCGCGCGCCACGCCAGCGCTGGCGGCCTTGGCGCGCGCCGGGGTCATCGATGCCGAGGCGCGCATTGCCGGCCGTCCCGGTCGCTGGGTCGTCTGGCGCTGAAGCGCGGGCGCTCGACGCCGCGCGTTGCCTGCCTCCGTCCTGAAAAACTGTTGCTACGAGTTTCCCCTTGTGTCCGCCCAGGTGATCGGCCACATTCGGCCCCGTGAGCAGGGAGGGGGCAGTGACGGCGACTGCGGGGAACGCTCGGGCACGCCGCTGGGCGGTCTGCCTGGTCGGGGTGCTGGTCCTCGGCGGCGTTGCTGCGGTCCGCCCCGCGGCCGCCGAACGCGTGCGTCTCGACCCAGCGGCGCGGCCGCGCATCGTCAATGGGGTCAACACGCACGCCTACCCGAGCACCGGCGCGCTGCTGGCCAGTCCGGGCGGGCCGATCAGCGATGACAATGCCGGTTTGTCGTGCTCCGGGACGCTGATCGGCTGTCGGACCTTCCTCGTCGCCTCGCACTGCGTCGAGGACCCGACGCCCAGCCGTTACCGCGTCTATCTGCAGCACGCCGGCCTCTTCGAGGTGACCTCGGTGATGCGCCATCCCGCCTACGAAGATGCGACGTTCCCGATCGCCGACGTGGCGGTACTGACGTTGGCCGATTGGGCCACGGGCATCGCCCCGACGGCGGTCAACCAGACCGATCCGCTACCGTTCATCCCGGCCGTCGGCACCATCGTCGGATTCGGCCAGACGCAGGGGGGCGGCAACGACTACGGCATCAAGCGCGTCGGCACGGTGCAGACGGCGGCATGCCCAGCCGGTCTGCCGGCGGGCGCCACCGACGCCGAGGTGGTGTGCTGGGCCTTCGAGACGCCGCTCGGCGCGCCCGGCACTGATTCCAACACCTGCAATGGCGACTCCGGCGGCCCGCTCTTTCTCGATCTCGGCGCCGGCAGCGTCGTCGCCGGTGTCACGTCCGGCGGCTCGAGCCTGAACTGCCTGGCCGACGACGTCAGCTACGACGCCAACGTCGCGACCTACGCCGCCTTCGTTCTCGCCCGCCTGGCCGGCGACGACACGGCGACCTGCGGCGGCTTGCCGGCGGTCGGGACCGCGCAGACGACGGTCACCGGGCACGCCGGCACCCTGGATCAGGGCAACACCAGCGATGCGTGGAGCGTCACCGTCCCGGCCGGCGCCAATGCGCTGCGCGTCGCCCTCAACGGCGAGGACAACGGCGCCTTTGCGGTCGATCTCTACGTCAAGCAGGGGAGCGGCGCCGGCCCCGCCAACTTCGACTGCAAGGCCGACGGCGCCGCGGTCTTCGGCGCCTGCGTCATCGACCATCCCGCCGCCGGGACGTGGTCGATGGCCGCCGTGCGTACCCAGGGCGGCGGCGAGTACCAGCTCACCGCGACGGTGTTCGGCGGCGCGGCGCCAATCTGCGGCGACAGCGTACGCGCCTTCGACGAGACCTGCGACGGGGCCGATGCCGATCTCTGCGCCGGCCTGTGCCGGCCCGACTGCACCTGTCCCGCGCCGGTCTGCGGCAACGGCGTGCGCGAGCAGGGCGAGCAGTGCGACGGCGCCGCCGCCGGCCTCTGCCCGGGGCAGTGCGACGCCGCCTGCGCCTGCCCGGCGCCGTGTTCGATCGGCGACCTCTACGACGTCAGCGCCCGCCTCGACGCGGCGCGCCTGAAGCTGCGGGCGCGCGTGTTGAACTTCAATGGGAGCTGGGACGGCGTCGATCCGCGCGACGGGTTCCGCCTCAGCCTCTTTCAGGCCGGGACGACGCTGAGCATGGTCATCCCCGCCAACGACCCGGGTTGGAGCAAGTCGAAGCCGGACAAGGGACGCTACACCTGGACCGGCAACGTCGGCGGCATCACGCGCGTCAAAGTCGTCGATCGCTCGGCGCGGGCGGGAATCTGGAAAGTCGTCGTCGTCGGCTCCGCCGTCAGCGGCGCCGGCAACTTCGACCTCGCGCTGCCGATCGACGTGCGTCTCACCATGGATGAGCGCTGCAGCGACGACTCCTTCTGAGCGCGGCGCCGACCACCGACGCGGTCGCCCTGGCGCGCGCCGCCGCCGCAGAGGTGCGCCGCCTCGGCGTCGCCGGGCGCACGCTGTTCTCATCGTTCGACGAGGTCGCGGCGGTGGAGATCGCCCGCGCCGAGCCGCCGCTGTACGCCGCACTGCTCAGCGGCGGCGCCGGCACGGCGCTGCTGCAGCGCGTCGCTGCCCTCGACCTCTCGGCCATCCACCCCAGCTGGTCCGGCAGCACTGCCGAGGCGGTCGCCACGGGGCACGCCCTCGGCCTGCAGGTCAACCTGTGGACGGTCAATACGCGCCGCTACCTCGAGCAGTCGCTCGCCAAGGCTCCCGACGCCATCATCACCGACGAACCCGTCGTGCTGGCGGAGCTGTTGCGGACGCCGCCGTCGTTGCGCTGACCCCTCTCCCGCCGGGAGAGGGGTCCCCTGCGGCACGCGCCCTGCTTCTCCGGAACCCCTCACCCGTTGAGGGAGGGGTCGGGTGCGGGCGCCAGACCCGCCGAGGCGCCGCGCAGGCGTGGGTCGGCCGCGGCGTCCGCGATCGCCAGCGCTCGCTCGGCCAGGCTGGGGGTGGCGCGCAGCATGCCGGCGAAGCCCTCGCCGAGGGTCTTGCCCTGCAGGTGGCGGGCGTAGATGCCCTCGGCGATGATCGCGAGCTTGTACAGTGCCAGGACCTGGTAGAAGTCGATGGCGGCGACGTCGCGACCGCTGCCGCGCGCGTAGCGGTCGATCAGCTCGGCGCGGCGCAGGAAACCCGGCTCACGGGTGAAGCCGGCGACACTACCGATGCTGGCCGGATCGATGACGTCGTCGGGGTCGGCCCAATAGATGAGCGTGTAGCCGAGGTCGGCGAGCGGATCGCCGAGCGTCGCCATCTCCCAGTCGAAGACGGCGACGACGCGGCCGGGGTCGTCGGCCGCGAGCGCCAGGTTGCCGAGGCGGAAGTCGCCGTGAACGATGGTCGGCGGCGGCGATGTCGGCAGCGCCGCCCGCAGCCGCCGCGCCAGCGCCTCGATGGCCGGCAGCGGCGCGGTCCGCGAGCGCTCCCATTGCTGGCCCCAGCGCCGCACCTGGCGCTCGAGGTAGCCGTCCGGACGCCCGAAATCCGCCAGCCCGACGGCGCGAAAGTCGATCGCGTGGAGATGTACCATGGTATCGATCATCGCCTCGCTGACGCGTCGGCGCGCCGCCGGCGTCGCGGCGTAGCCAGCCGGCAGCGCCTGTGCCAGGACGACGCCGGGGCGGTACTCCATGACGTAGAACGGCATGCCGTTGACCGCCGGGTCCTCGCACAGGGCGATGGGCCGGGCGACGGGCACGACGGTGTCGGCGAGGGCGGCCTGGACGCGGTACTCGCGCGCCATGTCGTGCGCGGTCGGCAGTACATGACCGAGCGGCGGCCGGCGCAGCACCCAGGCGCGGCCGCCGCCGTCGACGCGATAGGTCAGGTTCGAGCGGCCGCCGGCGATCAGGGAGTAGGAGAGCGGGATATCGCCACCGGGCACGCGCGCGGCGAAGAAGGCGGCGACGGCGGCGTGGTCGAGGCCGGGAGTATCGGACATGCGCGAGCGTCTAGCAGATGTCGCGCGCGGTCCGGCAACGCGGTCCGGCAAAGGATGTCGGCTCCGCGCCCGCCGTGCTAGAGCATCGGCAGCGGCGCGGCGGGAGCCGCGCCAGCGACGCCTGCCATGACTCCCGTGATCATCGAGGCCGCGATCAACGGCATCGCCAGCAAGAGCCGTGGCGCGCAGGTGCCGTGCGCGCCGGCAGAGATCGCCGCCGATGGGTTGGCCTGTCTCTCCGCCGGCGCGGCGATCGTCCACAACCACATCGACGAGTTCAGCGGCGGCGAAGCGGCGGCGGCGCGCTACCTGGAGGGGTGGCGGCCGCTGCTCGCGGCGCGGCCCGACGCCATTCTCTATCCGACCGTTGGCGCCGGCAGCGACGTGGTGGAGCGCTACGCGCACATCGGCCTGCTCGCCGAGCGCTGCGCCATGCGGCAGAGCCTGTTCGATCCGGGCTCGGTGAATCTCGGCAGCCTCGGCGATGACGGCGTGCCGGGCGGCGGCCTCGATTTCGTGTACGCCAACACGTTCAATGACACGCGCCACATGGTCGCGCTCGCCGAGCAGCACCGCCTCGGCCCGAGCATTGCCATCTTCGAGCCGGGCTTCCTGCGCGTCGTGCTCGCCTGGTGGCGGGCCGGACGTCTGCCGCGCGGCGCCTTCGTGAAACTCTACTTCGGCGGCGCGGCCGACTACCTGCCCGGGCCGCGGCCGGGCGTCAGCTTCGGGCTGCCGCCGACGCGCACGGCGCTGGCGGCCTACCTCGAACTGCTCGGCGACTACCCGCTGCCGTGGGCGGTGGCGGTGGTTGGTGGCGACGTGCTGGCCTCCGGCCTGGCGCGCCTGGCTCTCGAGCGCGGCGGCCATCTGCGCGTCGGTCTCGAGGACTACGCCGGCGAGCGCCAGCCGTCGAACGCCGACTTGGTGGCGGAAGCCGCGGCGCTGGTGCGCGCCAGCGGGCGCGCGGTGGCGTCGTGCGCCGAGGCGGCGCGTCTCCTGGACCTCCCGATCGGCATCCCCTCCCCCTGAGCCTCGCCCAGCCGGAGAGGGGACGCCGCATCGGCGGCCCCGCTCAGGGCTTCACGTAGTAGGACCCGAGCAGCAGGAACATCTCGTCTTCGGTGGTGACGCCGCCGCGCAGCGTGCAGGCGTCACACAAGCCGTCGCCGGCGCCCGGGCTGGAGTCGCAGGAGCGGTGGCGGGCTTCCGCGTCGGCGCCGCTGCACGCGGCTTGCGGCTGACCGCTGAAGCAATGGGTCGCCGTCGTGCAATTCGAGAAGCCGTTCGGGTTCGGCGTCTGTTTCGACAGACGCTTCACGGTCATCGGGTCCGCGAAGCCGTTGTCGTACAGCGCGCAGTACGTCACCGAGCGTTCCGCCTGGGTGCCGGTGAAGACCAGCGGCGGGTTGAAGCGCAGCTGGACCGGGTCGTTGAACAGGAAGTTGGTGTAGATCAGGCTCTCCATCGCAGCGCGCCCGTCGGGCGCGGCGCAGGTGGCGCCGGCGCTGCATTGCGTCGGGCTGAGCGGATCGCAGGCGACATTGCCCGCCTGGCCCTGGCAGGTGAAGGCGCCGCGGAAGGTGCGCCAGCGCTTGCCGCGCTGGTGCATGTGCGAGGTGAGTTCGAACAGGTTCGCGTTCGCCGGAAATCTGAAGACGCTGCAGATCTCTTGCTGCTGGAAGGCCGGCACGTTCATCCTGAAGATCGACGACAGGTCGAAGATGCCGTTGGCGAAATAGAGGCGCTCCTCCGGTTTGGCGAACGTGAAGTTCAGCCAGGCGCGCAGCTTGCCGTCAATGTTGGTCAGGTTGAAGGCGTGCGAGTTCCACCACACCATCCCCTTCAGCGGGATGCAGCGGTACGACCCGTCGGGGAAGATCCCCGTGGCATTGGTCTCCTGCGCGCCGGCGAACTGGATCGCCGAGCGCGTGCCCTCGTTCGGGCCGAAGCCGTTACACGCGATGCTCGAGCTGATGGCGGTGATGCAGAAGCCGCCGGCGCCGCAGGCGGTCTTGTCGGTCGGGTCGCAGGTAGCGCCCTCGCGCGCACCGCCGGCGCAGGTGAAGCCGCCCCAGTCGGGATGCTCGGGGCCCTGCGCGCCGGTGTACAGATACAGGATCAGGTGGTGGCTGAGCGGGTCCTGGCGCAGTTGCTCGACATTGTAACAGAAGTTGTCGCCCTCGCGCATTTCTGCCGGCACCTGATCGGTGAAGTCGTAGTAGCTGCCGAAGCAGACCTCGTCCTCGCTCTTCGTCTTCACCGTCCACGGCGGCATCTGCATCTGCACGCCCTCGCCGGCGGGCAGCGGGTCGAGCGGCCGGATGGTGATCGGCTCGGGCTCGGGCAGGCAGGCGTTGAGCAACGACGCGGCGGCCGGCACCGAGCCGGTGCGGGTGGCGGCGGCGTAGATCCACAGACGCAGCGCCTCGAGCTCGTCGTCGGTCAGCGCCGCGCCGATCGACGGCATGGGCGTGCCGATGCCGAGCTCCTGGAAGGGGAAGAGGTCGGGCTGGGTTTTCGCCGCCAGCTTGAGGAAGAGCAGGCTGAGGTTGGCGTCGCCCGGCTCGACGCGCTTGCGGCCGACGTAGTTGGAGGGTTGGTCGACGAGGGCGTCGTAGGAGGCGTCGGCGCGCAGGTCGAGGCCCCCCGACTGCGCGACGCCGTGGCAGGCGGCGGTGGTGCAGCCCTTGTTCTCGAAGATCGCCTGCTGGATGAGATCGTAGGTGTTGGCGAAGGCGTCGCAATCGGTCGTGGTGCAGTCGGCGCGGCAACCGTCGCCGTCGAAGTCGTTGCCGTCGTCGCACGCCTCACCGAGTTCCTGCATGCCGTTGCCGCATTGGGCGGGCGGGCAGACGACGGCGTCCTGCACGTAGACCAGGCCGGTCATACAGCCGGTCTGCTCGGCGAGGCCGGCGAGGAAGGCGTCGGCGCCGCGGCCGTACGCGCGTTCGAACGCGGCGGGCGGGCAGGTCGTGGCGATCGCCGCGACGCTGGCGGCGCGGGCGCGGGCGATGCGGGCGCGCGCCCAGTCGACCAGGCGCTGTTTCTCGGCGGCCCCGAGATTGAGCGCGGCGATGCGGTCGAACGCTTGCTGATAGGCGCGCATGGCGTAGCGCAGCGTGCGGGCGGACTCGCGCGCGCCGGCCTGCACGCAGGCGGTGGTGCTGTCGTCGACGGCGGCGATGGAGCCGCCGACCATCGCCGGGGCGAAGGCGGCAGTGCTGGCGGCGGTGTCGAGCTGCCGGCAGGCGTCGGTGACGTCCTTCTGCGCGTCGGAGAGATCGATGTAGCCGAGATTCTGCAGTTGCGGCAGGGTGCAGGCGCGCTGCAGGCGGTCGAGCGAGCGGCTGCGGGCGGCGCCGACGGCGGCGTCGAGCGCCGTCTCGTCGCAGGTGCCGCCGGTCAGCGCGGCGCCGAGGCAGGCGTTGCGGGCCGCGGCAACCTGGCTGATGCACACCGAGGTGGCGCGGCTGAGGACGCGTTGGCAGCGCGAGGCGTCGGGCGGGAAGGCGCCCCAGTTGGCGAGCGCGGCGGGTTGCCCGTGCGCGTGCGCCGCGGCGGCGGTGCAAATGATGCCCAGGCCTGCAAGCAGGCCATGAATGGTGTTCAGTCGCATCGAACGTCCCCCCCCCGGTCTTTAACGGAAGTACCGGGCATCATTAGGCGAGACAAGCCCCGGCAGGCCGAACGGGCGATTTCGGAGCCTGACCTGACGGGCCATTACGGCGCCATCCGGGGGCGCCAAGAGGGCGCCGCCAGGAGGCGGAAGGGGGACAGACGGAAGGGGGACGTTGGGGCGAATCGGGCACTTCCGCCGCGGAAGTGCCCGATTCGCCCCAACGTCCCCCTTTTCACGACGCGGCGGTTACTAGGTAGGCGGGCGTTCGAGCCGGTACACCGCGCCGCCGTAATCGACGATGTACAGCTCGCCGCGCGCATCCTCGCCGAAGCTCGAGACGGCGCCGATCTCGCGGCCGCCGCCGGGGGCGAGGGCGGCGGTGCGCTCCTGCAGGCCGGTGACGACGCCGTCGACGAGCGCGAAGGTGCGCAGGAAGCCGCTGCAGTAGTCGGAGAAGAAGTACTGGCCGTGCAGGTCGGGCAGCGCGCAGCCGCGATAGACGAAACCGCCGGTGACCGAGCAGCCGTCGTCGCGGCCGTAGTCGAGCACGGGTGGGATGAAGGGGGCGATCTGGTCGGGGCAGAAGCGCGTCGGCGGCGGCGGTTCGAAGCAGGCGAAGCCCTCGAACACGTCCCAGCCATAGTTCTCGCCGCCGCGGCTGCTGGCCGGCTGCACGCTGATCTCCTCGAAGGCGTTCTGGCCGACGTCGCCGATGAACAGCGCGCCGCTGCCGCGGTCGAACGAGAAGCGCCACGGGTTGCGCAGCCCCTTGGCCCAGATCAGGTCGAGCGGCAGGCCGCGACCGAGGTGGGGGTTGTCGGGTGGCACGGCGACGTATGGTGGCTCGTCCACGTCCACGTCGAGGCGCAGCAGTTTGGCGAGCAGCGTGTCGTCGTCCTGCCCGGCCTCGAGCGGGTCGCCGCCGGAGCCGCCGTCGCCCATGCCGACGTACAGGTGGCCGTCGGGTCCGAAGGCGAGCTGGCCGCCGTTGTGGTTGTCGAACGGCTGCGCGATCGTCAGCAGGATGCGCTCGCTGTCGACATCGGCGCGGTTGGCGTCGGCGCTCACCTGATAGCGCGCCACGACGGTGGCGCCGCTGGTGTCGGTGTAGTTGACGAAGAAGCGGCCGTTGCGCTCGTAGTCGGGATGGAAGGCGACGCTGAGCAGGCCGCGTTCGCGGCAGCACGACGCGCGCGTTTCGATATCCAGGAACGGGGTGACGAGGAGGAGGCCGTCGGCGACGACGCGAATGCGCCCGGGCTGTTCGACGATGAAGACGCGGCGCGGGTCGAGCGGCGCCGCGGCGACGTGCACCGGCTTCTCCAGCCCCTCAGCCACCAGCACCGCACGCGCCGCGGCGCCCGGATGGGCGGCGACACCGGCGCACGGATTGCCGCCCGGCTCGAGCGCGCACACGCCGCTGCAGCCGTCGCCGTCGCTGCGATTGCCGTCGTCGCACTCCTCGTCGGCCTGCGCGGCGCCGTCGCCGCAACGACTCGCGCACCCGTCCAGTGCGGCGCCGACGGCGGCGATCAGTTCCTCGATCGTGACGCGCTGGTCGGCGTTGACATCGGCCGCCGGGCAGCGCTCGGCGCCGCCGGCATCGAGCGCGACCTGCACGGCGATGACGAGCTCGTCGATGGCCACCGTGCGGTCGCCGTCGCAGTCGGCCGGGCAGGCGAGAGCCGGGGCCGCGGCGAGGAGGAAAACGAGGGGCAGGCAGCGCATGCTCAAGCTCTACCGAGCCGCCGCATGTGTGGGAACCCCGATCGATGGACGATGACCTTGTTGAGGGCTTGCCCGTCTGTGGTACTGCTCTGTGGTGGAGGAGGACTCAGCATGGCAATCGAAGAGGGCAAGTCGGCGCCGCCGTTCACGTTGACCGACGGCAGCGGCGCCAAGGTGTCGTTGAAGGACTTCGCCGGCAAGGACGTGATTCTCTATTTCTACCCCAAGGACGACACGCCCGGCTGCACCAAGGAAGCCTGCGGCTTTCGCGACGAGTGGAAGATGCTGCAGAAGCTCGGCGCCGTCGTGCTCGGCGTCTCCGCCGACAGCCAGGCGTCGCATGAGAAGTTCGCGCGCAAGTACAAGCTGCCGTTTCAGTTGCTCTCCGACCCAGAGCGCAAGGTGATGGAGAAGTACGACGCCTACGGCGAGAAGATGATGTACGGCAAGAATGTCACCGGCGTCATCCGCTCGACCGTCTGGATCGGCAAGGACGGCAAGGTGCGCCGCCACTGGCGCAAGGTCGCCAACGCCGAACTCCACCCGGGCAAGGTCCTCGAAGCGCTGCGCGGCTGAGCGTCAGGGTCCCCCATCCGGGAGCGCGGGCGAGCCGCTTGCGCTCCCCAGGGTGGGGACGCGACGCGTCGATTGACAAACGTCCGTTTGGTGCAGTAGCCGGACCGGGATTTCCGAAACGGCACGGGGGAGCACAATGCAGGCGCCAGAGCCGGTCGAGCCGATGTACCAGGAGCTGGTCACCGAGTTCACCTACAAACATTCGACCGGTGAGACGGTCGGGCGTTTTCTCGCCGGGCTGAAAGAGCAGAAGACCATCTGGGGGCAGCGGGTGGCGGGGCAGGGGGTGGTCGTGCCGCCGCTCGGCTACTCGGAGCTCGACGCGCACAGCTGCGGCGAGTGGGTGGCGGTGCAGGACACCGGCGTCATCACCGCCGCCGCCATCGTGCACGAGCCGATCGCGCGCCTGCACCCGCTCGAGCAGCCCTTCGCCTTCGTGCTGGTCAAGCTCGACGGCGCCGACACCGCCTTCGCGCACCTCGTGCGCGATGACCTGGCGCGGGTGCGGGTCGGGGCGCGCGTGCAGGCGGAATGGAAGGCCGACGCCGACCGGGTGGGCAGCGTGCTCGACATCGCCGCCTTCCGCGTCGTCGCCTGAGTCAGGGGGAGCGCATGCACGAGCCGCCGCAGGATCCAGTTAAGTACGTCGACGCCAACGTCTACCTGCCCTACCGCTACATCGCCGGCGATTACCGCGCCCGCGCCATCCACGGCCTGAAGCACAAGCAGTTCGTCGGCTCGAAGTGCTCGCAGACGGGCAAGGTCTTCGTCATGCCGATGGTCAACTCGCCGGAGAGCTTCGCGCCGGCGACCGAGTTCGTCGCGCTCGAGGGGCGCGGCGTCATCACCACCTTCTGCATCGTCAACATCCCGGTCATCGGCCGCGATCTGGAGATCCCTTACGTCGCCGCCTCGGTGGCCCTCGACGGCGCCGCGATCTCGATCTTCGCCGCCATCCAGGAATGCGCGGTCGGCGAGGTGCGCATGGGCATGCGCGTCGAGGCGGTGTGGCGCGGCGACGACGAGCGCACTGGGTCGTTCGACGACGTCAAGTACTTCCGCCCGACGGGCGAGCCCGATGCGGCGCCCGAGACCTACTTGAACCGCCTGTGATCGGAGAAGAGTTCACACGGAGCAACGGAGCAACCGAGGGTTGGGACTCGCGCAGCACCCCTCCGTGACTCCGTTTCTCCGTGTGAACTCATGAGAAGGGCTTCTGATGGCAGAACTACGTAACGTCGCCGTCGTCGGTTTCGCGCAGGCGCCGGTGGTGGCGCACGACGCGCACCGCATGGCGACGGAGATGCTCTATCCGGTGGTGCGGGAGGCGCTGGCGCAGTGCGGCGTGACGCGCGACGCGATCGACTACCAGACCGCCGGCTCGGCCGATTACATCGACGGGCGGCCGTTCGGCTTCGTCGCCGCGCTCGACGTCATGGGCAGCTGGCCGCCGCGGCAGGATTCGCACCTCGAGATGGATGCCGCCTTCGCTGCCCACTACGCCTGGATCCGCCTTCAGGCGGGCGAGAGCGACACGGCGATGGTGGTCGGCTACGGCAAGGTGTCGGAAGGGCAGCCGGAGCGCATCCTCAATCTCCAGCTCGACCCCTACACCGTGGCGCCGCTCGGGCTCGGCCCGCTCAGCACCGCGGCGCTGCAGGCGAGCGCCTACATGGCGCGCAGCGGCGTCGGCGACGCCGACCTGGCGGCGGTGGCGGCGCGCAGCCGCCTCGCCGCGGCGCGCAATCCGCACGCGCAGGTGCGCGAGGCGGCGACGGCCGCGGTGCTGCAGCAGACGCCGTGGGCGGTCGAGCCGTTGCGTCGTGGCTATGTGGCGCCGGTCGGCGAGAGCGCGGTCTGCCTGCTGCTCGCCGCCGAGGGCAAGGCCGAGGCGATGTGCGCGCAGCCGGCGTGGATCCACGGCGTCGACCAGCGCGCCGAGCTGCAGAGCCTCGGGGCGCGCGATCTGTCGCGCAGCGCCAGCGCCGCGCTGGCGGCGCAGCGGGCCCTGGCGATGGCCGGGCTGGTCAGCGCGCGCGAGGTCGACGTCGCCGAGCTGTGCGGCGTCACCGCTGTCGAGGAACTGATCCTGCGCGAGGCCCTCGGCCTGCCGGCCAATGGCGACGGCGCGCCGGTGGTCAACCCGTCCGGCGGCGCGCTGACCGCCAATCCGATCATGATGACCGGCCTCATCCGCCTCGGCGAGGCCTTCAAACAACTCAGCGGCACGGCCGGCGCCTGCGCCGTGCCGAACGCGCGCCGCGCCATCGCGCACGCGGCGCAGGGGCACTGCCTGCAACAGAACCTGGTCTTCGTGCTCGGGCGCGAGCGGAGGTGGTCGTGAAGCGTCCTGTCGCAGTGGTCGGGGTCGGGCAGACCAAGCACGGCGCCCGCCGCTCCGACGTCAACATCGCCGGCCTGGTGCGCGAGGCGGTCGATCGCGCCCTGCTCGACGCCGGTCTGGAGCACAAGGACATCGACGCCGTCGTCATCGGCAAGGCGCCGGACATGCTCGAGGGCGTCATGCAGCCCGAGCAATTCCTCATCGGCGCCATCGGCGGGCACCTGAAGCACGTCGTGCGCATCCACACCGCCGGCTCGGTCGGCGCGACGACGGCGCTGGCCGGCGTCACGCACGTCGCCTCGGGGCTCTTCGACCGCGTCCTGGTCATCGCCTTCGAGAAGCAGTCGGAGGGCAACGTCATGTGGGCGCTGTCGCCGAACATGCCGTTCACGCCGCCGCTGGTGGCCGGCGCCGGCGGCTACTTCGCGCCGTACATCCGCGCCTACATCGCGCGCACCGGCGCGCCGTCGCACATCGGCCCATACACCGCCGCCAACGCGCGCGAAAACGGCGGCCGCAACGAGTACGCCCACCTCACCGAGCCGATCACGGTCGAGGACGTGCTCGAGTCGCCGGTGTTGTGGGATCCCATCCGCTACCTCGAGACCTGCCCGTCCTCCGATGGCGCCGTGGCGATGGTGCTGGCCAATGAGACGCAGGCGAAGCGGGGGCCGCACAAGCCGGCCTGGGTGAAGGGCGGCGCCTCCTACGCCGAGGCGATGTGGATCCCCGGCCGCGATCAGGTCAACCCGCTCGCCGGCCGCACCTGCGCCAAGCACGTCTACGACCAGGCCGGCATCACCGACCCGTGGAACCAGATCGATACCGCCGAGATCTACGTTCCCTTCGCCTGGTTCGAGGCGATGTGGCTGGAGAACCTCGGCTTCGCCGCCATCGGCGAGGGCTGGAAGGTGGTCGACCGCGGCGACCAGAAGATGACCGGGCACCTACCGATCAACCCCTCCGGCGGCGTGCTGTGCACCAACCCCATCGGCGCTTCCGGCATGTTGCGCTTCGGTGAGGCGGCGCTGCAGGTCATGGGCCGCGCCGGCGCCCACCAGGTGGAGGGCGCCAAGACCGCGCTCGGCCACGCCTACGGCGGCGGCGCCCAGTACTTCGCGATATGGGTGGTGGGGAGCGAATTGTGATGGCTGAACCGGCTCTGCGCTACGAGAAGGACGGGCACATCGCCGTCCTCACCATGAACCGCCCCGAGGCGCGCAACGCGGTGAATCCGGAGATGCTGTGCCGCCTCGCCAACGCGTGGGAGGACGTCAACGCCGACCCCGAGATCCGCGTCGCCATTCTCACCGGCGCCGGCGAGCAGGCCTTCTGCGCCGGCGCCGACCTCGACAAGCTGGTGCGCATGATGCAGGGCGCGATCCCGCCCGAGAACGAGTACGACGAGCGCATCAAGAACGACGTTGGCACCATCTACAAGGGCTTCATGCGCAGCCTCGACGTGGTCAAGCCGATCGTCGCGGCGGTGAAAGGCTTCTGCGTCGCCGGCGGCCTCGAGCTGCTCAACTGCTGCGACATCCGCGTCGCGGCCGACGACGCGCAGTTCGCCCTCGCCGAGGTCAAGTGGAGCCTCTTCCCGATGGGCGGCTCGACGGTCCGCATCCCGCGCCAGATCCCCTGGCCGATCGCCATGGAGATCATGCTCACCGGCGAGCGCTTCTCGGCGCAGGAGGCGTACCGCGTCTGCCTGGTCAACAAGGTCGTGCCGGCGGCGCAGGTGATGGCCGAGGCGCGCCGCTACGCCGAGATCATCGCCGCCAACGGGCCGCTCGCCGTGCAGGCGGTGAAGCGCTCGGCGCTGGCTGGGATGGGGCTGCCGACCGCCCAGGCGCTCGACAAGGAACTCGAGATCGGCATCCCGGTGTCGATGTCGCAGGACGCGCGCGAGGGGCCCAAGGCCTTCAAGGAGAAGCGCGCGCCGCGCTTCACGGGCACGTGACCGCCCGACTCGCCACGGCGCGCAAGGCCAAGGACCCGCGGCCGACGCGCGAGGTGATCCTCGATGCCGCCGAGCGGCGCTTCGCCGAGCGCGGCTTCGACGGTGTGTCGGTGCGCGAGATCGCCACCGATGCCGGCCTGAAGAATCAGGCCAGCCTCTATCACCACTTCAAACACAAGCGGGCGCTCTACGAGGCGGTGCTGCAGCGCGGCCTGGAGCCGATCATCGAGTTGGTGGCGTCGAGCGCCACCGCCGGCGACGCCAGCGATCCAGTCCTCGACCGCCTCGTCGACTACCTCGCCAGCCGTCCGCACCTGCCGCGCCTGATCCAGCGCGCCGGCCTCGACGACACCAAGGAGCTGCGCGCCACGGTCATCCGCCTCCTCGGACCGTTGTACAGCAGCGGCCTGGAGGTCCTGACCGGCAGCGGCGGCCGCTGGGCATCGGACGAGATCCCGCACCTGGCGGTCGGCCTCTACCACCTCATCTTCGGCTACTTCGCCAACGCCGCGCTGCTCGAGTCGGTGCTCAACGAGGACCCGCGCAGCAAGCCCGCGCTGGCCCGCCAGGCGCAGTTCCTCAAGGTCGCCGTCGCCCGCCTTCTGGGGTGAGGATCCTCGCCGAGTTCCCTCTCCCGCATGCCCTGCGGGAGAGGGAACTCGGCGCCGCTACGGCTTGTAGCGGATCAGCAGGTCCAGCACGCGGCGCGTGCGCGCCGCGTACGGCGGGTAGAACAGGTGCAACAGCGACAGGCGCGGGTTGGTGAAGACCGGGCGCAGCTTGGAGAACTCGAGGAAGCCCTCGACGCCGTGGTAGTGGCCCATGCCGCTGGCGCCGATGCCGCCGAACGGCATGTCGTGCTGCGCCACGTGCAGCATGCAGTTGTTCACCGTCACACCGCCCGAGATGGTCGAGTAGACCAGCTTCTCCTGCGTCGCGGCGTCGTTGGTGAAGATGTAGAAGCCGAGCGGCCGGTCGCGGCCGTTGACGTAGGCGATCACCTCGTCGAGGTGGGTGTAGGTCCGCACCGGCAGCAGCGGGCCGAAGATCTCGTCCTGCATGATGGTCATGTCGTCGGTGACGTCGAGCACCATGTGCGGCGGGATCTTGCGCAGCCCGTCGTTGAACGACATCTCGGGCACCAGCGAGATCACCTCGCCGCCCTTCTGGCGCGCGTCCTCGAGCGTGGCGCGCAGGCGGCGGTACGACTTCTCGTCGATCACCGAGGTGTAGCTCTGCTGGTTGGTGTCCGGGTAGCGCTGCGGCATGATGCGCTTGGCGGCGGCGACGAAGGCGTCGCGCTTGGCGGCCGGCACGAAGAGGTAGTCCGGGGCCAGGCAGGTCTGGCCGGCGTTGAGGAACTTGGCGTACAAAATGCGCGCCGCGGCTTCGTCGACGTCGAAGTCGTCGCACAGGATGGTCGGCGACTTGCCGCCCAGTTCGAGCGTCACCGGCGTCAGGTTCTCGGCGGCCGAGCGCATCACCGTGCGGCCGGCGTCGGCCGAGCCGGTGAAGATGATGTGGTCGTAGGGCAGGGTGGAGAAGTCCTGCGCGCGCACGCCCGGCAGGATGGCGAGCACGTCTTCGGGGAAGACCGCGGCACACTTCTCGGCCAGCAGGCGGCACAGGTGCTGCGAGTTGCTGGCCATCTTCACCATGGCGCGGTTGCCGGCGGCGAGAATGCCGGTCAGCGGGCCGATGGTGAGGAAGAGCGGGTAGTTCCACGGCGAGACGACGCCGACGACGCCCTTCGGCATCGGGATCAGGCGGTTCTTGCCGGTGGCGAAGAGGACCGAGACGTGGCGGCGCTGCGGGCGCATCCACTTCTTCAGCTTGCGGCGCGTGTCGCGGAGGCCGTCGACGCTGGTGAACAGCTCGGCCATCAGGGTCTCTTCGACGGCGCGGTGGCCGAAGTCGGCGTTGATGGCGTCGGCGATCGCCGCGGCGTTGTCGACCAGGATACGCTCGAGCTTTCTCAGGTTCTCGCGGCGCTCCTCGTACGACGGGTAGGGGGCGGCGAGATAGGCCTGCCGTTGCAGGGTGAAGACGCGCTGCGCCTCGTTCTCCGCCGGTTCGATCCGCCGCAGTTGTGCTTTCTGTGCCATCGCAGACCCTCCAACGGCCTTTCTACCACCATCGCCGCGCTTGTCACGGGGCCGCGCGCGCCGCCGACGGGCGGCGGCGCCGCCGCGCCGCCGCCCGTCCGTCTCTTCACTTGCCTTCGTACTTGAACGACACCTTCAGCTTCGCCCGATACTGGGCGACCTTGCCCTTCTCGATCGTCATGTCGAGTTGCGTGACCTCGGCGACGCGCAGGTCGCGCAGCGACTTGGACGCGCGCGCCACGGCGGCGGCCGCCGCCTTCTCCCATGAGTCTGGGCTCGTGCCGACCAACTCGATCACCTTGTAGACACTCTCGGCCATCGCGATGTCCTCCCGTCTGCGGTGAAGTTGCGTGGAAGAGGACAAGTGCCGCACGCGGGGCGACTTGGCAACGGCAAAGCACCGGGCAGGGGATGCTACGGCCTCGGCGCGTAGGCGACGCGCAACGCGGTGGCGAGCGCCGCCAGGTTGGCGTCGGCGGTCCACAGGGAGCACGGCTGGACCAACGTCGAGGCGAGGAGGTGGGCATCGACCCAGCCGATTCCCCGTCCGGGAAGCGTGCGCGCCGTGACGAACTGCACCACCTCGGCGTGCGGCACCGTGCGCGCCCGGTGGATCTCCGCGTACGACGCCAGCATGGCGGTGCGCGTCCGTCCCCCGTCACCGATCAGCAGTTCGCCCTGCACGAGATCGTGGCTCAACACCTGGTCGGTCGCCAGGAGCCGGTCCAGGACCCCGGCATGGGGTTCCTTCCCGGCCAGGAAGCGGATCCAGACGGAGGTGTCGACGAGGACCACTACGCCGCGCGTCGCTTGCGCGCCGGTCTCTCGCGGTGCCGGGCGACATCTTCCGCCGTCGGCTCAGTTCCTCGCAGCGCGCGCAGACGCTCATAGGCCGCGCGCCGCAGGAGCGCTTCGAGGCCGAGGCGCACCGCCTCCGTGTCGGTCGTGGCGCCGCTCACCGCACGCGCCTCGGCGAGCAGCGTGTCGTCGATGTGGAGCGTCTTCTTCATATGGATGCAACTACCATCCGTGTACGGCTCAATCAACCAGCACTCGGGCCGGGCCTCACGCCGCGTGCCGGGGCGGGCGTCTCACGGCACCGACGGCGGGCGGGCGGAGTGCGGGCCGGCGACGGCGTCGATCGCCGCCAGGAGCGCTTCCGGGCGCGGGCGGTAGCGGTAGTTCTCGGTCAGGTCGCGCCAGCGTACGACGCCCTGGGCGTCGATCAGGAACGAGGCCGGGCGGGCCATGCTGAGGCCGCTGGCGTCGTCGTCGTGGCGCAGGCCGAAGGCATCGATCGCAGCCAGGGTGGGGTCGGCGCCGATGCGGTAGGCGAGGCCGAGCCCTTCGGCCACCTGCGCGTTGCGCTCCACCGGGTCGACGACGACGGCGACGATCTCGGTGTCGCGGGCCGCGAACTCAGGCTGACTCAGCTGCAGACCCTGCAGCTCCGACATGCAGAACGGTCACCAAAAGCCGCGGTAGAACACCAGCAGCACGTTGCGGCCGCGCAGGTCGGCGAGGCGCAGCGGCGCGCCGCGCTGGTCGGTGAGGGCGATGTCCGGGGCGACGGCGCCAACGGCGGGCGCCGTCGCGGATGCGTCGGGCATGCGGCCGGAGAAGTCGAGCAGATACCAGGCGAAGAAGGCGGCGACGGCGAGGTTGACGCCGGCCAGAAGGGGGGCGAGGCGGCGGCCGCGATGCGTCGGGCGGCGGCCGCGGGCGCGGCGCACGCCGAGGGCGGAGAGCAGCAGGCCGGCGGCGACGAGGGCGGCGTTGAGCCACGCGGCCTCGCGCAGCGACGGCCAACGCGGCGAGAGGACCGGCACGACGAAGGCGAAGTAGCTGGCGACACCGAGGAACCCGAGGACGAGGCCGAGGGCGGCGGCGGCGTTGCGCTTCAGCATCGCCGGCGTCGTAGCAGTGCGCGCGCCGCCGCGCGAGCGGCGCCGACGCGCACACGCGAGCGCGCTGCGCTGCGGGCGTGCCGCCCGCCGTGCACGCGCATGGGGATTGGGCCCAGGCAGGGGCGCGGGCTGTCCCGATTAGGATCCCCTCACCCTGACCCTCCCGGCGGGAGAGGGGACCCTGCAAGCAACGCGCTGCTAGCTGGTCCCCTCTCCAGCCGGGAGAGGGTCGGGGTGAGGGGATCGCGGCAATCTCAGGCGCGGCGAGCCATCTCCTTCGCCCAGCGGTAGTCGGGCTTGCCGCTGTCCGAGCGCATGATGCGCTCCACCGCGACAAACGCCTTCGGCAGCTTGTAGCGGGCGAGGTGCTGCGCGGCGGTGGCGAGCAATTCGTCGTCGCCGGCCGACTCGCCCGGGCGAAACTGCACGACGGCGATCACCTGTTCGCCCCAGCGTTCGCTCGGCGCGCCGGCCACCACCACGTCGTACACAGCGGGGTGGTGTTTGAGGGCCTTCTCGACCTCCTCGGCAAAGATCTTCTCGCCGCCGGAGTTGATGCACACCGAGTCGCGGCCGAGCACGACGACGGAGCCGTCGGCTGCCGCCTGGGCGCGATCGCCGGGCACCGCGAAGCGCTCGCCGGCGATGGTCGGGTAGGTCTTCTGCGTCTTGGCCGCGTCGTTGAAATAGCCGAGCGGCAGGTAGCCGCTGCGCGCCAGCCAGCCGGTCTCGGCATCGCCGGGGGCGAGGCGGCGGGTGAGGGCGGCGTCGAGGACGCAGGTGTGGGCGTCCATCCTGAACGCCGGCGACACCGCGTCGCCCTTGGTCGTCAGCGCCGCGCCCTGCGCGCCGGTCTCCGAGGAGCCGAAGCCGTCGAAGATCATCAGGTCGGGCAGGGCGTCGAGGAAGGCGTTCTTGAACGGCGGCGACAGGATGGCGCCACCGGAGCCGAGGATGCGCAGGCTCGACAGGTCGTAGGTCGCCTTGCCGAGCTGGTCGAGCAGCGGCCGCGCGAAGGCATCGCCGACGATGGACAGCGTCCCGACCCGCTCGCGCTCGATGGTGCGCCAGATGTCGTCCGCGTCGAGCCCGCGCGTGTTGCCCGGCAGGACGATGGCGCCGCCCTGGTGCAGGATCATGAACGAGCTCCACTGCGCCGCGCCGTGCATGAACGGCGGCGCCGGCAGGGCGCGGATGCAGGTGCCCATCGGGGCGCGCTCGACCATCTCGGCGACGCTCGTGACCTCACCCATGCCGGCCGGCAGTTGCCCGCCCATGGCGGCGAAGAAGATGTCGCGCTGGGTCCACAGCACGCCCTTGGGCATGCCGGTCGTACCCCCGGTGTACAGGATGTACAGATCCTCCTCGCGCGGCGTCACGGGCGGCGCCGCGTCGCTGGCGCCCGCCAGGGCCTCCTCGTAGTCGCAGGCGCCCGGCAGCAGCGCTTCGCCGCTGCCGTCGTCGACCTGCAGCAGCAGCGCCTGCGGCGGCAGGTCGCCGAGCACGGCGCGCAGGCGCGGCGCGAAGCTGGCGTGGTAGATGACGGCCCGGGTCTGCGCATCGAGGAGCAGGTAGCGCAGTTCTTCCTCGACGTAGCGGTAGTTGACGTTGAACGACACCGCGCGCGCCTTGCAGGCGCCCAGCATGCCCTCGAGGTACTCGGGGCCGTTGTAGAGGTAGAGCGCGACGTGATCCTGGCCAGACTCCCACGCTGCCAGCCGGTCGCGTTCGCGGTGACAGCCGAGTCCGGCATCGTGCAGCACGTTGGCGAGCCGCCGCGAGCGCAGCTGGAAGTCGCGCCACGTCAGCCGCCGCGTCGGCGTGACGATGGCGTCCTGGTCTGGGATCGCGTCGGCGATCGCCTCGTTGATCGGCCCCAGTGCGAACATCGCCACCTCACTTCGAGAAGAAGAACTCACACGGAGACACGGGGGAACGGAGAACTGACCAAGAACGTCCTCGCGTGCCTCCGTGTCTCCGCGTGAAGAATCCTGATCGTCACTGCCACGCCGTGACGCCGTCGTCCACCGGCGATGCCGGACTGTGCGGCGGCCAGCGCCGCCCGCCTGTGGCCGCGCAGCGAGCCGCGGCGGCCGCTGCGCCGCGCGCCGCTGCGCGTCCCCGATCTCGCCGCCAGCCTGGCGTCGTATGGCGGCCACCTGTGCCACGGTGCCGCCTGACGCGACTGGCAGCGTATGCTGGCGCGCCATGCCTGGGCGGCGGCGCTGCTGCACATCGACGCGTGGCGGGCGCGGTCGCGCTGGCGGCCGCTCGATCTCGCCCGTCCGGCGGCGGCGCGCGCCTATCGGCGCGTCGCCCGCGATGCCGGTGGCACGGTGCTGGTGCTGCTGCGCGTCGGCCGCTGGGTTGAATGCTTCGGCGCCCAGCGCCTGCTCGCCCAGCAGGTCCTCAGCCTGCGCCCGGCGCGTATCGCGCGCTTCGGCTTTGCGCTCACCGCCGGCGTCCCCGCCGCGCGCGAGGCGGTGATGGTCGCGCGCGCCCTCGAGCGCCGCCAGGCGGTGCTGCGCCTGCGCCGCGGCCGCCTCCCGGCGCTGCTCGGCGCGGCAATGGCGGTTGGTCGGGCACCCACTCCCCGCGGCTCGTTGCCGAGATCTGGCTGCGGCGCGTCGTCGCCGGGCAGTCAGAGACCGTCGCCGGGCGCGGTGCGACAGGCGTTCGATGGAGGTCGAGTGGGATCCGCGCAAGGCGGCACGGAACCTGGCGAAGCACGGCGTCGGCTTCGACCAGGCGTGCGCGGTGTTCGGCGACCCCCTGGCGACCACGGTCGGCAACCCGGACCGCGACCCGGAGGAGGCATCGTTCCTGACGACAGGGGCGTCGGATCGGAGTAGGATCCTGCCCGTAGGGCATGTGGATCGAGGCGCGGCGGTGCGCGTCGTCGGCGCGCGCGTTGCGACCGGGCGCGAGCGGAGGACCTATGAGTCGGGTGACTGAACGCACCGAGACGCGGGCGGAGTACGACATCCGGGGCGGTTAGCGCGGCAAGTATCTGGACCGCTCTCGGCAGGGTGCGACCGTGGTCTGTCTCGATGACGACGTGGCCGCCGTGTTTCCGGACGCGGAGTCGGTCAATCGTGCGCTGCGCCTGCTGATCGAAGTCGCGAAGGGGATTGCGGCGCGCTGAAGTCACAGATGGCGCGTCTGCGCCGCGCCGTCATCTGACCTGCGTGCGGGCCGCCGCGGTCCCGGCCAGGGCGCCCTCCAGGGGGCCATCCGAATCATCGCGACCCGTCAGGGGCGCTGCCAGGCGGCGATGACGTCGTCCACCGAGGCGATGGTCGCCAGCAGGCGCAGGGTGTTGGCGATGACGGCGTCGACGTAGTCGTCGGGCGTGCCGGTGACCGCCTGGCGCGGGATGACCACCTGGTAGCCGGCGTTGACCGCCTCGATGGTGAGGCCGGTGATGCCGATGTTGACCGAGACGCCGGTGGCGACGACGGTGCGCACGCCGAGGTTGCGCAGCAGTTGGTCGAGTTCGCCGGCGTGGAACGGCGTGACGCCGTGGTAGCGGGTCAGCAGCCAGTCGCCGTCGCGTGGCGCCAGCGCCGCGACCACCTGCTGCCGCGGTGAGCCCGGCAACAGCGGCTCGCCCTTGCGGCCGAGCGCCAGCAACAGGCAGTTGGCGGTGGTGCCGGCGGAGTCGGCGCGCCGCGCCACGGTCAGGTAGAAGATCGGCACGCCGGCGGCGCGCGCCGCGTCGAGGACGCGCCCGATGTGGCCGATGGTACCGTGCCGCCGCACCGCCTCGCCGAGGGCGCCGAGCGCCGCGCTCTCGCCGACGATGCCCTCCTGGCATTCCATCACCAGCACGGCGCTCGTCGCCGGTGCGAGCAGTGCCTTCAGATCAACAGCCATAAAAGAGGGGATTCACACGCAGGCACGGAGAAACGGAGGCGACTCGGATTTCTCCGTTTCTCCGTGCCTGCGTGTGAAAAGCGTTCAGGCTCCGACCAGCGGATACAGCCGCTTGGAGTTCTCCGACAGAATGCGCTTCTTCGTCGCGTCGCTGAGTTCGCTGCGTTCGGCGATCTGCTTGACGGTGTCGGGGAATGAGCAGTCCCAGTGGTAGTAGTCCGAGGCGTAGACGATCTTGCTGTCGCCGAGGATCTCGACGACCTGCTTGATCATGTGCTCGTCGGGCTCGCACGAGATGAAGCAGTTGCCGTCCATGAAGTATTCGCTCGGCTTGCGGTCGATGTCCGGAGCCTGCTCACCCATCAGCTCGTAGTGTTCGTCGAGGCGCTCGAGCCAGAACGGCAACCAGCCGCAGCCCGACTCCATGAAGCCGACGTGCAGCTTCGGGTAGCGATGAATGACGCCGCCGACGATGAGCGACATCAGCGCCAGCATGTTGCCCATCGGGTGGGTGAGGGCGTGGACCTCGAAGCGGGTGTGGAAGCGGTCGACGCCGATCGGGTACTGGTCGGGCGCCTGGCCGCCGCCGTGGATGCAGACCGTGGCGCCGAGGCGTTCGGCTTCCGCCCAGACGACGTCGAAGCTGGGGTCGCTGAGGTTCTTGTCGCGAATGTGCTGCGGGCAGACCATGCCCACCAGACCGAGCTCTGTGACGGCGCGGCGCAGCTCGGCGGCGGCGGCCGGCGGGTCGATCATCGGCAGCTTGGCGAGTGCCTTGAGGCGCTTCGGGTCGTGGCGATTGAAGGTCGCCTTGGCCTCGTTGATCGTTCGGCACAGGGCCAGCGAGAAGGCGGGGTCGAGCAGCGCCCACTCCTCGCCGGCGCCGCCGGGGAAGGTGACGGTGACGTCGATGCCCTCGAGGTCCATGTCCTTGATGCGCTCGTCGGGGTCGGTCATGCCGGGGCGCGAATCGAACTTGTCGCCCTTGCGCGCCAGTCCGCCGCCCGGGAGGGTCAGCTTGGCGTAGTGTGTGGCGATCTTGTCGCGGTACTCCGCCATGCGCGGTTGCCATGCGGCCGGCAGCGTATCGCGCCAGTTGGCGTGTTCACCGCCGTGTCCGTCCGCATCGATTACGTGGTAGCCGAACTGACCCATGTGTCCTCCTGTCGCCTACGGCGCGACCGATCGCCGGCCGCGCTGGTCATCAGACCATTGAGAAGACGCCGCGCGCCAGGCTGCCGGCGCGCAGATCGTCGAGCGCGTGCGCGAAGTCGTCGAGCGCGTAGTGGCGGGTGATGAGTTCGTCGATCTTCAGGCGGCCGCTCAGGTAGAGCTCCGCCAGCATCGGAAAATCGCGCTGCGGCCGCGCCGCACCGTAGCGGCAGCCGAGGATCGACTTGTTCTGATAGAGGGCGTGGACGACGAAGTCGAAGCTGGTGCCGACCTTCGGCACGCCGACGATGGTCATCGTGCCGCCCGGCGCGATCGACTCCAGCGCCTGCTTGATGACGCCGATGTTGCCGACGCACTCGAAGCTGTAGTCGACGCCGCCGCCGCTGAGATCGCGCACCGCCTCGACGGGATTGCAGGTCGAGGCATCGATGACGTGGGTGGCGCCGAAGCGCCGCGCCCATTCGAGCTTCTGCGGCATGACATCGACGGCGATGATCTTTGCCGCACCGCTGAGGACGCCGCCCTGCACGCAGTTGAGGCCGATGCCGCCGACGCCGAAGACGGCCATCGTCGCGCCGACCTCGACGCGGGCGCGGTTCACCACCGCGCCGAAGCCGGTCATGACCCCGCAGCCGATCAGCGCGGCGCGGTCGAACGGCACGCGCGGATCGATCGGGATGGCCCCCTGTTCGCGCACGACGGTGTACTCGGCGAAGACCGAGGCATTGGCGAACTGGTAGGCGGCCTGGCCGCCGACGGTGAACGGCTTGGCGTCCTTGGGACTCGGCGCGTTCCTGCACTCGGTCGGGTGACCGGCGTCGCACTTGGCGCAGCGGCCGCAGTGCGACAGGGTCGAGATGATGACCGCGTCGCCCTCCTTGACGGCGCGGACGCCGACGCCGACGGCCTCGACGATGCCGGCTCCCTCGTGCCCGAGCACCACCGGCACCGGATACGGAATGGTGCCGTCGATGACGCTGAGGTCGGAATGGCACAGGCCGGCCGCTTTGATGGCGATGCGCACCTCGCCCGGACCCGGATCGCGCACCTCGACCTGCTCGATCGCCACCGGCCGATCGCTCGCGTAGAACACCGCCGCTTTCATGCCGCTCCTAAAACCTGATTCACACGCAGCCGCGGAGGCAGGCAGGGCGCCTGCCATCCCCGCACCCGCCGGTGCTCCGTGAGTCCGTGTGCAAAGAGACTGGTCATGGTCAGCTCGTCCAGCCGATGTACTTGAGCTCGCTGTACGCCTGCAATGCGTAGGTGCCGCCGTCGCGGCCGATGCCGGACAGCTTGTAGCCGCCAAACGGCGCGTCGCCATTCATGGGCGCGCCGTTGATCTGCACGGTGCCGGTGCGCAGGGCGCCGGCGACACGCAGGGCGCGGGCGGTGTCGGCGCCCCAGACGTAGCCGTAGAGACCGAAGTCCGAGTCGTTGGCGATGGCCACGGCCTCGGCCTCGTCGCGGAACGGGATGGCGACCAGCACCGGCCCGAAGATCTCCTCGCGGGCGATGGTCATGTCGTTGCGCACGCCGGTGAACAGCGTCGGCTCGACGTAGAAGCCGCGCGCGAGGTGCGCCGGCCGCTTGCCGCCGGCCGCCAGGGTGGCGCCCTCGGCGACGCCGGCGGCGATGTAGCGCTCGATACGCTCGCGTTGCGCCGCCGAAATGACCGGGCCGACGACGGTGCCCGCCTCGTGCGGCGGGCCCACCGTCAGCCGCGCCGCGGCGGCGGCGAGTTGCGCCGTGAACTCGTCGTAGATCGACTGCTCAATGAGCAGGCGGGTGCCGGCGATGCAGATCTGGCCGCTGTGGAAGGTCCACACGCTCATGGCGTTGGCCAGGGCGCGTTGCCGGTCGGCATCGGCGAAGACGATGTTGGCCGACTTGCCGCCCAGCTCGAGCAGCGTGCGTTGCATGCGGCGCGCCGCGCCGGCCTGGATGTGGCAGCCGACGGCGGTGCTGCCGGTGAAGGAGATCATGTCGACGTCGGGGGACTCGCACAGCGCCACGCCGATCTCGGGGCCGGCGCCGCAGACGAAGTTCACCACCCCCGGCGGCAGGACCGAATCGATCATGCGGCACAGCTCGGCGACGCCGAGCGGGTCGGCGGGCGCCGGCTTGACCACCACCGTGTTGCCGCAGGCGAGCGCCGGGCCGACCTTGCCGGCGCAGTTGGTCATCGGAAAGTTGTAGGGCGTGATGCAGGCGACGACGCCGATCGGTTCGCGCACGGCCATGCCCGAGGCGACCCCGCCGCCCTGGCGGGCGCTGAGCGTCTGCGGCGGCAGCGGTGTCTGCGGCGACTGGCTGGCCAGGGCGGCGTACTTGGCCAGGCGCAGCCCGACGGCGCCGACCTGCTGCGTCTCGGCGACCAGCCGCACGGCGCCGGTCTCGGCCATGGTGAGGTCGACCAGCGACGCCTTCTCGCGTTCGAACAGCTCCACCGCCTTCTGCAGCAGCGCGCCGCGTTCGGCGCCGCTCAGGTGCGGCCACGGACCGCGTTCGAACGCGGTCCGCGCGGCGCGCGCCGCGCGCTGCACCTGTTCGACCGAACACTGCGGCGCCTGACCCGCCACCTGCTCGGTGGCGGGGTTGATGACCGAGTAGGAGCCGGCGGCGGCCGGCTCCCAGGTGCCGTCGATCAGGACGGAGGCGAGCGGGGGAGGCATGGGAGTGCCGATCCGGCGCCGCGCACGGGATGTCGCCCGGCGCCGCGCCGCATCGTGCGCGAGCGCGCTAGGCGGCCTGCTGCTTCAGCGCCGCCTCGCGCATGCGCGTGGTGCTGTGCACCGGATCCTTGTCGAAGAGCGGCACCACGTGTTTGCCGAAGACCTCGATCGAGCGCAGGACGTGCTTCTGGTCCATGGTCATGGTGAGCGGCGAGTAGATGAGCTGATCGACGCCGATCGCCTCGTACATCTTGATGACCTCTATGATCTCCTCCGGCGAGCCGATCTGGCGGCCGCCGACCGCCATGCCGGCCTTGAGTTCCGCCGGGGTGGGTGGTGGCAGGGTCGGCACCGGGCCCTCCTTGGGGAACTGTGGCGGGCGCGGAATCGAGTCGAGCCAGGTGAAGAAGAGCTGCGAGAACTGCTCGGTGCGCGCGGTGCAGAAGCGGCTGCGCGCCTCGTCGCCGTCGGGCAGACAGAACATGTTGGTGGTGACGGCGATGTTGTCGTTGATGAAGCCGCCGATCGGGTTGCGGCAGCGCGCGATGGCTTCCTTGTAGCTCTGCACCAGCGGCTTGATCGTCTCCGGCGTCCCGAAGGTGAAGCACAGCGCGCCGAGGCCGAGTTCCCCGGCCTCGGCAAAGGTCTGCGGGCTCGAGCAGGCCACCCACATCGGCGGATTGGGCTTGGTGTACGGCTTCGGCAGCACGTCGCGCTTGGGCATGCGGAAGTACTTGCCCTGGTACTCGTAGGGCTCATCGGCCCACATGCGCGGGATCTGCTCGAGCGACTCGCGCCACATCGGCTTGGTCTCCGCCGCGGTCGGGATGTCGAAGCCGGCCCACTCGGCCGAGGACGAGCCGCGTCCGGTGCCGAACTGAACGCGCCCCTCGGAGAGGTGGTCGAGCGTCGCGATGCGCTCGGCGACGCGCGCCGGATGGTTCACCTTGGCGGTGATGTTGGTGATCGCCGTGCCGACGTGGATGCGCTTGGTCTTCGCCGCCACCCAGGTGAGGAACACCTCGGGCGCCGGCTGGTGCGAGTAGTTCTTGAGGAAGTGGTGCTCGGGCGCCCAGTTGTACTTGAAGCCGACCGCGTCGACGGCTTCGGAGACCTCGATCTCGCGGCGGAAGCGCGACTGCTCCGTGTCATCCACCGGCGTGTGCATCTGCGAGAAGATACCGAACTCCATGGGAGGCCCTCCTATTGTTTCCTGACGGTCGGTTGCAGACTGTGGGGATTCGGGATTCGAAGCGCCGAATTACCATTCGCAAATTCGAATTGTCAATTGTTTTCTCTGTTGGTACGGTTCGGCCGTGGCCAACCGCAAGCTGCAGGACAAGGCGCGCCAGGCGCGCACCGACATGTATCGGCAGCACGTGCTCGAGGCGGCGGAGGCGGTGTTTGCCGAGCGCGGCTTCGAGAGCGCCAAGTTGCAGGACATCTCGCGCCACGCCGGCGTCTCGATGGGCACCATCTACGCCGTCTTCGCCAGCAAGGAGGAGTTGTTCCGCGCCATCCTCGACTGGCGCGGCCGCGAGCTGTTGGCGGTGGCGCGCGCCGCCGCCGCCGCCGCCGGCGGGCCGCGCGCGGCGCTCGGCCGCCTGATCGAGGGCTACATCGACTACTTTCTCGCGCATCCGCATTTTCTGCGTATGCACCTGCGTCTCGGCACCTCGTGGGTGCTCGGGCCGTCGCAGGGCAGCGAGGGGCAGGTGCAGTTGTGGGCCGAGATCCACGCCCTGCAGGCGGCGCTGATGCGGCGCGGCGTCGCGTCGGGGGCGTTCGCCGACGAGGACCCGGACTTCCTCGCCAAGTTGTTCAGCTCGCTTGATCAGGTGCTGCTCGCCGACTGGGTCGCCAGCGGCATGCGCGCCAGCCGCGACGAATTGGTGGCGCGCATGCGCGGCTTGATCCTGCGCGTCATCGGCGCCTAGCGAGTCCCGCCGCGACGCGCTCGCCAGGGCTACTTTACCGCGAGCGGGTTGAGGGGGGAGCCAATGCCGCCGGTGATCTTCAGCGGTGGGGCGGCGAAGAAGAACTCCCAGACGCCGTCGGCGGCGCAGTCGTCGGCCAGCGCGTCGAGGTCGAACATCTCGCCGAAGGTCAGCCCCATGTCGCGCAGGCAGAGCAGGTGCAGGGGCAGCGGTGTCTTGGCGTCCTCGAAGGGGATCACCTCGACGGCGCTGGTGTCGGCGGCGACGGCGGCGACCTGGCGGGCGTGCAGCCAGGTGGCGCAGGCGATGCCGAGGCCGGGCATCATGCGCATGTAGCCGACGCGCTCGCCGTCGTGCTTGAAGACGCCGAGGTGGCCGGTGCGCACCAGCAGCACGGTGCCGGATTCGATGCGCACGCCCTGGGCGCGCTCGGCGGCCTCGAGATCGCCGGGGGTGATCGCCGTGCCCGGCGCCAGGCGCGGCACGCCGTGCAGGCGCGCGATGTCGAGCAGCACGCCACGCGAGACGATGCCGGCGCCGACCTTGTCTATGCCGGCCTTCGCGGCACCGCCCGAGGTCGTCGAGGCGGCGGGAAAGCCGTTGTACAGCTGCCCGTCGTAGTGCACGTGCGCCAGCCCGTCCCACTGCGTCGCGCACTGGAGGGGCAAGATCATCACGTCGTCGGCGTAGCGGAAGCCGTCCGGGTAGTCGCCCGGCAGCTTCTGATCGACGGCGGTCATCAGGTGCAGCGGATTGACGCGCCCGCCCTGGCCAATCTGCGGTCCCTCGGCGCCGAAGCTGAGCCCGAGGCTGAAAACGACGCCGCGCCGCACTAGCCCGGCCGCCGCCTTCACCACCTCGGGGGTGATGAAGTTGAGCGTGCCGCGCTCATCGTCGGCGCCCCAGCGGCCCCAGTTCGATACCTGCGCGGCGAGTGCACGGACGCGTTGCATCGCCGCTCACTTCCCGTAGCGCGACAGCGCCTGCGGATCGAAGAGGTTCGAGTTGAGGCGCTTGCGGCGGACGAACGGCGACTTCGGCGTCGCACGCATGCCGCCGAGCGTGGCGCGGTTCATCTTGAAGTTCTCGGCGCAGGCCCACACCTGGGTGCTGGCGAAGATCATCTCGCCGTCGGCGGCGGGCTGATTGACGCGCGCCATGGTCTGGTAGGAGTGCACGACGTCGCCCTGCCAGCTGTACTTGATGTTCCAGGAGCCGTCCCAGGTCTCGGCGTCGATCCACAGCTGGACCTTGCCGTAGAGGTAGTACTTGTCCTTCGGCGTACCCTCGACGATCCACACCGGGCGGACCGCCAGCGCGGCGCTGATCGGCGCCCACGAGACGCCGCTCCACTGCGGATCCTGGAAGCCCGCCATCGGCGGGTTGTCGGCGGTGAGGGCTTCGAAGCCGCCGCCGGGCGCCGCCGGCACCTGCAGGGTGCCCTTGATGTTGTTCGGGTCGACGACGCGCAGGGCGTCGCGCTTGCCGACCAGCTTCCACGCGAAGTCTTCCGGCTTGCCGTCGAAGAAGAAGCCATCGTCGCCGCTGATGTCGGAGCCGAGATAGCCGTCGGAGCGGTTGGCCGGGGAGACGGCGCGGACGCGGCGCAGGGCGGGGATGAAGGCCCAGACCGAATCGCGCTTGTTCGGGTCGCGATAGCGCCAGGTGAGCGAGGAGGTTCCCTGCAGGTCGGTGGGGTAGGTGGAGACGCCGAGGAACTGGCTCTGCAGGTTGTTGGGGTTGGGGAGGCGATACTTCTCCAACTGCCCGTCCCAGAAGTTGAAGTAGCCGTCGGCATGGATCTCGCGGTCCATGCCCTTCGGCCCCAGCATCGCCACCAGCGTGCCGTTGAAGGAGCTGCCGCCGCTCCAGTAGGCGAGGAACTGGTTCCAGACGATCTTCACCGCCGCCTTCGGGTCGTTGGCGTCGATGATCGGGAACGGAATCCCGTAGAGGTAGTCCGGCTGCTCGCCGCTCGCCTTGAAGATCACCGTGCCGACGTCGTCGACGTCGAGCTGGCCGACATTCTGTTCGCCGGCCGCCGTCCAGGCCGGTTCCCACTTGGCGCTGCCGACCGGGAACGAGACGATGGGGTTCTTGTAGTCGCCGGACTCGTAGTGGCGCAGGATCTCGGGCGGCAGCAGGTCCTTGGCCGCCTGCCAGTTGCTCGGGCCGAGCACGTCGCCGACCGCCAGGCCGGTCGCGGGCGCGCCGGCGTCAGTCACCGCTACGGACGGTGGCAGCCCCGTCGCGATCAGTACCGCGGCCAGCGCCGCAACAAATGTACGCGTCATCAACACGCCCCCCTGCCGAGTCCGATCCTGCGCGGCACTTGCCCGCGCCTTCGCGAATAGTCAAACGTGCGTTTGGGGACCGCTAGCCCTTGAAGGTCGAGGGCCCGAAGTCGCCGAACGGCTCGTCGCGTTCGCGCACCGCCTGCTTGAATCCGGCTGCCGCGGCGCGCTGCTGGAAGGCGTACCCCTCGGCGGTGTGGCGGGCGATGCCGTCGAAGACGGTGCCGAGAATCTGCGTCGTCGGCAGGCCGGCGGCGAGGACGGTCTGGTTGACCAGCAGCTTCATCATCACCAGTTGGTTGATGGGCATGCGGGCGATGCGCTCGAGCAGGATCTCGGTGCGCGCGTCGAGCTGGTCGGCCGGCGCGCACTCGCTCGCCAGGCCCCAGGCGACCGCCTCGCGGCCATTCAGGCAGTCGCCGGTGAACAGCAGCCGCTTGGCCTTCTCGATGCCGAGGCGAAAGGCCCACACCGAGGTCGTCGGCGAGCCCCAGACGCGCGCCGGCGGGTAGCCGATCTTGGCGTCGTCGGCGATGACCAGCAGATCGCTGCACAGGGCCATGTCGGTGCCGCCGGCGACGCAGAAGCCGTGCACCTTGCACACCACCGGCTTGTTGGCGTGGAAGAGGCTCATGAAGCCGCGCACGTTGCGCGCCATCATCTGATAGTCGACGATCGGGTCCCAGACGCCCTGTGGATCGTGGTTGCGGCCGGTGACGCGCGGATCGAGCGGCGAGCCGGGCGGCGCGAAGTCGCGCCCGGCCATCGGCTCGTCGCTCATGCGCTCGGCGCTGGCGACCAGGTCGTAGCCGCCGCAGAAGCCCTTGCCGTTGCCGCTCAGCGCGATGACGTGGACGTCCGGATCGAGGTCGGCGCGCTCGACGCAGCCCGCCAGCTCGACCGGCAGATCGAGGGTGATGCCGTTACCGCGGGCGGGGCGATTGAGGGTGATGCGGGCGATGCGGCCGGTGACCGCGTACGTCATCGTCTTCAGGGTGTCCATGCGAGCCTCCTCGGACTGTCCCTACTCCAGGTCGGCGCCGGCCGCGACGGGCGCCGCCGCCGCCGCGTCGGCGGCGAGCAGCGCCTCGGTCAGGCGGCCCGCGAACGCCGCGTTGGCGCGTTCGTTGGGATGCTGGTCGAAGGGGAGGATCCAGTACGAGGCGTCGACGCCGCCGTCGAGTGTGCCGGTGAGGTCGATGTAGGGAATGCCGCGTCGCGCGAGTGCCTGACGGATCGCCGCGTACACCGGCTCGAACGTGCCGGCGCGCAGATCGACGAGGAGGGGTAGCAGGACGACGATGAAGCGCGTCCCGGTGTCGGTGCAGGCGCGTTGCATGGACTCGATGGCACGCAGGTTATCGCGGAAGAAGGGCAGCTCGACCTGCGCCGGGTCGGTCAGATGGCGGATGCGCTCGCTGCGTTCCCGGCGCTGCTCGATCGTCCGTGCGACGAACGCGGCCAGGCGCGAGGGCCACTGGTCGCGCGCCGCCGACACCGACTCGGTGGCGATGTAGCTGGTGGGGAAGCCGATGAGGTCATTGAGGTGCAGGCCGTAGAGCACGAGGTCGTGCGGCAGGCCGTCGCGCACCGCCAGGTAGTTGCGCAGACTGGTGCGGGCGTCGGCACCGGGTTCGGCGAAATTGACCAGGCGGCGGTCGTCGCCGCGCGCGCGCAGGGCGCGCTCGACCTGGAACACGTAGGTGTCCTCGTAGCGCAGGCCGAACCCGAGCGTGAACGAATCGCCGACGACGATGCCGACGCGGCCGCGCAGGTCGCGCGGGCGGGGCTCCGTCCAGCGCCCGCCGGTCTGATCGAAGTGATAGTCGATCGCCCCGGCGCTGCGGCGGTAGTAGTCGTCGTGGTCGTAGGCGAGCGGGTAGAGTTCGCGGTAGGAATGGAACGGGACGCGGAACTGGCGCGCGCCGATCAGGGTGGTGAACTGATACGGATTATTCAGCGGCAGATCGGTGACCGGACGCAATCGCAGGGCCAGTTCGAGCCCCAGCAGCGGCACGGCGCATCCGGCCAGGACGAGCAGCAGCCGCGCGAGGGGCATCCAGCCCCGGATACGTCCTCGCCACTCGTTGCGCACGCCGCGCAGCATACGCCACGGCGGCGTCGCGGCTCAATTGCCGCCCGCCGCGCGGGCGTGATAGCGCCTCGCTCCCTATGGAGGCATTCAAGGATCGCACGGCGGTGATCACCGGCGGCGCCGGCGGCATCGGCATGGCCCTGGCGCGCGCCTTCGCGGCGCGCGGTGCCAACCTGGTGCTGGCCGACCTCGACGCCCCGGCCCTGGCGCGCGCCGTCGCCGAACTCGAGGCCGGCGGCGCACGAGTGCTCGGCGTGCCCACCGACGTCACCCAGCTCGACAGCGTGCAGGCGCTGGCGGCGGCGACGCGGACGCGCTTCGGCGGCGTTCACGTCGTCTGCAACAACGCCGGCGTCGCCACCTTCGGTGAGATCCATCGCGCCTCGCACCGCGACTGGGTGTACACGATGAACGTCAACTTCTGGGGCGTCGTGCACGGCATCGAGAGCTTCGTGCCGCTGCTGATCGAGCAGGGGCAGGGCGGCCACATCGTCAACACCGCCTCGATGGCCGGGCTGATCGGCATGCGCTGGCTGGGCATCTACTGCGCCTCCAAGTTCGCCGTCGTCGGCGCGAGCGAAGCCCTGCACCGCGAGCTGGCGCCGCTCGGCATCGGCGTCAGCGTGCTGTGCCCGATGATCGTCGACACGGCGATCAACGAGAACACCGTGCGCATGCGGCCGCCGGCGCTGCGCAACGCCGAGGATCTGACGCCGCCGCCGGCCAGCGCCCTGGCCGGCGGCGTCATCGCCCCGCCGGAGGTGGCGCGCCGGGTGGTGCGCGGCATCGAGCGCGGCGATCTCTATATCCTCACCCATCCGGAGCAGCGCGAGATTCTGCGCCGTCGGGCCGCCAAGCTCGATGGCCTGTTCGAGGAGGACGTCTGGTGAAAGATCTGTTTTCCATCCAGGGCAAGGTCGCGTTGGTGACCGGCGGGTCGAGCGGCATCGGCCTGATGATCGCGCGCGGCTACGTCGAGCACGGCGCCAAGGTCTACATCACCTCGCGCAAGCGCGAGGTGTGCGACGCGGTGGCCGCCGAGCTGTCGACGGTGGGGACCTGCATCGCCCTGCCGGGCAACCTCGCCGACGAGGCGGAGTGCGCCCGCGTCGCCGCCGCCCTGGCGGCGCGCGAGCCGCAGCTGCACATCCTGGTCAACAACGCCGGCGCCAACTGGGGCGCGCCGATGGCTACGTTCCCCGATTCAGCCTGGGACAAGGTGCTGGGGCTGAACGTCAAGGCCGTCTTCAACCTGACGCGCGCCTGCCTGCCGCAGCTTGAGGCGGCGGCGAGCGCCGCCGATCCGGGGCGGGTAATCAACATCGGCTCGATCGACGGCCTGCGCGTGCCGATGCTCGAGACCTACGCGTACTCCGCGAGCAAGGCCGCCGTGCACCACCTGACGCGCGTCCTGGCCATCCAACTGGCGGCCAAGCACATCACCGTCAACGCCGTCGCGCCGGGCCCGTTCGAGAGCAAGATGATGGCGGTGACGCTGGAGCGCTTCCACGACGCCATCGTCTCCACCTGTCCGCTCGGCCGCATCGGCGAACCGGAGGACATGGCCGGCATCGCGATCTTCCTGGCGTCGCGTGCCGGCGCCTACCTCACCGGCACGGTGATCCCGGTCGACGGCGGCATCACCGTGCGGCCGAGTTGATGACCGGCAGCGCAACCGCCGCGCCGCATCGGCAGCGCTGCGGCGCTCGCCCGCCGGCGCTCACTCGACCAGTGAGATCGCCTGGCGCGGGCAGCGGCGGACGGCTTCCTCGACCTTGGCACGCAGCGACGCGTCGGGGTGCTCCTGCTTGATCAGCAGCGTGTCGTCTTCCTGCAGCTCGAAGACCTCCGGGCACACTTTCATGCACACCGCGTTAGCTTCGCACAGATCCCAATCGACGATGACCTTCATTCCGCCTCCGTTCCGTATCGGCTCGACGGCGGACTAAACCACGAAGGTCCGGGCGCTCTCAAGACTCCGGAGACGAAGACGATGGCGAAACGGTACCGAGGCGGTGGCGCCGCGCGCGGCTGCAGGCGGCGCGAACCGGCATCCGCGTGGCCGATAGAGGCGGCCGCGTGAGCGGCGTGCGCGTCGATCACCGCGACGGAGGCGTGTGTCTCCTGACGCTGGATCGCCCGCCGGCCAACGCCATCGAGGAGACGATGCTGCGTGCGCTCAGCGCCGCGCTCGCGGCGGCGCGCGCGGACGACGCGGTGCGCGCCGTCGTGCTCACCGGCGCCGGCGCGTTCTTCAGCGGCGGCCTGGATCTCGGCGCGCCGCGTCGCGACCTGGCCCAGGCGCGGCGGCTGAACGTGCTCTACCGAGACGCCCACGTGGCGTTGCTGGGCCTGCCGAAACCGACCGTCGCCATGGTCAACGGGCACGCCACGGCCGGCGGCCTCATCCTGGCGTTGGCCTGTGACTACCGCCTCGGGCGCGACGGCGACTACCGCGTCGGCCTCCCCGAGGTCGCCATCGGCGCCGCGTACCCGCTCGCGGCGTACGAGATCGTCGCCCTGCGGCTGCCGCCGGCGCGCGTCAGCGAGTTGGTGCTCGGCGCGTCGCTGTACCCGGCCAGCCAGGCGACGCGCCTGGGCCTGGTCGACGAGCTGCTCGCGGACGATGCCTTCGAGGCTACCGTGTTGCGCCGCACCGCCCGCCTCGGCGCCTATCCGCGCCAGGCCTACGCGCATGCCAAGGCCCGCATGGTCGATGCCGCCATCGCCCGCATCCACGCCGAGCGGCCGGCCGAGGCGGCGGCCGCGGCGGCGGTGTGGACCACGGCGGAGAGCCGGGCGGCGCGCCGGCGACAGCGCGAAAAGCTCGGCCTGTAGCGGCGGGCGGCCATGCTTAGAGCACTCGTAGGCCTCGGCTTTTCATCGCCGCGCGCGGCGAATTATCTATTTGTTGGGGACGCCCAGCCCACTTAATTCTGACGCATGCATACAGCGACGAAAGCAGACAGCGACGGCGAGCACGACGAGCAGGCGGCGATCGGTGCCATCTGCGTCATGGCGGCGTTCGCCGACGGGACGAAGTCGGAGGTGGAGCGCGCGCGCATCCGCGCCATTCTCGACGGGCTCGGCGGCGACGCCCTGGCCGGGGTCTACCAGCGGGTCTTGCTGCAGCAGACGACGCTGGAGGCGGAGGCGACCCGGTTGCGCACGGCGGCGGCGCGCCAGCTGGCGTACGAGATGGCCGTATGCGTCTGTGATGCCGACGGCGAATCGGTGGCGGCCGAACGCGCCTTCCTGGAGCGGTTGCGCGTCAGTCTCGGACTCGATGGCGACGCCGCCGTGGCGGTGCGCGTCGCGGCCGATGCCATGGTGACGGCTGGCGACGTTCCCCCGCCGACGCTGGCGCCGTCCGCGCCGGCCGTCGCGGGCGCGCCGGGCGAGGGCGCGGAGGGCATGATTCGCAACTACGCCGTGCTCACTGGCGGCCTCGAGCTGCTGCCGCAGTCGATGGCCAGCCTGGCGATCATTCCCCTGCAGATGAAGATGGTCTACCGCATCGGCGCCCAGCATGGCGCCCAGCTCGACCGCACGCAGGTCACCGAGCTCCTCGGCGCGCTGGGCGTCGGCCTGACCGGGCAGGTAATCGAAGGCTTCGCCCGCAAGCTGCTCGGCGGCCTGCTGCGCAAGGCGGGCGGCAAGATGGCGGGCACGGTTGGGGCGACCGCCGTCGGCGCCGCCGGGACCTTCGCCACCACCTATGCCATCGGGCAGGTGGCGCAGGCCTACTACGGCGGGGGGCGGCGCCTCGACGGCGGCGCGCTCAAGCGGTTGTTCGCCGAGAAGTCGGGCGAGGCGCAGGGGCTTTACCAGCAGTATCGCGGCGAGATCGAGTCGCGCTCGCGCTCGATCAACCTGCAGGAGCTGCTGCCGATGATTCGGGGCGCCTGAGGGTGGACGCCGCGACGCTCGGCTGGGGTGGGGCCGGACTGGTCCTGCTCGTCGGCGGCGCCGAGGCCCTGGTGCGCGGCGCCAGTCGCCTCGCCGCGGCGTTCGGCCTCTCGCGCCTGGTCATCGGCCTGACCGTCGTCGCCGCCGGCACCAGTTCGCCCGAGATGGCGGTCAGCGTCGGCGCGGTGCTCGGCGGCCAGGCGGACCTCGCCCTCGGCAACGTCGTCGGCAGCAACATCTTCAACGTCCTGTTCATTCTCGGCGTCTGCGCGCTGATCACGCCGCTACACGTCGCCGCGCAGCTCGTCCAGCTCGACGTGCCGGTGATGATCGGCGTGTCGCTGCTGGTGCTGGTGATGGGGAGCGACGGCGCCATCGGGCCGATGGACGGCTTATTTCTTCTCGCCGGCCTGATTGCCTATGTCTGGTATTCGATCGTCGAGGGCCGTCGCGCGTCCAATCGACCGGACGAGGTCGAGGCGGGGCCACGCGGCGCCGCGGCGGTGGCGGCGCAGGTTGCGTGGGTGGCGCTCGGGCTGCTGCTGCTGATCGTCGGCGCGCGCTGGCTGGTGGCCAGCGCCGTCGCCATCGCGCGCGCCTTCGAGGTGAGCGAGCTGGTCATCGGCCTCACCGTCGTGGCGGCCGGCACCTCGCTGCCGGAGGTGGCGACCTCGGTCGTCGCCAGCCTGCGTGGCGAGCGCGACATCGCGGTCGGCAACGTCGTCGGCAGCAACATCTTCAACATCCTCGGCATTCTCGGCATCTCGGCGCTGGTCGGCGGGGGGCTGCCGGTCAATCCGGCGATCCAGAGCTTCGACGGTCCGGTGATGGTGGCCGTGGCGCTCGCCTGCCTGCCGATCCTCTTCACCGGCCACGTCATCAGTCGCGGCGAGGGCGCGGTGTTCGTCGGCTATTACGTCGCCTACACGGCGTACCTGATCTTCGCCGCCGCGCGGCACGACGCCCTGCCGGCGTTCAGCGCGGCGATGGTGACGTTCGTGCTGCCGCTGACGATCATCACGTTGGTCGTTCTCGCCGTCCGCGCCGGGCGTCGATCGGCCCCCGGTTGACGCGCGCCTGGCCGTGGTGGGTGCGGCTATCCAAGCGGTGCCGAGTCGGGTAGGGCACGCGGCATGGGACGACTCGACGGCAAGGTAGCGGTCATCACCGGGGCGGCAAGCGGCATCGGCGCGGCGACGGCCAAGCGCTTCGCGGCCGAAGGCGCGGCGGTGGTGGTGGGTGATCTGAATGAGGCGGGCGGGCGCGCGGTGGTCGAGGCGTGCGCACAGGCCGGCGGGCGCGCCGCCTTTCAGCCGGTCGACGTGAGCCGCGAGGCGGACGTCGCGGCGTTGCTGCGGCGCGCCGTCGACGACTACGGGCGCCTCGACGTGCTCTTCAATAACGCCGGCCTCGGCGGCGCCATCGGGCCGCTCGAGTCGGTGAGCGTCGACGACTGGGACCGCACCCAGGCGGTGCTGCTGCGCGGCGTGTTCCTCGGTATCAAGCACGCGATCGCGCCGATGCGCGCCGCCGGCGGCGGTTCGATCATCTCCACCGCCTCCATCGCTGGCATCCGCGCCGGCGCCGGGCCGCACGCGTACAGCGCGGCGAAGGCGGCGGTGATCAACCTGACCCGCACGGCGGCGCTGGAGTTGGCCAAGGACTCGATCCGCGTCAACTGCATCTGCCCGGGCGGCATTCACACGCCGCTGCTGAGCTCGCGCTTTCCCGGCGGCGCCGAGGGCCTGACGCCGCTGCTGGCGATGCTGCAGCCGCTGCCGCGCGCCGGGTACCCGGAGGACATCGCCGCCATGGCGCTGTTCCTGGCCAGCGACGAGGCGGGGTTCGTCACCGGCGCGTCGATGGTCGTCGACGGCGGCTTTACCGCCGGCGGCAGCATGCTGCCGACCATGCCGCCGCCGCCGGCCGAGTACGCCGGTCCGTCGTTCGAGACGCCGTAGCGGCGGCGCTCAGTGCACGGCCATGCGCTGGCCGTGCGCGGCGGTCCATGCGCCGACCATACGGGCGGCGTCGGCGGCGTCGGCGGCGGTCAGCGCGCGGGCCTGGAAGGTCAGTTCGAGCAGGACGTCGTTGGGATCCGGGAAGTAGATCGAGAACCAGATGCCGTCGTGGTCGACCACCGGCGACACCGGGACGCCGTGATCGAGCAAGCGCTGGCGCCAGGCCATCAGCGCGTCGTGCGACTCGACGTTCATCGCGAAGTGGCGCGACCAGGTCGGCAGGTGATCCTTCGGCGGCTTGGCCATGCCGTCGATGTCGAAGAAGGCGATGACCTCGCCACTGCCCATGGCGAAGAAGGTGTGCAGGCTGGCGCGTTCCTGCCGCGCCTCGGGATCGTAGGAGCCGCGCACCGCCGCCACCAGCGAGAATCCCATGACCTCGGTGTAGAAGCGATACGTCGCCCCGGTGTCCTGCGTCACGTAGGCGACATGGTTCAATCGGCTGGCGATCTTCAGTTCGCTCATGGGTCCTCCTGGCTGCGGCGGCGGAGCATAGTGCGGCTGCGGCGGCGCGACAACCAGCGGCGGGCACGGGCGGCGTGTCGGCGTCGCCCGGCGGCAGGCACGTTGCCGGGCGACGGCGGGCGTGCCAAGCGCCCGGTCATGGTCGACGTCGTGGCGTACGTGTCGGGGCACGGCTTCGGGCACGCGGCACGCGTGTGCGAGGTGCTGCGCGCCCTGCGGGCGCGCCGGCCGGGGACGACGGTAGCGGTACGGTCGCCGTTGGCGCGCTGGTTCTTCGCGTTCAACCTCGGCGACGACGTGGCGCACGCCCCGTGCGCGCTCGACGTCGGCGTCGTGCAGGCCGACAGCCTCTCGCTGGACCTGGCGGCGACCGAGGCCGCCTATGCGGCGATCGAAGCCGGGCGGGCGGCGCGCATCGCCGCCGAGGTCGCGGCGCTGGCGCCGCTGCGGCCGCGCCTGATCCTCGCCGACATCCCGGCATTGGCCTTCGACGTCGCCGACGCCCTCGGCGTGCCCGGCGTGGCGATGACCAACTTCTCCTGGGACTGGATCTACGCCGACTACGTTGCGCAGCGCCCGGGCTTCGCGCCGCTGGTGGCGGCCCTGCGGCGGTCGTACGGCCGCGCCGCCTTGTTGCTGCGCCTGCCGCTGCATGGCGACCTCGATGCCTTCCCGCGCATCCGCGACGTACCGCTGGTGGCGCGGCGCGCGGCGCTCGGACGCCGCGTCGTGCGCGAACGCCTCGGGCTGCCACGCGACGACCGCGTCGTGCTGCTCTCCTTTGGCGGCCTCGGCCTCGCGCTGCCGGCGGCGCCGCGTCTGGCGGGCGTGACCGTCGTCGCCACCGGTCCCGCGCCGGCCGGCTGCCGCGCCGTGTCACACGCGGCGTTGACCGCCGCCGGCGTGCGCTACGAGGACCTGGTCGGCGCCAGCGACGCGGTGCTGACCAAGCCCGGCTACGGCATCGTCGCCGAGTGCATCGCCAATCGCACGCCGATCGTCCACGCGCCGCGCGGCCAGTTCGCCGAATACGACTGCCTGGTCGCCGGCATCGCGGCGCACCTGGCGCACGCGCCAATCGCTGTCGCCGACCTGCGCACCGGCCGCTGGGCGGCGGCGCTGGAGCAGGCGTGGGCGCAGCCCCTTCCGCCGCTCACCCTCGCCGTGGACGGCGCGGAAGTTGTCGCCGACACCCTGGCGGGCTTCCTGGCCTGATCGTTGGTGTGGCATCGGTGCTGGAGGGCGCCGCGACGCTGGTCAGGGAGGGCGCCGCGACGGAGGCTGCGGAGGCACCGCGGCCGGCGTGCCTCAGACCGCGCCGCTGCTGCGCAGGCGCTCGATGGCCGCGGCGTCCAAGCCGAGGCCGGCGAGGACGGTATCGGTATCCTGCCCGAACACCGGGGGGGGCGTGCGCAGCGACGCCGGAGTGTCCGAGAGCTTGATCGGGTTGCCGAGCGTCGTCTGACCGTCCGGGCCGGTGGTGACCATGCCGCGGTGGCGCAGCTGCGGATCGGCGAGCATGTCCTCGACGCTGTTCACCGCGCCGACGCAGATGTCCTGATTGCCGAGGGCGTGCATCCACTCGGCCAGCGTGCGGGCGCGGAAGGCGGCGCGAAACTCGGCCTGCATGGTGACGCGCAGCGGCCCTTCGCTCCACTGCTGCTCGAGGTAGCGTTCGAGCCCGAGCGCCCGGCACAGCGTCGCCCAGAAGTGTGGCTCGTAGGCGCCGATGGTCAGATAGCGGCCGTCGCGCGTTTCGTAGACCGCATAACACGGGTGGCTGCCGGTGAGCTGCGTGCGGCCGCGGCGCGGGTCCTGGCCGAGTTGGTGCAGGAGCAGCGGGTAGACCGTCCACATCGCCGCGCCGTCGAGCATGGCGATGTCGACCAGTTGACCGCGCCCCGTCTGCTGGCGGGCGATGACGGCGGCGAGGATGCCGATCACCGCCATCAGGGCGCCGCCGCCGATGTCGGCGATCTGGACGCCGGGGATCACCGGCGGACCGTCGGCGGTGCCGATGGAATCGAGCACGCCGGCGGTGCCGAGGTAGTTCACGTCGTGCCCGACGCGATCACGGTACGGGCCGTCCTGCCCGTAGCCGGAGATGGCGCAGTAAATCAGGCGCGGGTTGCGCGCCGCCAGCGTCGCGTAGCCGAGGCCGAGGCGCGCCGCGACGCCGGGTCGAAAGCCTTCGAGCAGCACGTCGGCCTCGTCCGCCAGGCGCAGCAGGATCTCGCGTCCCTCGGCCGTCTTGAGGTTCAGCGTCATGCTGCGCTTATTGCGGCCGAGGAAGGGAATCCCCATGCCGAACGGATCGCTCGGACTGGCGACGACGAGGACGTCCATGCCGAGGTCGCCGAGGAAGGTCGAGCAGAACGGCCCGGGCAACTGGCGCGACAGATCGAGCAGCTTCAATCCCTGCAGTGGCGTCATCCAGGTTCGCTATCAGGAATGAATTCACCCGCAGAAACGGAGCAAGGGAGCCCCCGGGGACAAACGGCGACCTGTCGCTCTCCGTTGCTCCGTGTGAAATCTCCCTGACAAACGAGTGTTTGTGTTTTCGCTGCTTCCGTCTTTATGGTGCGGCACATGGGAGAGCGATTCGCGGGGCGCGCGGTCTATGTGACTGGCGCCGGAGCTGGCCTCGGACGGGTGACGGCGGGGGTGTTCGCGCGCGAGGGGGCGCGGGTGTTCGCGGTCGACATCGACGGCGACGCGGTGGTCGAGACCGTCAACGCCATCCGCGCCGCCGGCGGCGACGCGGTCGGTGCTGTGGCCGATGTCACCGACCTCGATTCGGTGGCGGCGTCGATCGAGTACATGGTCGAGCGGTTCGGCGGGCTGCATGTCTTGGTCAACGTCGCCGGCACCGGTCGCGCGGCGCGCTTCGAGGAGATCGACGAGCGCGAGTGGGGGCGGACGTTGGCGGTCAACCTGACCGGCGTCTTCCACACCACCAAGGCGGCGCTGCCGCACCTGTTGGCGCAGCGCGGCGGCTGCATCGTCAACGTCGCCTCAATCGCCGGTCTGCGCGGGCAGGCCTACTGCTCGGCCTACTGCGCCTCGAAGGCGGGCATGATCAATCTCACCCGTTCACTGGCGTTGGAGTTCGCCAGCCGCGGGCTGCGCGCCAACTGCGTCGCGCCGGGCGGCATCGAGACCAACATGATCGCCAACTTCATTCCGCGCCCGGACTTCGAGTCGCAGCTGGTGGCGTACTACCTGCCGCCGCCCCCGGGGCGGCTGTCGACGCCGGACGACGTCGCCGCCTCGATCGCCTTTCTCGCCGCGCCGGAGGCGCGCATGATCAACGGCGCCGTGCTCGTGTGCGACGGGGGGACGATGGCATGAGCGGCCCCGCGCCCATGAGCGGCCCCGCGCCGATGATCACCGAGCGCGTGCGCGACCAGGCGGCGCGCCGCGGTGCGCAGGTCTTCATCCGCCACGCCGGACGCGCGGTGACCTATGCCGAGTTCGACCAGCTGTCGAACCGCGCCGCGCGCGCCCTGCACGCCCTCGGCGTGCGGCGCGGCGACCGGGTGACGCTCGGCGTCGGCAACTCGGTGGAGTATCTCGTCACCGCCCTCGGCGCCTTGAAGGCCGGCGCCATTCTGCATCCGATCAACCCGGCCCTCGGCGCCGCCGAACTGAGCTACATCCTGGGCCATGCCGCGCCGCGCGTCATCGTCGCCGACGCCGACAGCATCGAGGCGTTTGCGTCGCCGCGGCTCGAGTGGCCGGCCGGCGCCGTGTTGGCGGCGTTCGGGGCGCCCGCCGAGGCGGCGCTCGACGACCTGCTGCGGCGCAGCTCGGACGCGCCCCTCGACCTGCGCCTCAGTCCCGATGACGCCTCGACGCTGCTCTACACCTCCGGCACCACCGGGCGGCCGAAGGGCGTGCTGTTCCACCACGGCAGCACCGGCGGCGCGGCGCAGCACTTCATCGACCTGCTCGGCATCGGCGCCGACGATACGCTGCTGGCGGTGACGCCGCTGTTTCACGGCAACGCCTGGGGCGCGGTGACCACGGCGCTGGCGGCGGGCGCCACGGTGGCCTTCCCGAAGGGGTTTCGCGCCTCGGAGTTCTGGCCGTTGGTGCACGAGACGCGGTCGACCGTGCTCTACACGCTCGGCACCATCCTGGCGATCCTGCTGCGCCAGGAGGCGAGCCCGCTCGAGCGCGACAATCCGCTGCGCGTCATCCTCGGCCTTGGCAGCGCGCCGATTCGCGAGCAGGTCATCGCCCGCTTCGGCGTGCGCGACGTCGCCGAGTGTTTCGGCTCGACCGACGCCGGCGTCGTGACGATGACGCCGCTCGGGGCGAGGCCGCGTCCGGGTTCGGCCGGTCCGCCGGTGCCGGGGGTGACGATCCGCATCGTTGACGACGCCGGCCGCGTCCTGCCACCGCGCACGCCGGGCGAGATCCTGATCCATTCGCCGCACCGCATGGCGGAGTATTTCCACGACCCCGAGCAGACCGCGGAGGCGTTGCGCGACGGCTGGTTCCACACCGGCGACCTCGGCACGCTCGACGAGGACGGTTGGCTCTACTTCGTCGATCGCAAGCGCGACGTCATCCGCCGCGGCGGCGAGAACATGTCGTCGGCGCTGATCGAGAAGACGCTGTGCGAGCATCCGGCGGTGGCCGAGGCGGCGGTGATCGGCGTCCCCGACCCGGTGCTCGGTCAGGAGGTGAAGGCGTTCATCGTCGCGCGTGCGCCGGTGACGCCCGAGGAGCTGCGCGTCTTCGCCAGTGACCGCCTTGCGAAGTTCCAGGTGCCGCGCCTGTGGGAGTTCCGCGACAGCCTCCCGAAGACGCCGACGCAGCGGGTCGAGAAGTACAAGCTGCGCGAGCCGTCTGACAAACCGCTGCTCGGCTGACGCCGCGCCCCTGGCTGGCGTTGGACGTTGCCATTGGCGGGCGCCGACGGGGCGGCACCCGCCACGGGGAATGTCAGCGCGGCAGCCCCAGAATGCGCTGCGCCACGACGTTGCGCTGGATCTCGCTGGTGCCGCCCATGATCGTCTCCGAGCGCGAGTAGAGGTAGTCGCGCCCGATCGGGCCCTCCAGCGCGGCGTGCGGGCCGAACAGGCCCATCGCCGACTCCTGCAGGCGCTGGTCGGTCTCGCTGCCGAGCATCTTCTCGAGCGAGCTCTCGGGTCCGGGATGGCCGGTGCGCAGAATGTTGGTCAGGCTGCGGTAACCCATCAGCTTGAGCAGCGTGACGTCGATGAAGGACTGGGCCAGCTTCTGGCGCACCAGCGGATCGGCGAGGCCCTTGCTGGCGGGATGGTAACGCACCTGGGCGACGAGATCCGTCAGGCTGCGGCGGATGCGGCGCTGGAACGTGAACGTCCACACCGGACCGCGCTCGTGCTGCAGGATGCCCATGGCGATCTGCCATCCGCTGCCGGGCGCCCCGACCATGCACTCGGCGGGCACGCGCACGTCTTCGAAGAACACCTCGCAGAACTCGGTCTCGCCGGTGATCTGCGTCACCGGCCGCACCGTGATGCCGGGCGAGCGCATGTCGACCAGCAGCAGGCTGATGCCCTTGTGCTTCGGCTGCTCCGCCTCGGTGCGGCAGAGCAGAAAGCACCAGTCGGCCACCTCGGCGTGGCTGGTCCATACCTTCTGGCCGTTGACGATGAACGTATCGCCCTGCCGCTCGGCGCGGCAGCGCAGGCCGCCGAGATCCGATCCGGCGCCGGGCTCGGAGAATCCCTGACACCACCAGTCCTCGCCGGACAGCAGGCGGCGCAGAAAGCGCCCGCGCTGCGCCTCGGTGCCGTGCCGCAGCAACGCCTGCCCGATCATGTCGACGTTGGCGCTGCCGGGCGGGTAGGGCGCGCCGGCGCGCTCGAGCTCCTCCTCGAACAACCAGCGCTCGATCACCGTCGCGCCGCGGCCGCCGTGCTCACGCGGCCAGGAGATGGCGATCCAGCCGCCGTCGTAGAGCAGGCGTTGCCAGTCGCGCGCGATCGCCCGCCACAGCGGGTCGTCGGCACGGGTCCAGCAGTGGCTGCGCCGCCAGGCGGCGGGGACGGTGGCCGTGAGCCAGTCGCGCGCCTCGGCGGCGAAGGCCAGCTCGGACTCTGAGAAGGTGAAATCCATGCCGCGAGCGCTAGCAGATGCAAACGGATGTTTGGAGGGTGCTGCTTGCGTTCGCCGCGGCAGGTTGGGAATCGTCCCGGCATGCGTGCGCTCCTGCTCCTCGTCCCGTTGTTGTTCGCCAGCGTTGCGTCTGCCGACGATGCCTGTGGCGTCGGCGACCCGGCGCTCGCCGACCGCCGCGCGCTAAGTGAGTTGCGGGCGGCGATCGACAGCGCCTGCCCCTGTGCGGCACCGGTCGGCGGCCGCGCCCGTCCGGCCTTCCTGCGCTGCGCGCGTGGCGCCGTTACCGCGGCGCTCGGCGATGGGTCGCTGCGCCGCGCCTGCCTGGCGGCGGCGCACGCCGACCTGCGCCACTCCACCTGTGGCAGTAACCGCGTTGCCTGCGGGCGGGTCGGTGCCGGCGGTCCGCAATGTCGTCTGGCCGCGCCTGGCGGGCGCAACGCCTGCGGCGTCGCCGCCGGCGAGACGGCGTGCGCGGCACAGACCTCCTGCGGCGAGGTGCGCGACTGGACGGCGGGGACCTGCGTGGATCCGCGCCAGCGCGGCCCCTTTGGCGCCGGCGTGCGCGTCCTGCGCATGGCCAAGGACTCGGTCGTCACGCCGGGCACCGAGCGCGTCCTCGAAACGCACGTGTGGTACCCGGCGGCGCCGGGCGCCGCTCCGCTCGACGGGCGCTACGGCGCCGCGCTGGATGTGCCGCTCGACGCCAGCGGCGGGCCGTATCCGGTGCTCGTCTTCTCGCACGGCTCGTGCGGCTACCCGACGCAGTCGCTGTTCCTGACGCCGCTGCTCGCCTCGCGCGGGTACATCGTCATCGCCCCGTCCCACCCCGGCAACACGATTCGTGAGTTCCCGGCCTGCGGCGGGTTCGCGGCGCAGACGGCGTCGGCCAACGAACGCCCCGCCGACGTCATCTTCGCCCTCGATCAGATGCTGGCCGCCAACGGCGAGGCGACCTCGCCCTTCTTCGCCGCCCTCGATCCGGCCCGCGTCGGCATGTCGGGGCATTCCTTCGGCGGCTTCACGACCTATCTGGCGGTGGCCCGCGAAGCGCGCTTCAAGGTCGCGCTGCCGCTCGCGGCGGCGGTGCCCGGCGTGCCGCGGCTGACGATCCCGTCACTGACATTGCTCGGCGCGATCGACAGCGTCGTGGACAACGCCGCCATCCGCGCCGCCTACGCCGCCGCCGCGCCGCCGAAGCTGCTGGTCGAGATCGAGGACGGCGGGCACTACGTCATGTCCGACCGGTGCTTCCCGCGCTCGGACTGCAATCCGCCGACGACGCTCACCCAGGACGAGGCACATGCGCAGGTGCTGCGCTGGGTGGTGCCGTTCCTCGATCGCTACCTGGCCGGCGACGCCGCCGCGGAGGCGTTCTTCGCCGCCGGCCCGCCCGGTGCCGTGGTGACGCAGGAACGCTGAGCGATCAGTAGAACGGGCCCCACATGCCCCAGTCCATGGCGGTGTTTTCGTTCATCTCCGCCGCCTCGATCCGCTCCTGCGCCAGCTGCTCTGAGATCGCCAACTGCTGATAGCGCTGGTAGGCAGGTGCCAGGCCCACGTAGAGGCACGTGCAGAAGTCAGGGTCGGCGTAGAGGTACACCACCTGACCGTCCTTGACGCGGGTGAAAATGGTCCGCTTCGGGAGGGTCTGAAGCTTGGCCAGCTTCTCCGGCGTGTCGGCGGGCTTCATGCGGAAGCCCGCGGCAGCCAGGGTCGACTCGATCTGGTCGGCGTCCTGCTTCTCGAAGTAGGAGCAACCGGCCAGGCAGAGTGCCGCCGCGGCGAGGATGACAAGACGAGTCGGTATGCGCATGGCGTCCCTGTACACGGAAAGCGATCGCTTGTGGAGTTGCATTGCGATCCGCGAGGCGCTCCTCTGGCGGGCATGACGCGCCGCGGTGAGCCGCCTGGCCCGACCGATCGCGACGCCGGCGTCTGGGCCGGCCGCAGCGTGGCGCGCCGCTTCGTCTCGCCGGACGGCTTCGTCGTCCTGGTCGGGCGGACGGCGGAGGACAACGACGTGCTGAGCCTCAAACTCGGTCAGCCGCGCGATTTCTGGCTGCACGTCGCGGCCGATTCGGGCTCGCACGTCGTCGTGCGCAATCCCGACGGCGTTGCCAGCCTGCCGCGCGACACGGTGCAATTCGCCGCCGCCCTGGCGGCGCGCTACTCGAAGCTGCGCGACGGCGGGCGCGTGGCGGTACACCTGTGCACCTGCGCCGACATCGGCAAGCCGCGCGGCATGCCGGCCGGGAAGGTCACCATCGAGCGCTACCGCACCGTGCACGCCGCGCCGTTCCGCGAGCCCGCCCAGCCTTGATCTGAAAGGATCTGCACACAGAGGCATGGCGGGCTGGGCGCCAAGATCAGTCGACAGCCTCACCCCAACCGCACTGACGGTGAGGTTCGCAGATCGCCCGCCGTTCAAGGGTTGCAGCGCAGTCTCTGTTTCTCCGTGCCTCCGTGTGAAGAGTTGCGAGATCAAGGCTCGATGCTAGCGCCGGTTGCGTCGCACCCACTGTGCATTGCGCGCCATGCGCGTGCGGCCGGGGCGCGCGAAGGCGGTGTCGGCATACTTGGCGTCGAAGTGTGCGTCGTCCATGCCGCGCAGCGTCTCCGGATCCGCCGCCAGCAGTTCCGGCCGCGCCGCCAGGCGGGCGTCGAGGGAGGGCGCGACGGCCTTGTCGTTCCAGGGGCACGCCTCCTGGCAGACGTCGCAGCCGAACAGCCATTCGCCGAGCAGGCCGCCCTCGGCCGCGGACAGCGCGCCGCGCCGTTCGATGGTGAGGTAAGAGATGCAGCGCCGCGCGTCGAGGACGCGCGGCGCCGCGAAGGCGGCCGTCGGGCAGGCGTCGAGGCAGGCCCGGCAGGTGCCGCAATGGTCGGCCTCGAAGGGGACATCCACTGTCATGTCCAGATCGGTCAGGACGCTGCCGATGAACGTGTAGGACCCGAGGCGCGGGTGGATCAGCAGGGTGTTCTTCGCCAGCCAGCCGAGACCGGCGCGCCGCGCCAACTCGCGCTCCGGCACCGGGCCGGTGTCGACGTACGCGCGCGTCGCCTCGCGGCTCGCTCCGAGCCCGACCAGCGCCTCGGCCAGCTGGTCGAGGCGCGCGCCGACGACGCGGTGGTAGTCCTCGCCCCAGGCGTAGCGGGCCACCCGCGCCGACCCGGGTGCCGGCGTGGCGCGGCGCTGGTAGCTCTCGAGCACGACCACGGCGCGCCGGGCGCCGGGCTCGATGCGAGCCGGCTCCTCGCGCTTGCGCGCCTGGCGGTTGAGATAGGTCATGTGGCCGCCGTAGCCGCGCGCCAGCCAGGGGCGCAGCGCGCCGCGCTCGACCGGGCCGAGGTCGCAGACGCCGACGGCGTGGAAGCCGAGCCGGCGCGCCGCCGCCTTGGCGGCGTGAGCGTTGGCGTCGGGGGTGTCCACGCCGGCTGGATTCCTTGTTCGCACCGCGCCGGTATGTTCTCATCCGCGCTTTGGGGAAGGAAGCTTGTGCCGCATGTGCGCGTCGGGGACGTGAATCTCCACTTCGAACTGATCGACTGCACCGAGCCGTGGCGCTCCGGGCATCCGCCGGCGGTGCTCTTGCACGCCCTCGGCACCGACCGCCGCATCTGGCTCTATCAGGTGCCGGCGTTCTGCGGCCGCGTGCCGACGCTGCTCGTCGACCTGCGCGGCCACGGTCAAAGCCGGGCGCCGGCCGGCGACTGGAGTATCGCCGACATGGCGCTCGACGTCGTGCGCCTGCTGCGCCATCTCGGCATCGAAAAGGCGCATGTCGTCGGCGTGTCGTTGGGCGGCATGGTGGCGCAGCAGATCGCCCTCGACTACCCCTACGCCACCGCCTCGCTGGTCCTGGCCAGCACCATCAGTGGCGGGGCCGCCAACGGCGCCCCTCTGGAGGACGAGGTGCTCGCCTTCGCGACGGCCCACTCGATGCGCGAGATCGCCGAGGCGCGCGTCCCCGCGGCGTTCTCGGAGTCGGTGAATGCGGTCATGCGCGGCCACCTGATCGAACAGATGGCGCTGCTGGACAAGGACGCCTACCTCTGCGCCGCGCGGGCGGTCCGTGCCTTCGACGTCACGTCCCGGCTGGGCGAGATCGCCTCGCCCACCCTGGTGGCGGTGGGCGAGGCCGATCGCCTCGTCCCGCTCTCCTCGATGGAGGATCTCGCGACGCGCATTGGCGGGGCGCGGCTGGTGCGCCTGCCCGGCGCCGGGCATCTCGGCAATATGGAGCGGCCGCGCGAGTTCAACCAGGCGGTACTCGATTTCCTCGGCGTGTGATGGACGTCGCCAACCTGCTCGGCACGCTCGGCGCCAGATTGGGCCCGGATCTGGGCTTCGGCGGCATCGCCGGCGCGGCGGTCGGCTTCACCGCCAAGAAGGTCACCAAGTTGGTCGCTCTGGCACTGGGGTTGGTGTTCATCGTCATCCAGGTGCTGGTCTACATGAAGTTCGTGTCGGTCGACTGGGGCGCGGTGCAGAGCGGCGCCGAGCACGTCTGGAGCGACGGCGCCGGGATCACCCTGGCGGATCGCGCCTGGCAGGTGATCAGCGCCAACCTGCCGTTCGGCGCCGCCTTCGCGGTCGGCTTCGTGATCGGCTTCAAGCTCGGCTGAGGAGGCTCCCCCATCATGACCGTTGCCGATCCGCTCGCCGTCGCCGGCGTCGCCTGGAATCTCTCGACCCTCTATCGCGAGGTGTGCGACCCCGCCATCGACGCCGATCTCGCCGCCGCGCTGGCGCGCGCCGAGGCGTTCGCGACGCGCTATCGCGGCACCATCGACGTGGCCGGCGGGCCGGCGCCGGCGTGGATCGCGGCTGCGCTCGCCGAGCTCGAGGCGATCCTCGAACAGGCCGACAAGCCGGCCGTCTATGCCGGCCTGCTGCACGCCGCCGACGCCCGCCCGCCGGCGCACGGCGCGCTGGTGGCGCGGACGCAGGAGCGCGGCAGCGAGATCCGCAACGCGTTGGTGTTCTTCGACCTCGAGTGGCTGGCGCTCGACGACGCGCGCGCCGCCCCGGTCATCGCCGCGCCCGCCTGTGCGCGCTGGCGCCACCACCTCGAAGGCGCCCGCCGGTACAAGCCGCACACGCTCGCCGAACGCGAGGAACAGCTGCTCGAGGAGACCGCCAACACCGGCCGCCGCGCCTTTCACCGTCTCTTCGATGAGTCCCTGTCGGCGATGCAGTTCCGCGTCGAGGTCGACGGCGTCGTGCAGACCCTCAACGAGAGCGGCGTCCTGGCGTTGCTGCATGACGGGCGCCGCGATCTCCGCCAGCGCGCCGCCGCCGCCCTCACCGAGGGGCTGCGCCAGCAGTCGCCGTTGCTGACGTTCATCTTCAACACCGTCACCCAGGACCATGCCGTCACCGACCGCTGGCGCGGCTACGCGACGCCGTTGGCGGCGCGCCACCTGGCCAATGAGATCGACGCGCCGACGGTCGACGCGCTGATCGCCGCCTGCGAGGCCAACGCCGACATGGTCGCCGACTACTACCGGCTCAAGCGCGACCTGCTCGGCCTCGACGTGATGCACGACTGGGACCGCCATGCGCCGATCGCCGTCGATGCCGCCCGCGTGCCCTGGCCGGCGGCGCGCGACCTGGTGCTCGATGCCTACGGCGACTTCTCGCCGGTCATGCGCGACATCGCGGCGCAGTTCTTCGACGGCGCCTGGATCGACGCCGAGAGCCGCGACGGCAAGCGCGGCGGCGCATTCAGCTCGGGCGCCGTGCCGAGCGCGCATCCCTACGTCCTGCTCAGCTACCTCGGCCACCCGCGCGACGTCATGACGCTGGCGCATGAACTCGGGCACGGCGTGCATCAATACCTGGCGCGCGAGCGCGGCTACCTGCAGGCCGACACGGCGCTCACCATGGCGGAGACCGCCAGCGTCTTCGGCGAGATGCTGGTCTTCGAGCGCCTGCGCCGGCAGGAGCAAGCGCCGCGCGCCCGCCTCGCCCTGCTGTGCTCGTTCATCGAGGACGCCTTCGGGACGGTGTTCAGACAGATTGCGCTGACTCGCTTCGAACAGGGGGTGCACCGCGCTCGGCGCGCCGAGGGCGAGCTGTCGAGCGATCGCCTCGACGAGATCTGGATGCAGGTCAATGCCGCGCTGTACGGCGACGCGGTGACGCTCAGCGACGACTATGCGCGCTGGTGGGCCTACATCCCGCACTTCATCCACTCGCCGTTCTACTGCTACGCCTACGGGTTCGGCGAGCTGCTGGTCCTGGCGCTGTACGAGATGTACCGCGAGCAGGGCGAGGCCTTCGTCCCCCGCTATCTCGCGCTGCTGGCGGCGGGTGGCAGCGAGGCACCGGCGGTGCTCCTGGCGCGCGTCGGGGTGGACATCCAGCAGCCGCAATTCTGGCAACGCGGCCTGGGCGTGATTCGCCGGCTGGTCGACGAAGCCAAGGCGTTGGCCGGGTCGTGAGCGCGTCGGGCTGACGCGCTCGCCCTGCCGGCTCGTGTCGCGCGCTTCGGAGACGCTGCGCCCGGTTGCGCTTGGCCCTGGGAATGGGGAGGTTGACCTGCGCCCGATGAGCCCGTTCGACATCTTCAGCCTGGACGCCGTTCTCGACCCCACCGCCTTTGCCGGCGAAGCGGGGGCGACGCGCCTCATGCAGGCAGCGGCGCACTTCCCCGGCGGACCGCTGGCGCTGGTTTTCCTCCTGTTCTGGGCGCCGGTCGGCCCCGGCATCCCCGCCGGGGTGTTGCTGGCGCACCACCTGCGCCTGCCCCCGCCGGTGACGTTCGGACTGTACGCGCTCTCGGACACGCTCGCGGCGCTGCTCCTCAATCCCGTCTACACGTGGATGCGCACGCACGGCCGGCGCAATCCGACGCTGCGCAAGATCGGTCAACGGGTGCTGGCGGTGGCGATGTTCGGCACCCGTCGCCCGACGGCGGACGATCTGCGCGACGGACGTCTCGCACCGGCGCTGTTTCGCATCGCCACCGTCGGCTTCGGGGTCGACGTGTACACCGCCGGGGCGCTCGCCAGCGGCCTGCCGATTCCGCGCCTGCCTGGCTGGGCGGCGGCGTTGGCCGGCGACCTGGTTTGGTTCTCGCTCCTGCTCGGCACGAGCATCGTCGCGGCGCAGATCTTCGACGACGAGCGCTGGATCGCCGTCGTCGTGATCGTCGTCACCTTGGTCGTGCCGCCGCTCGCACGGCGCATGTTTCCCGCCCTGCGGGGGTGAACGGCGCGGCGCACTGGGTGGGGAGGAGTAGGCGATGAGACGCTTCGCGATCGGCGGCCTGGGCATCGGGCTTCTGGCGCTGTGCGGGCCCGCGCTCGCGGCGCCGCCGCTGGAAACGGCGCTGCCGACGGCCACGCCGACGGCC